>Ga0308011_10001559_pt1 | contig 10266 bp, 14 predicted proteins | sample Neamet177_FD_203144 | JGI IMG/M metagenome (GOLD analysis project Ga0308011, IMG submission 203144) | Marine microbial communities from water near the shore, Antarctic Ocean - #177 | ecosystem: Environmental > Aquatic > Marine > Unclassified | place: Southern Ocean | collected 2014-07-25
CACCAGGAGGAACGTGAGCAAGCAATGGTTCAGCATCTATGTTGGTTAAAGTCCAAGCTCCAAGCGACGGATCATAGACCAGTGTGCGTCGTGTAGTTAGTCCGTCTTCAGTCCAATCAATAGACACATAGAGTCGATTGCGGAACCATGCGAGTTGTGGTGGGGTGTTGAAACGAATCCGACCGTCATCTATCGCAGGTTTAAGTTTGTCGAAGAGGTAGTTAAAGTTCGTGCCGTCATACAGATATACGCCCGCTTGATCATGCCAGAAGAACACTCCCATTGGAGTGGACACAGGAGAGCTCAAAGAGACGCTGCCAACATCACGAGTGAGGGGCACCATCTGAAATGATTCAGTGTCGTGCCCGAACATGGCGTGAACCGAATTCGACTTAAATATTAGGAGGCGATCTGCCATTGGGACCAGGCCAGTGATTTCGTCGCCTCGTTCACCCACGTCGATGTCTGCATAACTTTGTTGTGTCCAAGTTTCTGCATCGTTCAGATGAGACCAACGGATACGAGAGTTGTAGTAAACCGAAGACTCTCGAGTCTTGCCAGTCCACATGTGGTTATTCCAGAAAGCCACGTATTGGCTGATTGGGAAGTTTCCTGCAGTGCCATTCAGGTTGGTACCCAAATCGGTGCCACTGTTACCTGAGCTAACTTTGAAGGAGGTGACATCTCCGCTTACCGCATAGAAAACGTTGTTCATTGTTACGCCATACATGCGACTGCCAGAAGTTCTGGCAGTCTGACCACCTATTGGTGTCCATGCCGAAGAACCTGTAGAGAAAGCAACAACAACGCCGTGGTTACAAATGATTTCTGATAAGCCACCATCAGTGAAATATGAGCCGAGCCCTTTGACTGCGCCAAGAGCATTGCCAGCGCCGTCAATGACCTCAATGCCTTTACGTAAACGTATGCCCCCTCTGGGGTCAACATCCACGTTCAACAAATCTGGTGATTCGTTTTGAGCAAGGTTGAATTGATCTGTCCGATAGTTAAGGCCGCCAGCGAAACTAGTTAATGCTTGTAAAGAATACTTTCGTGCCATCAGCTACTCCCAGGAGTAACGCAAACGCGACCCTAGGGCTACATTTGAGTCCCAACGTCGGCTGCGAGTGCCGTTAAGGATGATTGGTTGCGGAGCAGGAGTGTCTAAGAATCTTGCCCGAAGATTATCGAGCTCTCTTCGGAACATGGCGTGGTAAGTAGCTCCCATTTCCAGATCCTCTTGCTGCTCATAAGCTCGAGCACACCCGTATGTGGCAATCAGAATGTGGAACGGAGTAGGGAAGGGAACTGGCTCATCTCCATCCTGGCTCCCAGCGCCGAACGCTGGCGGGTTAGCCCAGCCACGAACATGAATCGGAACGACTGTCGAAGGTGTCGGATATAACCGAACTTTGTCTTCCCAGAAACTCCAACGGAAAGGAACCCCAGAACCAGCAGAACTCAGAGGATAACTAAGATCGCCTTCATCTCTGCCTATGTATTCGATTACCGAAGATGTGTCGCGAAGTGACGCGATCTCTCGTAAGCCGTTCGTAACGGCCGCCCCGACATACGACAGCGCGTAATCAGATTGTGCAGGGGAGCTAACCGTGTTGAACGTCGTTGACGTTTCAAACCAAGGCCACCTTTTCTCAGAGTAGGTAAGCAAGTCGTACGCTTCTCCAAAGAAGCGATTCATTATGTCTGGTGCAATGTCCTGGTCATCTATCTCGACAACACCATGAACATAGGAACGCATTTCTTGTATTTGCACAACTCACCCACTGTGTATGACGCAAAGGTCAGAACCCTCTTGTGGAGATTTCTGACATTGGTTACCTGCCTTAGTTAACGAAGTGCAGTTGGCAGCAGGCTCGATCACATCGTCAGCAGAGAACGCAGGTCTAATTTCTCTTCCACCGAAAAACGTGTGAGGGTTTTGGGTGGCTCCCTTTCCAGGGTCAGAAGCTAAACGAGTGGACGTTCCGTATGCGATATGTGATTCATAAGCCATGCTGCCTCCTGGCATCAGTTATGGGGGCGGCCGAAACCGCCCCCGCAACGTGGTTGTTTAAGCGGTAGCGCCAGAGATGTACCCTTGACGTGCTCGGTTTGAGCATGTCAACTGTCCGTAACACAGGATTTGTGAGAACACAGCATCAAGTGTGTGTGGTCGTACAAACGGTGTGCTTTGGAACCAGGTGTCGGCATGCCTCACCAACTGCAGATACTTTGTATTTAAGAAGTAAATTCTGCCTGCGGTACAGTCATCATCATAAGTCACAGGTACTGCACGGTAGACAAGGTTCTGGAAAGAAGCGTCTGCCATTTTGGTATCTGTGTAACGCAACTGTGGTTGCAGCAGATTCTCATATTTTTCATAGAGAGCCCGAGTTGTTATTATGATGGTTGGCTGGTCGTTACCTACTGAGCATTTGTTGTAAATTTCGCCCATTTTGGCGAGAGTTAAAACTCCACCTTGTGCGTGGTGTTGGCTTGTCCACCAATCGTTAGCGGTACCTGCAGCAGCAGGGTCAATGCCTCCAAGTGCGTTACCTGCAGCCGTCGAATGGTTAACAATGTTGGTAAGACCGTTCCAGTCTTTACCACCGTTACCTGTACCATCGGCGAAGAACATTGCGTTCATCGACTCAATGATTGACTCTTGTGTTTGGAATATTTTTGATTCCAGAAGGTCAATGATTTGCTCGGTTGAGTTGTTCTGTGCTTCCTGTAGACCATTGATAGTTACAGTTGCAGCGAACTGGCCCCAGTTATACTCTGCAGCACTGATACCTGTTTGTGCCGTCACATCAATTGGGTCAAGCCCAGAGTAAGATTTAGCAGTGCCGTTCTTACCGTACAGAACTGGGACAACTATCTTTGCGCCGCCGCCAACAGTACGCATTGTCTGTTGATTGGATAAAGCGTAGAAAAGAGGTCTCGCAGTGAAGACGTTATCTGCGAGTTGCGTTTCGTAGTTTTTTAGGGTCGTTGACAGAATTTCGTCAAAAGCGGTATTGCCAGCCATTATGGCCTCCTATATGTAAAAGTTATGTGCTTTGGTGTTGTTTCAGAGCCATCGCGAAAGCATCACGCAGAGTCTTCGGTTTATCCGAAGATTCAGGGGAGGAACCGACTTGTTTCGACCCACCAGATCCGACTATTGCCGCTTCTCTTTTTTTCTCAAATACAGACAACTCGGTTCGAAGCTTGTCAGCTTCAGAAGCGACACTGCTGTAACGCATGTGCGTTAGGGCAGCCTCCAGATTGTTGATTTGATGTTTCAAAGCATGGCTTAGTAGCTCTTGGGAATCGAAATCTCCGTAACTTTCCTGTAACTGTGATACTTCTTTTTGGATAGCTGATTGACGGTTAATTCTGTCTTGGTCCTCTAATCGAGCTTCAAGTGCAGCAACTTTTTGTACCATCGGGTCAAGGTCCTCGGTATCCCAACTTTCGTCAGAAGAACTAGGAACCTTGTTGTCCATTGGAATATCAAACGATCGAGCTAAAGCTTGCAAAGTCCCACTAGGGTCCTTTTCAAGCGCAACTACTATCGCTTCAGCTTGCTGTAACCGTGATCGCTCGGAGGCCAATTCTTGCGTTTTACGTGTGTAATCTGCTTGACGTTGGTAACCGTCTTGCAATTCATTAAGGCTGACCTGAGTTGACTCGCCATCGACTTTAACGTCGTACAAGTCCCCAGTAGGTTCCTCACTAAATTGCTCTTGGGTTGTATCGAGATTGTCCACCTCAGCGGATTCACTTACAACACCTTCTTGTTCTTCAGGCACAAAGCCCTCCTATATGGAGTCCAAATTGGTTACTCACTAGGAAGGCCCAGGTGTCCCACTTTAGGATGAAGGCAATTCCATCCCCATTTGGCCCTGTAACTGGGCCACAAGTTCAGGCGGCACGCCACCAGTCGGAGCAAAAGCTCCCTCATCTGGAGGAAGAGGCATATTCGCAGGCCCACCAGGCGCAGGTTGCGCTTGCTCTTCAGGCATTGGCTGTTGCTGCATTAAGAACCTGTCAGCATCATTAATACCAAATCCAGCTTGAAGAACATGACGCGCTATCGCTGCAGGGTCAATAACAGTCCCAATCAGAGGAGCAACAGCGTTAAGCAAACTAATTGCTTGCTGTTTACGAATCGTGTCGTTCATTGGCTGCGTAGAGCCAGCCTCACAAGTGAAATCGTATTCACCGATAATGTCATCTCGTGAATACGGAACCCACAAATCAGCGCCGCCATTACCATTAACCCGAGCCATCTGCTCGCCAGTCATATACTGCTGCAACAGTTGCATTACTCGTCGAGCGATCTGCCCAATCGAAATTTCAATAATCGCAAGTTTGTCGGCAGCACGAGCATTCTGGGCATCAGCAATGATGCTTGCTTCAGTCGCAGTTCTGCGAGTCTCGGGGAGAGCTCCTCGAGCGTATTCGCTGATACCGCTAACAGTATTTATGTCACCTTCGATAATGTTTGAGTAGTTGTAGATCTCAGGAGGTATCGGAGTTTGGGGCATCGGAACCACAGTCTCAGACAGAGGCCGATTCTCATCAATAACAGGAACCAGACGGTTATCGTCATCTGACTCTAAAGCCTCTCGGCCTGCTTCACTGAAAGCCCGTTCCATGTACAAGTATTTACGTTGACCACGTTTACGGTCGTTCATAAGTTGCGAACGAGTCTTATCTAGCTCCAGTTGCAAACTCTCAATGCTCTCAAGATCACCCATAGGGTAGAACTGGTCAGGCACATCGTAGTTACGCAACATCACGAAAGGCTGCCCATATGCGTAAGGCATAGGAGTCGGATCAATCAGATAGCCGTCACTGGTCTCACTGAAAACACAAACAGTGTTATCAGTTATTGAGTAATACTCCCACACTGTGCAGAGTTGCTCACCGCTAGTGAAAGCGCCTTGTTCGGAACGCTGAGGAGGACCATCGTTATAGAAACCTCCGCCACTGTCTGGTCCAACATTCTTTCGAGTAGAAGCCTTGTAGCGTGTATCTTTCTGAACTTCAGTAACAGTCCGAATGATGCGTTGACAAATCCAAGAAGCATCGTCCATGCATGTCGCTTCAGGGTCAATGAAAATATCGAACGGTGAAACTCGTTCAACAAACGGCTGGTCCTGTACGACTCTCATTTCCGTATCAGGAATGTTCGCCATAACTTCTTCGTCAGAAGTTACGTCTTCCGCAAACTCAGGGTTAGAGAAAGCGAAGTCGTCAACCTCTTTGAACATGTCATCAGCTATCTCTGCCTGCTCATAGCTCGACAAAGACACATCTTGTTCAACGAATCTCCAACCAACTTTCAACCAGCCGTGACCGAAAATGAGGAAGTCTTTAACGCTTCTGCGGAACGGATCACGAAAATCGTGGTGCTTCCACAAATGGTTAATGACAGCCTCAACAAACGCAGCCCGATCATAATCTTCGGGAGAGTTTGCTTTAACAACCACCTTCGGATGGTTGACTGCGACGCTTGGCGCAATCACATTTATTGTGCTGAAACTCAGATTGACAGCGATCAGATCTTGCTGCATAGCAGTACTGGCAGGCCAGTGCTTACCGCGATACAGATCGATCATGCGACGCCAGAGACTGTCGTAACCTTGATCGGAACGCCAACTCCGTGAACGATTTAACCGCTCACGATAAAGCTCTAGCTTCTCAGCCTTTGACATCCTCGCCATGGATCACCACGTCGCCTTCTCGGGAAGCTTCTCGATGCTGCGGCCCTGAGCTTTCGCCTCAGCAACAATCTTTCGTTCACGTTCCCTAATAGTTAAACCTTGCTCATCTGAAGGCAATATCGACCGTAAACCCTGCCCATTGTTCACAGACACAGACTTCAATCGAGTACGCCTGTCATATAACTCTTGAAGCTCCGCAAGAGGCACTGTCCCACGCCTTTTTAAGACGTAGGCAGTGAACTCCTCAAACGAAACATTCTCTGGCAGTATCGCCATTACTTCGCTTGAGACCCTCGAAGATTTGGCTGTTTGCCTGGCTGAATGTCGCCAGTCTTACCTGTCTGATTGTCGGGTGTAAAGCGAGGAGTGACCTGTCCATAAGGCCCAGTTTGATTAGCTACGGTCAAAGGACCGAATCTTTGTTTCGGTGAGTTAGCCCCACCTGGTTCCCAAATAGGGTTCGAAACGACCGAACCGCCACGTTCCATAACGTTGTTTTTGCCTTCGTTAGCGCCGTCAACTGATCTGCTTGACGAAGTGTGAGCTATATTGCGACCCATAGTTACTCCAAAAGTGTTGCGTCAATAAGAGCCATTGGGTGTCCCACGGACACTCGAAGCCCCAATATGAGTCCCAGTTCCTGGATCTGCCTCCTTGTTAGCTAACCGAGCGAACCAATCAAGAGTCCAATAATCGTCGTGCTTAACCTTGTACTCCGACGCATGGCTATATTTCCTCATCTGATTAGCCAAAGCCAAAGCCATAACACGGTCATCGTAAGGAGAACCAGACATCGAGCCCCGTTCGTTCCGCACGAAAGTGCGTAACTCCGCGATAGTGAATTTGTCGTACAAAACCAGCTCATCGTTCCGTAAAGCAGAACCCAATTCGTCGATCATTAAAGGCTTGCTGGTTCTCGTGGTTTTCCAACCGAATTCTTGCGACACCCGATTAGATACCTGGTTCAAAGACCGACGCCTAAACAAGCGAGGATAGTTAAGATGCCGTAGCTCAGTGATCGTAGTTAACCCGTGGTTGTTCGACTCGACGCAACATAACGCATCGTTATAATAGAGCCCCAACATGAAGACTTCTTCAGCTAACAGATCTGGCGCAATGTGGGCGTGGTAGATAGCTGACTGCTCCCCAGTATTAACATCCAAGACCTGAATCACAGAATAATCGCCATGAGCTAAACCCTCAGCAGTATCCACACCCATCACGTACTGATGACCCACATCAGGCTCAGCGAACATCGTGACCGTCATACTCGAAACTCCACCTGGTTGCCGTTACGCCACATGTATCCCAGTTTCCCACGCTTACAACGAGTAGCCATATCGTCAAGAACTTCCAAACTGAAAACAGTTTGACCAGACTTTATGAAAGCTTCTCGAGCGTCAGACGGGTACTCCTGAGCCAACTGCCAAGGAAGCATTGAAGCCACCTTCTCCTCATACCACGAATCGCCACGATTAATATCGCCAGCGCTCCAAGGAAAGAACATAGGAGAAAAGTTATTAACACCTGTTTCAGCCCCGACCCAAAGATCATGGAAAAAGTTCCCCGAACCGTTAGCAGTGCTCAACCCAATGATGCGCCCGCCAACATCAGAAATTGGCTCTATCGATGCCCACGATTCGGATGGGTTCGGCAAGAACGCCCATTCGTCAACCACGATGAGGCTGGCTGATTCGCCGCGGGCAGGGTCTGACGCACTAGGCATCGAAGTAATTTGTGAACCATTCTGAAACACCATTCTTTGTTGATGATCAACCAACGACTTAGGTCCGCGATCCAGCATCCACTTAGGTAAATGCTGAAACCCGTACTTTGATTTCCGAAGCAAAGAAACTGCTTCACGCTCAGTACGCGACAAATCAATAATGTTTTGATCAGCCCTAAAAAAAGCTAACCAGAATTGGTGAGCAGCAACAAGTGTTGTCCACCCAATCTGTCGCGCTTTAAGCGTCAAAGAATAGCGCTCACTGTCCCATTCCTTCAGAGCCTTAACTTGTGCAGGACGCAAATCAAACAAGATTCGACCATGAGCAGGGTGAGCAATGGACCAGTAATTGCGTAAGAAGTAAGCCTCATCTTTTCGGCACTTTCGCCACTCGGCTTCTTTCTTAAGGTCATCTAAACGAGAAATGTTAACCAACTCCTACTGGCACTACCCGCAAGCTTTAACAAACAGCGAGCTCACCTATCTACAACAGGTGGCCCATGACGGGTTACAGCACAGCGTCCCAGGAATCCACTTCGGCAAAGACCCCGAAAGGAGGAGCTCAGACATAGCGTGGAGCTACGACCCCCGCACACTCCAAATAGCTTCATCACTCATCTACGAAGCAAACCGAAACGCAGGGTGGAGATTCAACATCACCCACCCAGAAGCCGCTCAACTAACCCAATACTTCATCGGAGGCCAGTACGACTGGCACACAGACGGAAACTCCGACACACACGCAACAAGATCATGGGCAGACATAGAAGACGGCGAAACAATCCCACTCAACATGACCCGAACACCAGAACTCGTCGGCAAAGTCCGCAGACTCTCCCTAACAATCAACCTGTCAGACCCCAAAGACTACGAAGGAGGCGAGCTAGAAATCGACCTAGGACAAAACCAAACCCAACAACTCAAAGGCCAAGCAGGATCAGCCGTAGTCTTCCCATCACATGTACGCCACAAAGTAACCCCCGTCACCAAAGGTGACAGAACATCGATAGTGCTCTGGATGAACGGCCCGCCGCTCAGCTAAACCACTACCAACTAAACCTTTGATTCATGATCTCCTGAACAAAATCTCGAGGATCTTGGCTGAGAATATCTCGGAACGCATCTTTATGATGATGGATATCATTTAACTCGTGGTGAAGCTGTTCGCCATCACGATCCAGATCATCCCACTGCTGCTCAAGCTCCTCAACACGGTGAGTAAGCTCAACGTAAGCCCACGTCTCTATAGACTCTAACCGAGTTTCCAAACCCTTAAAATCGATACCTTCCAATGCCCGCTCAATCGATTCAAGACGGTTAAGGACCACAGTAGGCTCCCCAATCTCCTCCATATCTTGCTGCAACTGAACAATATCTGTAGACAACGTATTAATTTTGTTAGAAACTGCTGCGGCGTTCCAAACTATAACGGCGCTAACTGAGGCTACAGTCATAATGAGACCTAATGTTAGACGGCTTATACGAACCTGCTTGAAATCATTTGATATGTCGTCCTCGCTCACTTCTTTTTCTTCCTCGTCATCGGCTTACCAGTGCGCTTAGCTTCCTTAGAAGCCGCAGCACGACCTTTCGGAGAATATGAATAACTTTTACCGCCAACTTTTGGCATAACTAGCTCCTACTGACAGGACTCGCACACATCGTACGAATCAACCAAACATTCGATCACTTCATCATCCTCAAACATCCAAGCATTCGGACAAACCACCAAACCATGACAGTCACACAACTCAATCCGCTCACCCATCATCTCCTCAGGCAACTCATCACTCATCATCACGCCTCAAAGAGTCCAACAACTCCTCCAACTCATCAACAAGAGCACCATCACTCAAAGAAGCAGCCTCAGCATCATCAATAACCAACTGGCGCTTCGGCGTGAACTTCTCCACATACTGCAAATAAAGAGAAGCAGCCTTAACATCACCCCCAGCAGCCTCCTTATAGACCGCATCAATCACAGACTGCACACGCTCCACATGAACATTCAACTCAGCCGCCCTGGCCTCCCACTCCTTACGAAAACGAACATCACGCTTCCACTTACGAGGCAAATCCTCATGCACCCCAACCTCAGCAGCCCAAGCCTTCTGAGTGCTCGGAACCCTCTCAGGACCACACAACAACCAGTCCAAAAACAGTCGCCAAGTATCAGGCATCGTCTGCACACCAGTATCAGGGTCGGTGATCCAACCCTTACCGCCACCATTCTGAGGCATCAAAAACTCCTGTCGCCACAAACAACAGCAGGGCGTCCCACGCAATGTGGGACACCCCACTCTCTTCAGAAAGAGAGAGCTAGCGTAACACCTTCAGACTTGACGGTGTTACACCGAGCTAGCGCCGAACTGCACGAAACAACGTGGCGTACAGTTCAAGCGCACCAGGAATTCAAAATGATCACGCACTGTCCCTCGTTATCTACACCTACACCTACCGAACCCCCCGCCCCCCCTCGGGGGGTGCCCTCGGGTAAGGCGGCAGGCCAGCTGGATCTGTCCCGATTTGGTCTAGAGACCTAATCCTTAGCCCGTGTTCATTAGCTCTACGAACGCGCAAGAACCACGCAACTAATCGCCATTAGTGCGAAGTTCTCGCAAATAATTGCGGGCCTAACTCTCGACAAGCGGGCTAGTCCTACGCCTAGCGAACCTATGAGATATGAGGGTAAACGCGAACGAGCCCGCTATCTCTAGCGGGCTCTAGTTCGGTTGGTTATGGTTGGTTGGCTAGTCGGCTACTAAGCACGTCCCTATAGCGAAGAGAGTCGCTAGGGTGACTATGAGGTAACTCATACGCTAA
>Ga0308011_10001562_pt1 | contig 10256 bp, 8 predicted proteins | sample Neamet177_FD_203144 | JGI IMG/M metagenome (GOLD analysis project Ga0308011, IMG submission 203144) | Marine microbial communities from water near the shore, Antarctic Ocean - #177 | ecosystem: Environmental > Aquatic > Marine > Unclassified | place: Southern Ocean | collected 2014-07-25
ATACCTCTCTGTGGCACCTTGGACGAATTGGTGTGTTGTTCCACTCTTCTACTTGAAAAGGTTGAACACGGGACAAACCGGATGAGCCTTCTTTAAACCTATACTTATGTGTCTTGTCTGGCATTGTAACTTTATTAAACTCTTTGTTCTTTGTTGTAATAATATCTGAGTTAGCTGTCTTAATATAGTCTACTTTGTCTTTTGGATCTGTAGGAGGATATATCTGATATTCAGTCTTACCTTCTTTGTTTAGAGCTGGCATGGTTGCATGATTATTTCCATCGTCTAATCCATGAGCCTTTTTAGGTGAGAACTGTTTGATGCCTAACTGTATTGCCATATCTTTAGCTTCTTGGACTTGTAGTTCGTTGTGCTTGAAAATTAAAAACTCCCAATCACTGTTGCCGTTATGCTTAGTATATGCTTTAACATTAGCCATCAGCTTATCCCAATTTACATTCCTTCTGTATATGTGGTTTGTGTCTTCTAGGCCGTCTATTGAGAATATCATTTTCCACGACAACGGCCTTCTTGCAAACAGCCTGCCGATCTTGTCCCAAGTTTTAGGTGGCTTCATGCCTCCGTTTGTGTGCATCTGTACACCACAAAATGGATCTGTATTATCAAACACATACTCTAGTATAGGAACCAAGTCTTTACACGAACCAGGATCGCCGTGGTTGCCACAGAATAAAATCTGACGCAGCTTCATTAAAGTCTCTCTTGGAAACCACTCTTTAAACTTTTCTATAGTCATTGACTGGGGATAAAGTTCAGGGATAACATTGGGGCTGTTTTGAAAGTACCGTGGACAGTTAGGACAAATAGAGTTACATACACTAGATAACTCAAAGTGTATCTTGTTTATATTGTCGTATGTAAAATAGCCGCTCATAATTGTCTCACGGGAATATTTTTTTCTTTTAACGCATCTTGAACTTCGTTTTGATGATAGCCATAATAGTCAACCATATTATATGGCAACTCCATAAACCATTTATGTGCGTCTGGGTTTGTTAACTTATATAAGTCAGGGAGTTTAATTGTTTTCTGATATTCGTCCCTATGTAGCGTCTTACTTTTAATTGCACTTAAATACTCTGGACTATCTAATACATCTGCATTCTCTTCTTTAGAACGTAAATAATATTTTAAAATATCAATTGTTTTTTCTTTGTTTACAAAAGAAGAGTTTTCAAAAGCTTGTATTGCGTGTTCCATTGCTGGTTTAAATATGTGTAGAGGATAAACACATATATCTAAAATACATTGTTGCGCTTTATCTCTTTGGTTTATCATATAAAGATGATTTGCTACTCGCATACCTGGCCACTGCTCAAAGAATTTTATATATCTATCAATGTCAAATATAACAGGAGCTGTTAACACACTTGCTACTTCCATTGTAATACCTGCTTCGTGAAACTCTCTCCAATTCTCTTCAATGACATCCCACTTGGCACCGTCTCTTGTATACTCTAATGTTTCATGTGTTCCATCTAAACTTGCCTCAATGCGCAAGTGTTTAAACTTATTTAATATCTGAGCAACAGGTTTGCCTTTCCACATTCTTCGTGTAAGGTTTGTATTGTAATGTACTCTAATGTTATCAATATAATCTGTGTATTCCGGATCGTCTCTCAGTTCTAACATCTTTTCCATTACAGTCCAATGTACTGGCGACATAAATGGCTCACCGCCTGCCCAATAGAAACCTGTTATTCTTTTTTCTACTAAACCTCTAACCATTTCATCGGCTGCAGCCTTCTCATGTTTCTTATCAACTTTGAAAGGGTTGTTGTATGTACCACCGTTTCCAGGAGAGGTATTTAAAGCTTGCTCACTAAACATATCTTTAAACAGTTCTATATGCTGAGAGCTGTACACTATTCCACACGATACGCATTGTAGATTACAATGTATTGTTCTAGAGTCGTAATAAGATGGCTCACTTACTAAAGCACCACTATCGTTTGTTTCTTCTAATATACTTTTATATACATTTTTTATTTGGCCATCAGTTTCAAATGTAGCCTCTTGTCGTAACGATAGTATTCCGTTTTCTTCGTTCTGATAACATGCGTGGCATTCTTTTCGCTTAACACCGTTTAACATATCTAAACGTGTGCGTCTCATGTACCCCGAGTTCCAAAACTCTTTTTCTGTTGTTTTTTGTTGTCCCTTTAGGTCGTCAGATATACAGCAATATTTTCTTTCGTAGCGGCTACCTTGATAGTTTTCTATCCACGGAAAAATACATAACGATTTATTAGAATTTGAATTCATAATTAAATATATCCTTCCAGGGTCCCATTTTACGAGTTTTCTCTACCTCATTAAGAAAAGTCATTCCTTGATCCCATAGGAACTTCGACTCTTCTTTTGCGTCTAGATAACTTGTTAGGGTTGGAGTTAGTATTTGACGTTTGTATTCTGATTGTTCTAAATGTGTTTTTACTTTTTGTTTCCACTCCATAGATGCACAATTTAAAGATAGGTAATGAGGAAACACTAACATGTTCTGATTAATTGTTGCTATTCCTAAATCAGGATTTGCATTTCGTTTATCTACAATAGGCTGTGCCCACTTGTAGTAATCATCTAAGTATGGTGCATTAAGAAACTGTATTGTGTTAGTTATGTTGACTGCGTATAAAGACGGAGTTTCAAAAAAGAACTTGTGTATGTTCTCATCTATTTGTTCCCAAGTGTTGCCTTTAACAGGTTTTCTTATCCACTCGTTAACTTTATCTACACCATCAACAGACATGCCTAGTGATACATGTTTAAAGTGTTTCCATATATCTTCATACCAAGGCTCGTATTGAGAACAGTTTGTGTTGTAGCTTATATGAATGTTCTTTGCAACACCCTCTTCAATTAGTCGCTCTAAAAACTTCCAATGAAATGGCATCATAAACGGTTCACCGCCATTTATGTACATATACTTTAACGTGTCTTTGTGTTCTAATATCTCTTCAATTTTATCGTTGTTGAACCACTGATATTCTTTATATGTCTTGGGATCTGCAACAACAAAATCTAATGCATCGTCCCACTGCTTGTATTCAGATGCAAGTGATGAACTAGAGTCTGGGTTACACATCATACATTTTGAGTTACATAGATTAGACATTCTTAGATCTAGAAACTCTAGTCTAGGTTTTGTTATGTTTTGTCCCCACCGTTCTCTTTCAATTAAACGTCTAGACTTCCCACCTCTCTTTTCTATCTTGTAGCAGTTGTGGCAAGCAGGTGGCTCGACTCCGGATAACATCTGTTCTCTTGCTCTTATTACATTACTCTTATCCCATAATGTATTTACTGAATCTGTTGCAAGGTTTAGCATCTTGTGTGTTTCCATATCTCTATAGAAACCATCTGAATTTGGGTTCATCATTTCTGATACACAGCACAGTCCTACATTTCCGTTAGGGTGAAGGTTCATGTGGTTAAAGGGTAGAGGACAATATACTTCTGATATCTTTTTATCTGATATGTTTTTAACTTGTATTTTGTTAGACATTTACTGCTCCAATTCTTTCTGGTATTTCTGTGTCTATACTGTTATACCAATCTAAAAAATATTGTGGAAATACATCTATAGTTCTGTCTCGACGCATATCGTATTGTGTATAGAATCGTTTAAAGTCTCTAATGTTTGCCTTCATATCTGGATCTGCAAAATCATGTCCACGTTCAACCGTTCTAATATAATTAATTAATCTTTCTATATCGCCTTTTTCCATAGCGTTAAGAAACCTGTCATCTTTATTTATTAGATACCAATCTTCAATTTCTTGGGCTAGTCTGTGTCGTATGTCCATCGGCAATACCATCATTGATTGACAAGCAGGGAATCGTAAAAAGTTAATACTAATACCTATGCTCTTGTCTGGATACTGGTGTTTCCATGTAATAACTTGTGTTAGAAACTTTGTTATATTAAATAAACACAAAGCATTAATAGTCATCATTACCACTGTTCGTTTAATATTAGATTCGGTGAAAACTCGTTCCATGTTTTCTTTCCAATAATCATATTTAAGTCCCCATCTAATATACTCTGCTTCTTTACCTACTGTCTCATTACTAGAGAATAAAGTAAGGTTAGGCATTCCGTGTGACTCTTCAATTAGTCTATTAATTAATGCTGGCTTAGCACCTAGGTTAGAGTTTAGCCCTACTTCAAATGTGTGGCCTTCTTCTTTAACTTTAGCAAACAACTTCCAAACATCATTAGACATCAATGGTTCTCCACCTGTGATCCTTAGTGTTCGTAATCCTTTACTAAGCTCAGGCCACCATTCCCACCACGCTTTGGTGTATGGGTTATCTTCTTCAGGAAGTCTTTCGTATGGATTGTTTTCATCTCCATCTATCATGAAGACTTTGCCTCCATGAGTTTCCATGTCGTAACCGCCGTTTTTACGAATGTCCTTTCGCCACTCTGTACTGAAGTCTGCGTTACAGTAAGTACAAGCAAAGTTACATGTTCTAGAAAACGATACTTCTATTGTAGGTGGCACCACTCTTTCTGTATGAGGAGCATCGTACCACTTTGTCATTTCCTCTTCTGAAAACTGTAAAGACTTATAAATTCTATCTGAAACATAATCCTTACCCATGTCTTCTACTTTCCAGCAGTACTGACATTCCCTAGGACGTTTACCGACTTGCATCTCAAGACGGCGCTCCATTTTTTCTCTTGTATTGTGTAACATAGACGGATCTTTTGCAATGTCGTCTACATTAATATCATGTGGTGAGGGGTGATGGCAACTAGTTGTTTTGCCACTATGTAACCATATAGTACTGTTACCCCACTTAGCCCCACAGAAAGATTCGCTCTTACTGTTTAGAGTATCGTCTCTATACTTAATTAAGTTAGACGGTTCTCCTATATTTAGTTGTGGTTTATCCGCCATAGTAATTATCATCCATTAAATATGCTAGCTCAGGAAAAGTTTTGCAGAAATCATTTCCACGTCTTGCGTCTAGTTGTTTTAAATATAACCTCATGTCATCATATACTACCTTTGGTTGCTTGTCGGTTTGCATAAACTCTACAAGCCTTTCCATTTGATCTACTTCCTCTAAATAAAAACACTCTTCGTCTTTACGTTCGTCTGTTATTTTGTTGGCGTGCATAAAGTCTAACCACAACTCACCATAATATTTTTTATCCTTTTCATTAATTAATGATAACATTAAAGTTCGAGGCCAGCGTAAATAATTTAAATGTGTTCGTACTCTGAATACATGCTTTTGTGGTTGGTATATAGAACCCTTTGTGCCACGCATGTCTTTTATCTCTTGTAAGAACTCTATCATACTAGGTGCACTAGTTAAATTAATTGTAGTCATAAAATGTATTCTTGTAGACTCGGGTGTTTCATCTAGTATCTTATAACAGTTATCTATAAACTCTCTATACACCATTCCTTCTCTTGTGTACTCTGCATGTTTACCTGTGTTTTCAAATGAGGTGTATATGTCAAAGTACTTAATGTTACCTTGCATCTCATTTATGTTTTTAATAAGTCGGTCTGCCATTTTATCGGGAACATTGTTGTTTGTATTAACTGCGAGGATAAGATTGGGATTTGGATTCTCTTTAATATAATCAAATACCTTCCACGTGTCCTTACTAAGTAAAGGCTCGCCACCTGTTATTCTAAATGTTTCTAATTTAGGATACAACTCGGGCCACCATTTCCAAAAAGCTTCTTTGTATGGGTTGTAGTCTTTTCGGTGTATAGGTAACTTGCCTTCTTTCCTCAACCAATCTAAATTATTTAAATTGAACTCTGTTTGCTTCATGTCTCCGTGCTGACGTATCTCGTCTTCCCATCTTGAGCTAGCTTCGGGGCTACAGTAAATACATTTGAAGTTACATGTGCTATCGAAAGCAACTTCTACATATGTTGGATCAAAGTTTTCTCCTTGTCCAGATTCTACAATTTTATCTATGTGAGGTAACGACCAAGAGTAAGACGACTTGTAAACTCTATCACTAACATGTTCTGGGTTTTGGTTTTCCACCCTCCAGCAGTAATCACACTCTTTAGTCTGTATGCCTTGTAGCAGTTCTTCTCTGGCAAGCATCTTGTGCTTTGTATTGTGTAATCCCTTTGGGTTGTCCTTAATATCTGATAACTGTATTTTATGTCGTGAGGGATGGTGGCAAGAATGTGTTTCACCACTGTATAATAGTATTGTAGACTGAGTCCACTTGGCTGCACAAAATGAAGGGCTAACCTCATCTAAGTTTTTTCTAGAATCTTTTAAAAATTCAAAATAAGCATTGGGATCGTGGACATCTAAATTGTGTTGTGCGTGTGGGCTGTCTTTCTCTTCGCGAGTCTCAGTAATATTTGTAGTTGCTATAATCTCTGTCATTTCTTACCCATCACAGTATACCTTGTATAAACCGTTGGCTTGTTGTCTATATGATTCCAAGGTCCTTCATAATTATCTTGACTTTTATCTTTAACCTTTCTCAACTTATTCATACTCATAAACTCTGTTAAATCTTTTGCTGGCCTAATATGATCTGGCTCATTAAAATCATTGTTACCCTGAAGGATTACTGTAGTTCCTTCTGGTATATTGTCATACCAAGCGTCATACTCTTCTTGGCTTATATGTTCTGTAATAGTATTTATAACTAGCCCCGGGTACTCATAGTCGCCCTGGTATTTGAATTCTACTAAACTACCATGCCAAGTGTCGTGTTCTTTATCACACCATTCTAAATAACTTAACTTTGTATCAACACACATTATATTTCGTATTTTAAGCATGTCTGCTAACACACCATACCACGATCCAAAAACTACTGCATGTGTCATAAAAGGAAATAGTGCTGAAGATGTTAGGTTTGCTATTTTAGACTTGGCAGCTATCTGACTAGGCCAAAATGCTTGTAAGCCATCAGGATACTCTCGTACTAGTTGCATCCATCGTGTCAATTCCTTTTCACGAAACTCCATCACTTAAACCTCACTATGTTGCTTTTCGGAATCCAATGGAAACCATCTTCTAATATAATTTGATATATGTTTTGGTAGTAGTGTGCAGATAGATCAACTTGAAATAAATACTCTTTGTTCCACTCTAGGTTTTTCCATGCCTCTGACTCATAAGGATTTCTTGACGCCCCCTTAAACAATGACATCTTTTTCTTTTGATATATTGCATTCATTGCTTTAGCCTCAACATCATGTGTAATATACAGTACTTTAAATTTATCTTGACAGTAGTTGTAACACGCATCGAGAAGTCCAAAGCCTATCTGTTTAGCTCTGTATTCTTTAAGTATATGTAATCGACAAGCTCTTGCAGCTATATCAGGATCACTAGTGTAATCACTAGGTTCGCATGAAACCATACCTGCTGGTTTGTTGTCCCAGAATGCTACGAATGTTTCTCCTGGAGAATCGTATGGGTGGTACTTGTTTGTAAAGGCTTCACCGTTGCCTTCTTCATAGGCTTGGTTTATAATGATATCTATAGAACCTAGTTGTCCGCTAGACTCTAGTTGTTTCCTGCTTTTAATCTTATACATTCAAAATCTCTCTGTCCTGCTATAGAGCCCATAAGGTAGTAACGAGTTTCGTCACCATTATGGTACACTGCATGTTTGTATCCAATGTTTAGATGATACACTCTTTTCTCCTTCATTTCAACCTTTAAATGTTCTCCATTTACCCAAAAGTGATTTTCAACACCCTTGTTACCTGATAATGGTATAATAAAACGCATAGCATATGTAGTGTTATAATCTATATGAGGTGGAACTTCGCCACCGGGATACATTTTAGAGAAACGAACTCTTATAAGTTTGTCTTGAAACTTCTCGTTTAGATGTTTTTGTAGTGCTGAACCTTCGTAGAAATCAACCGGTTGATCCCAATTATGTTCGTCCATTGAGAACGGAATGTTCCTTCTTAGTTTATCTTTTGTAGAGTACTCTTCTGCGGATGCTAACTCTTCTTCTTTCCTACATTCAGTTAGATGGAAGTGTTCTACATGTTTATATGTGTCGTTGGCAATGTTGTTACTTGCAACGGCTAAGCCCTTGTGTGCAGTAATATTATCCTGCCACTTGTCTTGGTTTGCTTGTAGGAACGTATCAATAATATCATAATCTAATTCTATTGGTAACTCAGATATAGCTGGGTAGTTTCGTTTGTTATACTTTAGCATTTCTGTCAATCATCCTAATAAGTTGGCCTCCCATATCCAGCGTGTGCCAAAGTACTTTTCTATTACCTTGTTCGTGGTGGATGTCATGGAAGCCTTCACCTAATGTAATAAGCCCAACCCATGTATCACTATGTGGTTTCTTTCCTCTATGTGAGAAAGTAAATACTAGTGAGCCAATAAGTTTAGCAAAGCCTGCTGGTATAAGCCAGGCGTATAATAATGCCATTGGATCTATAACTGCTAAAATTCCTGCGTATGCTATTATAACATGCCAATAATATTTAACTTGTAATCTGTGCATCGGGTTCTTTAACAAGTCACGAGCATATTTAAAGTTGATTGTAATAAGTACTTGTCCAAAGTATGCTAACATCCACCCTCGGTAATGTGGACTATGAGGATCTTTGTCTGTATCAACATATTTATGATGTTCCCTGTGATTAGCAGCCCAAGTAATGGCGGGGCCTATCATCATTATATGACAGAAGAATAATAGAACATACTCTAGTGGTTTAGGACACTTCCAACTGTTATGTGAGTATAGTCTATGGTATCCCATTGTAACACTAAGCATTATACATATGTAGGTTACAAAAGCAATTACTGCTGTGGTTGTTGTCCAAGGGAACATGAACAGAGAGCATATAGCAGTTACTTGTGCTATAGCCTGTCCTACTAGTAGTGTTAAAGGAGCGTAAGACTTATTTTGTTTAAAAACTGTAGAAGCCATTATTGATCCTTCCTGAAAGATTTAAATTTACGAACGGTACCGGTGTAGAACAACATTTTGTACCAAGGGGTGTCTTTTCTCATTCTCGGAACCGTATACTCCCAACCCTGTCCCTCGTTGTCTATCCAAATAACATGATGTCCGAACCAACGCTTAGAGTTGTACCACCTTGCACGGCCTCCCTTAGATATTAATTTCTCTAATGTCCAGAAGTAGCAGTTACTTTGTTTGGTGAATAACCTTATTGGCCAACTCCAGAAAAAGATAGCCATTAGTACGAATGTAAATGTTACTCTTAGTGCTTTCATATAGAGTATTTATAGTAGTATTAGAGTATGCCTTAATATCCATTACACAGTAATTTATAAGACCTAGATCAATCTATGCGCACTTAGTGGTATTCGTAAGGACCGAAACGTATAAATAGTATGAATAAACAATACATATCATGCTTCATTATTAGTTTCTGAGTTGACAAACAAAACACAGGAAAATACCTATAATGAAAAAATTATACCTAGCCTTAATAGGCCTCTCAATCATCGGCACAGCCCCAATGGTACAGGCAGACCAAACAGGTGATTGTACATCAGGTACTCAATATTGTGAGTCCGTAGATAATACTACATCTACCACGACAACAACGACTACCACTGGTACCAACACGAATACCAACACGAACAACAACACAAATAATAATACTTCGGCGAATACCAACACGAACACTTCAACGAATACGAACAACAATACGAATAATAATACTTCGGCTAATACCAACACCAACACAAATACTAGCACGAATACCAACACCAATAATAACACATCGGCTAATACCAACACCAACAATAATACATCAGCAAATACAAACACGAATACTTCAACCAACAATAACACCAACACGAATAATAGCACGAACAATAATACGAATACCAACGCTAACACCAACAACAATACGAACACATCAACCAGCAACAATACGAATACCAATAATAACACCAACAACAATACCAGCACCAATAACAATACGAATAATTCAACTTCTAATAATACGAACAACAATAATTCTAATGTTAATAGCACAGCTAATAATACGAACAACAATACTTCAACAGTAGATCAGACTGTAAATAGCACGTCAAATAATACGAATAACAATAATAACAATTCAAAATCTGACAATAAGAATACCAACAACAATAATAATACTAGTACTAGTGATTCTAATGTTAAAACAGATAACAAGAACACCAATACTAATACCAACAATAACACCAACAAGAATATTAACGAAACGACTCAGAACATTAAACAAGAA
>Ga0308011_10001566_pt1 | contig 10246 bp, 6 predicted proteins | sample Neamet177_FD_203144 | JGI IMG/M metagenome (GOLD analysis project Ga0308011, IMG submission 203144) | Marine microbial communities from water near the shore, Antarctic Ocean - #177 | ecosystem: Environmental > Aquatic > Marine > Unclassified | place: Southern Ocean | collected 2014-07-25
AGTCCAGTTTTCTTGGGTGTTCTCCCAAACAGCGAGTGTTGGTGCGTTGAATGCGTTGCTCCCAAGTGTGAATTCTAGATTTGCAGACTCGACAGCGTATCCCGCTGGCAGAAGGTTGGATTTAAGGTCGCAACTCATCAGTGCAATCGCTTCGCTTGGGTAGGTGTTGTAGGAGACGATAAGTTTTGACTCAGCATCGTAATTTTGGGCAGGAGTCCCACTGTCGATGAAGGTGTCCATGCATGCTGGGTAAAGCCCGTCATTGGTTCCATTTCCATGGGTCATTCGGAACTCGTATCGGTTGCCACCAAGCCAAGTTGATTCTGACGAACTGACCAGGAAGTTCGATGTTGACCATGCACCAACGGTGCCATAACTATCGGTGTGAGCCATGCGCCAGAAGTACATGTTTCCGGCTGCAAGGGCGTTGTTCCCAGTCATGTTGAATTCACCGGAACTTGCCGGCACGGAAGTTGAGTCTTCCATATTTTCAACATCCCAAACTCGGTCGCGGAATTGTTCATCGGTTGCCATTTGGAACACGATATCGTAGGAAGAGGAGGCGACGCTGCCATCCCAGCCGAGGGAAGGCGTGGTGTTCGCAGAGAAGTTATGCCCGGTTTGGTTCCAAACTGCCTCTCCCTGAGCAGGAGCGGTTTGCGTGACAGATGGAATTGGCGTTCCTGAGCCCCATGCATAGATGATCTCCACCGAGGGTTGGAGGGTTGCTGTGGATGCTTCGGAGGTGTGGAAGGTTGTCGAAACCGTTCCGCCGGTTGCATAAGGATCATGTTGACCTCGAGCCACAATGGTGTAATCAGCGGCGTCGTTGGTTGGAGACTGCAGCCAAGATTGCAAACTGTTGGAGAATCCAAATTCGAATCGTGAAGCTGTTTGGTCACCATAAATTCCAGTTGCGGTTGCGGTGGAACTGAATTCCCGACCGCCGTCATCCCAGTTGTTTCCGTTCGATGCACGGTTCCATGTCAGTTCATCTTCGACCCAAACGTTGGGGTCCATGCCGTGCATGGAGAGCATGGCGGACCCGGAAGAGCTTTGCCGTTGAAGAACGACATTTGCATCTTTGATGGTCGCATTCGCATGCAAGCCCAGCAAGCCCAAATCCATACGGAAGTGAACCAAGGATTCTTTGTTCGAAGTCAACGTCGCTGTCATCGTGCTCAATTCGCCATATTTGGTGTTCCGGCTGAGTTGATTCGCGTAGGCGTCTTCGATGAAATCGTAAGGGAGGCCAAGGGCATCCACATCGATGTTGATGGTTGCGGTGCCGTCACCATTGTCAGTTACATCGTGGGCGGGGAGAAGGAATGTTTCATTGGCCCAAGCACCGAGCATCCCGGAGGAGTCCATCGATCGGTAACGGTAATGGACTTCAGAACCGTTGTCGAATTGTTCACTTGTTGGTACTTGGTAGGAGCCTGTGGTCGCTGTTGTGGTGAAGGCGTCCCAGAGTGGAGAGTAATGCCACTCAAGGTCGAGCTGAGATTTGAAGTTCGGGTCCAACGAAAATTGGTATTCAACCGTTTGGCCGCTCAGTGAATCATAGCTGATCGTTGGAGTCCTGTCTGCAGTGAGAAGGAAATCTCCAGTCATCAATGGCTCACCATTTTCAGCAAACGTCGAGGTCATGGCACCACCGTTTCCGGCTGGCGTGTTGGTGGAAACCACGGTCAGGTCTGGCCTGTTGTTCAGGGATTGACTTTCAGATAAATCACACGCATAAAGCGCCCCGTTTCCGGCGACAACAAGGTTGAGTTCGCTGTCGTTGTTTGCAGCTGCTTGTTGAGCGTGAGCAGTGACGTTGAGGCTGAAAGTACCGTTACCTGATGCCCGGAGTGGAGGTTCCCAAGCGCCGCGGTCGCTGACCCCATCAGCACCTTGTTGGGCCCAAGGTGAATTGAGGTCACTTTCCATCCACGTGGCTGCGGAATCATTCCATGCAATAATGAAAGCGGTGTAGAATTTAATTTCCGCCGTGGACAGCGAATCTGTGGTGCATTCCAGATCAAGGGTTGCCGATTGAATCGAACTGGAAGAGGTGAGGTTCATTGGGAAGGTGAAAAGGAGTCGACTTTCCTCTCCCATATCAGAAATTCCGATGTCACCTGATTCAGTTTGATTACCGATGTCGTCTGGCGCAGAATCGGAAATGACAGTATCATACATCGGCGCATCGGATGTGGTCACGCTGAAAACGTTGGACTGCTCTTCAAGTTCGCTCCATGCAGGGACGGCTTGAGGGACAAGCAAATCAGCGAGAAGGAACATCATCACAAGGACGATGACCGTAGGGGTTCGACGGGGTTCGGACACGCGTGGCATGGGACTCAACCCTCTCACCCCCAGCGACATATACTGTCTTTTCGCTTCCATGCCCCTTAAACCGAATACAAAGGGATGTGATTTTGAACCATTTTGGACGATTCACTTCGTTGGATGAAAGGCGAATGTTGAAGGGCGCTCGCCAATAAGAGCAAAGCATGAGCGAACTCTGGGTTGAGCGTCACCGCCCGCAGGCAGTGAGTGAAATCCGTGGGCAACATGCCGTCGTCCAGAGGCTTGCCATCTACTCCGAAAAGAAGGAATTCCCTCATCTGTTGTTCGCAGGACCACCAGGCACAGGCAAAACCACCGCTGCAATGGCATTGACGAAGGATGTGTTCGGTGCAGAATACCGTCGAAACCTCTTGGAAATGAATGCCTCGGATGAACGAAAATTAGAGAGCATCCGAACAAAAGTCAAGCAATTTGCACGCACCGCTCCGTTCGGAGGTGCAGAATTCAAAATCATCTTCCTCGATGAAGCGGACGCTCTGACCAATGATGCGCAAGGCGCGCTTCGCAGGATCATGGAACAGTATGCTGAAACGTGCCGTTTTATTCTTTCATGCAACTATTCTTCGAAAATCATCGAACCGATTCAGTCAAGGTGTGCTGTGTTTCGTTTCCGCCCCCTCTCAGATGTGGACGTGAACGCTCAAGTCCACCATGTTGCCAAACTTGAAAATGTGACGTTGGAAGAAGACGCAGGCGATGCACTGACGCGTATTTCTCAAGGCGATTTGAGGAAGGCGTTGACTGGTCTTCAAGTCGCAGCCGCCATCAACATGAACATCACGAGGGATCTGATTTACGAAACGTCAGCAACCGCCCCTCCTGAGGCATTGCACCAGTACTTGATGGCTTGCCGAGACGATGGATTCCACGCAGCACGACGCAGACTCCGTGAGTTGCTGGACCGTTATGGACTCGCAGGTACGGACTTCGTCAACCAACTCCATCGTGAATTGTACACTGCCGATTTCCTCAGTGAAGATGCCAAACTCGACATCACTGAGTGGATGGCTGAAGTCGAATACAGATTGGTCGAAGGTGGCGGGGAACAAATCCAGCTCGATGCCTTGACCGCACGGCTTGTAACTCACCTGCGTTGAGTTCAGTTTCACTTTCACCGTAAGGGTGGACGGAAACAACAGGGTCCATGCACCACACGACGGAGCATGACCACAACCGGAACCCACATTCTCGATGCGCTTTGTTGGACGCCTGCTGCTCCATTGATTCGCGCCGCTCGACGCCATCGCATTGGATACAGAACCCGTGAACAAACGGATGTGCACAGGATTTCTTCATTGCTCAGTACGATCATGCTCGCCCACGGCGATATGCTCTCATGAAGCGTCTGCTTCAGGCAATTCTTCGACCACACGCAGTGTCCAATTGTAGGTACGGGTGTTCTCCCAAGGATCACCATCTTCGGTGATGGTCACTGTGATTTGATGTTCGCCAACGTTCAATCCCATTGCTGACAATTGAATCGCAAACGGTTGGTCGGTGTCCTCTTCATGAGGCAAGAGGTTCGGAGCAGAGCGGTTGTCAAGGGTTCGAGCCTCTGCAATACGTTCTTGGTTATCTGTCCAAAAAGTCTCATTCGATTGCAACTCAGCATTGCTTATGTCGTTGTTTTCCAAAACCACAGTCACGCTGGCCCCGTTGGAGTTGACGTTGTCTGCAAGTCCAAACAGCAACCAAACTTCACCGGTCAAGGAAGCACCCTGATCGACGGTCCATGTGATTTCGCCGTCTTTGCCGTTATCGTTTGAATACACAAGATCGGTTCCATCATCGGTGACGATGGCCCATTGGCTGGACAGTTGAGGAGCAACGATGTCACCCAAGGGTGGGTTCACCAATAAGAAGGACAATGCCAAGAATGCAAACAGGTGCAAGAAACCCGATTTGAACCATGTACCCTTGGTGTAATGCTCCATGAAACGTTCAGGCATCACCATTCGATGCACCTGGGGGATCAGCACAATAGCGGCGATGGGGAGCAAATAGAGGATGTCGGACTTTTCTTGGCTGGTGTTCGGCATCAGCACATAGCGCATCAGGAGGGATACGACAGCGGTGAAGGTCAAAACGAGCCACATCGAGGCAGTATCGGCCTTCTCTTTCGCCACATAGATCACGGGGTCAAAAGGTTCGATGCCCATGTCCTTGCCAGTGCGGCGCTTTTTCCGGTCTTGTGAACCGTCAGAGGACCTGCGCTTCTGTTCTGCGCTAGCAGCAGCCATCGCTGTGTTGAGGTCCACCATGGTCCGTGCTGTGGCGTGAAGTGAATGAAGGCTACGGTTGAAGCACCATCTCAAATCGGCCGTATCCTTCAAAGGGGAAAGGCGGCACGGAGGATTCAAGCCGGGGTGGCGCAGTTGGTAGCGCGTCGGACTCATAGGGCAGCCTCAGGGCATTCGTATGACGTGCAAACCCCCTTGTGGTGTCTGAGACATCCGAAGGTCGCGGGTTCAAGCCCCGCTCCCGGCACCATTGATTCACACGAGCGGTGAGCATCGCTCTTCAACGGCAACAACCGTCGATGGATTGGCGAACCCTTGATGTGCCCTCGGCCATTGGAAGAATCATGGTTGATGCTCCACACCCAGGCCAACGTGTGAAGATTGAGGTGGAAAGCCATAATGGGATGACGATTCTTGAGGGGATTGTCCTTCATCCAGCAGCGAAACATCACGTGACATTGAAACTCGTCAATGGATACAATGCAAGCCACCCTCTTGATTCGATTCAATCGATTGATGTCCTTGGCGAACATCAACAAAGCATCCCGACCCCTGCTGAGCCGATCAAGGCATCAACCTCGCTCCCACTCGTGAGAATCTTGCACACTGGAGGCACAATTGCATCCAAAGTCGATTATGCAACAGGTGCCGTTATTGCTCGCTTTGAGCCTGAAGAGTTGCTTGCAAGCCTCCCCGAATTGACCACCATCGCCCAAATCGAAGCTGTCAAACTCGGCAACATGTTCAGCGATGACATCCGCCCACAGCACTGGAACGCTATTGCTCTCGCCTCGAAAAAGGCCTTTGATGATGGATGCCACGGCGTCGTTGTAACGCACGGCACCGACACACTCCACATCACCTCAGCTGCTGTTGCCATGGCGTGGGCGGGACGAGGCGGAACACCGCCCGGACCAATCGCTTTTGTCGGATCTCAACGATCTTCTGACCGTGGTTCATCAGACGCGGCAGAAAACCTCCTTTGCGCTGTCCATTGGGCAGCGAATGGACCAAAACCAACCGGGCGCATGGGCGATGCTTCTGTTGTCATCATGCACGCTGGCCCGGATGATGGCGTTTGCTCAGTCCTCCCGGGAACAGGAGCGAGGAAGATGCACTCTTCGAGGCGCGACGCCTTCCAACCCGTCAACTGTGAGGAACTCGGTCAAGTTCACATCGACAACGGCGCCATGTCTCACACCCTCAATCCAAGGTACAGCGAAGCACTGACTGCAGAACCTCAACGAGCCGTCGCTGAACGGCCCGACATCTATGAGACCGGTGTACGAATTGCTCAATTCACAGCCGGCCCATGGTTGCATTCAGAGCACATCGAAGCCGTGGTACAAACCGGAGTTCAAGCCATTGTCATCCATGGCACTGGTCTGGGCCATCTACCGATTGAAGATCCTGGAAAGGACGCACCAGAGAACACGAAGGTTTGGCGCGCACTCACCCGGTGTGTCAACCGTGAAATTCCGATCGTGGTCACCACACAATGCATCAACGGCCCCGTGGACATGAATGTGTACTCCAAAGGGCGCAAACAAATGGAGATGGGGCTCATCGGCCACGGGAGCGTCGCCACCCCTGAAACAATGATTGTCAAAGTGCATTGGGCCCTCTCGAATTCAAAAGCAGTCGCTGAAGTAATCGCTTCAGATTTATGTGGTGAAGGGCAAAACGCCCTCAGGACCTGAGCGTTTTAATCAAAAACCGGCACGGAGTGGAATGGATATGGCAGGCAACTCGAGTGACCGTCTCGAAGACCTCCAATTCAAGCGGGAGCAAGCCCGACTCGGAGGGGGTTTGAAACGTCAAGAAGCCATTCGGTCAAGCGGTCGCGGCACCGCACGAGACAGAATCAACATGCTCATCGATGAAGGTTCGTTCATCGAACTCGATTCATTCGTCACTCACAGAACCACCGACAATGGGATGTTCCTCCATCACACGATTGGCGACGGCGTTGTTGCTGGTCACGGAACCATCAATGGTCGCCGCATCTATTGCTTTGCACAAGACTTCAGCGTCCATGGTGGGAGCATGGGCGAGATGCATGCGAAGAAGATCGCTAAACTCGTCGACATGGCCCAACGGGTCAAAGCCCCGATCATCGGACTTTGGGACGGCGGTGGACAACGAGCTCATGATGGCATTGCCGCCCTCGCTGGCACGGGTGAGTTGCTGGACCAATTGGTCCAATGCAGTGGAAGAGTTCCGATGATATCCCTTGTGCTTGGCCCAGTTGTTGGCGTTTCAGCCCTCGCAGCAAGCCTCGCTGATTTCACAATTCTTGGAGAAGAACATGGACAGCTCTTCCTTTCCTCTCCGCTGGAAACCCCAGAAGTCATTGAAGGCGAAGTCGATGCAGCTGGACTCGGTGGTGCGAACCTCCACGCCTCCCGTTCAGGAATTGCTTGCATGATTGCGGCAGATGAAGAAGACGCTTGCACCCTCGCAGCAGAAATCTTGTCCTACCTCCCTGACCATAACATGGCAGATCCACCCGTTGAAGAAACAGCAGATCCAAAAGAACGGAAGAATACGATTCTTGAAACCTTGGTCCCAGACAATCCTAACAAACCTTACGACATGGTGAAGGTGGTTGAGGAAATCGTTGATGATGGCATTTTTGTCGAACTCTTCGAGGCCTATGCAGACAACATCATCATCGGATTCGCAAGGTTAGAAGGACGCACGATTGGTGTTGTTGGCAATCAACCAAAGGTGCTCGCTGGGTGTTTGGACATCGATGCGTCGATCAAAGCCGCCCGTTTTATTCGAACCTGTGATTCATTCAACATTCCCCTTGTGACCTTCGAAGACGTTCCTGGTTTCCTCCCTGGCGTGGTTCAAGAATGGGGTGGCATCATTCGCCATGGAGCAAAACTCTTGTTCGCCTATGCCGAAGCCACTGTGCCAAAATTGACGCTCGTGACCAGAAAGGCCTACGGTGGCGCATACCTGGCCATGTCATGCAAGCACCTTCAGAGCGATTACAACGTCGCATGGCCGACTGCAGAACTTGCAGTCATGGGTGCTGATGGCGCAGTCAGCATTATCCACCGACGTGAAATCAACGCAGTCCCTGATGAAGAAAAAGAAGGGGTTCGCCAACAACTTGTGGCTGAGTACAAAGCCAAATTCGGAGATCCATATGTTGCTGCTCGAAATGGCTGGCTTGATGATGTCATCGAACCTGATGAAAGCAGAATTCGTTTGTGTCGAGCGCTCAACATCTTGCGCTCAAAGCGCGAATGGAGCCCTCCTAAGAAGCACGGAAACATTCCATTGTGAGTTCATCGCTTGGAATTTGCCCGGGCGAGCAAGCCACCAGAACTCGATTCCATTGTTTGTTCAGCAGGTTCCTCGTCGGTCAATTGAGCCATCGGGGTCGAATCTTGGCGTCGTATGACGAAAACAGCGAGCAAGATGAGGACTACAACAACCCCACCAATCAGACCGACCGTCGTCAAAGGAAGCGCTCCGTCTGCCAAATCGATGTTGGTTTGGGGTGGAAGATCCGTTACAGCGTTTGATAAATTGACAGTCAAGTATGATGCTGACTCGGTGCCTAAATCCCCGTCCATAACAGCAACACGAATCTGGACGGTCCCATTCGCTTCCGCAGGGTACTCCAAGAAGGTCAAGCATCGGTTGGTCGAGGTCAAACCATCAAAACTGCATGAGTGACTTAGGTTGGGGAGCATGGATCCATTCACGGAAATGTTTGCTTCGGAAGGCACTGAACCATCTGGATCATACACCCACCACATCAGTCCACCAGAGCGATCATCAACAGGCGTCAGTTCCTTGATGGTCACCACAGGAGCATCGGGTTGATTGACCACGGTGATGTTCATGATGGCGCTGTGGGTGTTTTGGCCATCAGAAACATTGAGGTAGACATTGGTGTCAAAACCTGCATAATCCACTTCCCCGCTGACAATGATTTGCGACGCTGCTCGAACCACATTGACGTTTATTGATCCGTCATCGATGGTCCAAAACAAAACGTCTCCATCAAGGTCCCAGGCCATATCTGAAAGATTCAGTGCAACCGAGGCGTCTTCATCAACTTCAACATTCCAAAAAGAAGTGTTGACAATCAGTGGGTCGTTGATGGGCTCAATGTACAGCGGAACATCAAGTTCAACTGCGGGATTCACACCATCCCCGACCAGCAAATGGAGAATCGAAGCCCCGTTCATGTTAGCCAAGGGCGTGATTGTAAGGACGCCTTCGGTAATGGTAAACGCCACTGGCCCGGAGGTCCCTTGAGTTTCACCCAACACGGTGGCTATGAGGACCTCTCCCTCTGGATCGTCCACATAATTCCCTAAGACAATGGTCTTGGAATCACCATCTTCAACGAGGGTTTGACTCGGGACAGTACCGGTCACAACGACTGGGTCATCGACTGGTACAACTCGAATCATGGCTTCAACTTCGCCTTCATCTGTAACGCCATCACCTGTTGCTCTAATTTTCAAGCGGACATCTGCACCATCGACATATTCGCCTGGAGCGGTGTGATAAACGGTGAGTGTCGCCCCTGTAGAGCTGATTGAAGTGCTAAAGTTCCCGATCGCCCCTCCGTTGAGTTCCGCCTCAATGAAGATGACATCTTGACCGTCGGGGTCGGAAGCAAACACTGCTGCTTCGACTTCGACGCTGCTTCGTTGTTCAACATCGATGAATGGAACCGGGGAGGTGAACACGAGCGGTGCATCGGTGCGCGTGAAGGCTTGCTGGAGGGTCATCGGGGCTCCTTCAACCCGGATCTGCATTTGCATCACATGTGGACCAGGTGCGACATCGGCCATTGGATAGAGGCATTCAGCTTCTGATGTTACAGTCAGAGAACCAACGGATGAAGGCATACCAATGATGTTGCATTCTATTTCGGTGGTCCACGATGAAGAGATGTTTGCAGGTGGTGTTCCATCACGAAGGGTCCAATTGACCCTCCAATTGACCGTTTCTTGGGTGCTGAACACGGTGGTGTTTGTTGGGGCAAACGTTTGCGACACTTCGGTTAACAATTGACTCCCAGCCAAGTTTTCGTCAATGTAGGCGTTTGGATCGCTCGGTGTGTTGACGCTATCTGGACGGTTGAAAGCGGTCCGGAACGAATCGTGATCGCCGCGCACCGTCACATCAAGGTAGGGTACGATATGATCGAGTGAAAATTGGATTTGCTCGGCTTGCGAGATGCTTGCATCTTGATCCCTAAAACCCTCAGTGAACGAGGTGCTGTCTTGGTATTGGTAATGATTAGCCCCTAAGAGTTGCATTGACTGCCAGCCAAGTTGATCGCTCGCATTGAGGTAGGGTATCGCATCTGTGATCGGTGCAATATCATCCAAAGTGCCCGTGATAAAGAAGGCGGTTGACGGTTTAGCGACATCAGCAGACCAGCCTGGCGGTACAAAGTCGGACCCAGTTTGATCCCCACTCCAAGAGGAGAAGTCAACCCCTAGACCAAACAATGCTCTCGGTGGATGTGCTCCTTCAAGCTGGCTTCGCTCACCCCAATAAGGAAGGACTCCGAAAGCCGCAGCGGCACCATGACCGTGACCTCCAAGGCCCCAGTGCTCGAGATCAATTTGACCAAATGAACCCGTGACTTGATCATTGGACCC
>Ga0308011_10001568_pt1 | contig 10239 bp, 6 predicted proteins | sample Neamet177_FD_203144 | JGI IMG/M metagenome (GOLD analysis project Ga0308011, IMG submission 203144) | Marine microbial communities from water near the shore, Antarctic Ocean - #177 | ecosystem: Environmental > Aquatic > Marine > Unclassified | place: Southern Ocean | collected 2014-07-25
GGTTAAATTTAGCTTTAAAGATTAATATTAACTAATAACACGTAATAGTTAGCTAATTATTCGATAAAAGCTTTAATTATTGTGTGTTTTTAGGTATGTTAGCGCCTTTTAATTAGTGCTTTATATAATCTAGCTCTGCTAAACTTGAGTAATGATTTTTATGAGTCATCTAAATAATGCCATATATACAGGTATTAGATTAGATTTCATCATAGATTATCGGGTTAAACTAAAACGCTATTTAAGCAATGAATCTGATAATATGGTACTTGAACGCTTATAATCAATTAAACGAACAAAGTATTATGTTGAAATTTGAAGTGTTCAAATAGAATTTAAGCAAAAAATAATTGCTTACTCTTTTTTGATACTCGTTCAATTTCGTAATAACTGATATAGAAAAGTGAAGGTTTAATGAAAGAATTTGTGGTCATTCATGACTATCTTGTTACCCAAGAAATAGTGGGCGACTGGGATGGCCAGGAAGAAGAAGTTGCTGAGCGTATGAATGAAATTTATCATACAATGTACGACTTAGCCGATGAGAATATAGAAACAGAAATCTTAGAGCAATTATTGGCACTCATTTGGGATACCTGGATAGGCCAAGAAGAAATTGCTGACATAGAAACAGATGATATATACGATTGGTGTAAACATGTACTCGATAACCCCGAGCAACATCTCCAGTCTCAAGAGTAAAGAAAGATAAACATTGGCGCTATTTTCTTGCTAGAGTAACTCTTGTAGAGTAATTCTTGTAGATAAATGAAGTTAACTTAAATTAATTAAAAGTGTAAAAAAGTGTAGTTATGGAAACTGAAATTAAAAATGTAGTTATAGAAACTGAAGTTAAAAGTGTAGATACAGATACTGTAGTTACAGAAACGGAAGTTAAACGTACGAGTACAAAAGACATCATTGCTTATTTAACTGAAAAATTCCCTGAGTGTTTTTCAATTAAAGGCCCAGTTAAGCCGCTAAAAATTGGTATATTCCAAGATCTAGCCGAAAAGCTTAGTGATGATGAAACTGTGAGTAAAACACGTTTACGTCAAGCATTAAGACATTATACGAGCAGCTGGCGCTATCTAAAAGTTATCAAAGTAGGCACTTCTCGTGTAGATGTTGATGGTAAAGATGTTGCTGAAATTGATGAAGAACAAGCTGCTTATGCAAGTAAGACGCTAAAAGAAAGCCAAGAAAAATTTGGTAACAAAAAACCAACAGACAGTGCGAGTAAAAAGCCTTATAAAGGTAAACAAAGCTCAACAACTGCAGACAGTGCTAAGCCTGCAGAAAAAAAACGTGATTCAGCTAAGTTTAAAACAGTTAAGTCAGCGCCTAAAAAAGTTGTGAAAAAAGAAGTTGCTCCACTTAAAGCGGTTGAATCTGATTCAATTAGCGTTGGTAGTAAAGTTAGAGTGCAATTAGGTAATTCTCCAATGAATGCCACTATCACAGAGATATCTGGTAAAGATATTAGTGTGCAACTTGACTCTGGTATGGTTATCAAGACTCAACTAAAAAATATCTACTTGTAGAAACAACCTCGTAGAAGCAACTTTTTTAGATGTATAAAAGAGCCTTATTCTTTATAGAGTAATGGCTCTATTTATTAAGTTTGTTAGTTCAAATAGTAATCGAATAGGAAATTCATGCATGCAAAAAATTTGTCGTATAGCTCTCGCCGTATCTTTATCATTAAGTTTTTCATTTAGCGCAATAGCGTTTGAAAAAAGACATACTCCTGAAGAACTTCCTGTACTCATGCCTGAATCTCAGCATGCCACAGCAAGCAAGCGCATTACGGCACGATTTACACGTGCACATTACAAAAAAGTTACTATTAACGATGCTTTGTCAGGTGAAATATTCGATCGTTTTATTAAACAGCTCGATTATGCCCGCAATATATTCTTAGCTACAGATATTGAAAGCTTTCAAAAATATCGCCTTGAATTCGATTCTGTTTTAACACGTGGAAAATTAGAGTCTCCTTACGCAATTTACAATGTAAATATGCAAAGACGTTTAGAGCGTTTTGAATATGCGATTAGTTTATTGGATGTTAAAGACGATAAAAACCCTTTCGATTTTACTAAAAAAGAAATTTACTCTTTTGACCGCGAAGAAGCGCCTTGGCCTGCCAATGAAGCTGAACTCAATGAATTATGGCGTATGAAGGTAAAGTCGGATGTTTTGAACCTGACATTAACCAAAAAAGAATGGCCAAAAATTAAAGAAGTATTAACAAAACGCTACAATTATGCCATTAAACGATTAAAACAGAGTGAAAGCGAAGATGCTTTTCAGTTAGTTATGAATAGTTTTGCTCGTGTTGTTGAACCTCATACCTCTTATTTATCTCCTCGTAATGCCGAGCGCTTTCAAGTTGACATGAATCTATCACTTGAAGGTATTGGTGCTGAATTACGTTCAATTGAAGATTACACCGTTATTCACCGTGTTATCACGGGCGGACCGGCAGATAAGTCAAAACAACTTAAGTCAAAAGATCGTATTGTAGGCGTCGCACAAGACAAAGATGAGTTTGAAGATGTTATTGGCTGGCGCTTAGACGATGTTGTAGAACTTATCAAAGGGCCTAAAGGTACTACAGTTCGATTACAAATATTATCTGGCGATAGTGATGATGAAGCCAATATAAAAGTTGTTTCTATTGTTCGCGATATTATTAAGTTAGAAGACCGAGCTGCAAAATCTGAAGTTTATTTACAAAACCCAGAAGTAGCGATAAGTAAAAAAATTGGCGTTATCACAATACCTAGCTTTTATAACAACTTGTCTGCAGATGTAAAAAAAGAAATAGCTAAGCTTAAAGAACAAGGTATAGAGGGGATTATCGTCGATTTACGCGGTAATGGCGGCGGGTCGTTACCAGAATCATCTTTGTTAACCGGTTTATTTATAGATAAAGGACCTGTTGTTCAAATTAGAGACGGTGCAAACCGTATCGATGTTCAGGGTGATAGAGATGGTATAAGTTACTTTGATGGTCCACTGACCGTAATGGTTGATCGTTATAGCGCTTCTGCTTCTGAAATTTTCTCTGCTGCGATACAAGATTATGGCCGTGGTATTATTATTGGTGAACATACCTTTGGTAAAGGCACTGTGCAGCAGCACCGTGGTTTAGGCCGAGTATATGATTTATATGAAAAACCATTAGGCAGTATTCAATATACTATCGCAAAATTTTACCGCATCAATGGTGGTAGTACTCAACACAGAGGCGTATTGCCAGATATTTCTTTTCCTACGGCAATAAACCCAGAAGATTGGGGTGAGAGTAAAGAAGAGAATGCACTACCTTGGGATCAAATCCAAAAAGCTAAATATACGCCACTAAATGAATTGGATAAAGATGTTGAATATTTAAGTTCACGTTATGTCGAACGTATAAAAGATAACCCAGAGTTTAATTATTTACTTGAGGATATTAGTGTTTATAAAGCAGAGAAAGATGATAAAACTGTTTCATTAAATCTAATTACTCGTAAAACTGAACGTGAAGCACGTAAAACAAAACGTCTAGTACGTGTAAATGAACAATTGGTGCTTTTAGGTAAGGATAAAATATCGGACTTAGATGATTTGGAAGAACAACTTGATGATCTAGACCCGCTCTTAGATGAAGCCGCGCGTATAACCTTTGATTTTATCTCGTTAGGTAAAATAGCCAAAAAATAGAATGTAAAAATAATAAAACCGCCCACTGAGGCGGTTTTTTTTTAATCATTTCATACTCCTAATCGCCGGTCGCTAATAACTATACGTAAGGTTAATTTTTATGGCAGAGCCTAATAAAAAACAACACAAAGAATCTAATAAAGACTTATTACCTGCAATGAATCTACATAAAAGCCCAACTATGTTAGATGCTTCTATTCCGGTTATCACTTTAGTCGTTTTATTAACTTTAGCTGTTTACTACTTTGGCGATAATTCTTCTTATGGTCCCAATCAAATAGCACTGCTTGTTTCTATGGGCGTTGCTATAGTGATAGGAATCAAAAATGGTCATAACTGGCATGATCTTGAAAAGGCTATTACCAATGGCATATCACTGTCGTTAGGTGCAGTGCTTATACTTTTTGCCGTCGGTTCTCTCATTGGCACTTGGTTGTTATCAGGAACTGTTCCTACCATGATTTATTATGGTTTAAAGATATTAGACCCTTCTTGGTTTTATGCTGCAGCATGCGTGATGTGTGCTGTTGTGTCGATGAGTATTGGTAGCTCATGGACTACAGCAGCAACTATTGGTGTTGCTCTAATTGGCATATCTCAAGGTTTAGGATTATCACCAGCGATTACTGCAGGTGCTGTTATTTCAGGAGCCTACTTTGGTGATAAAATTTCACCTTTATCCGAAACGACTAATTTAGCTCCGGCAATTGCAGGCAGTGAATTATTTTCTCATATACGATATATGTTTTGGACAACCATGCCGTCTATTGCTACAGCACTAATAATTTTTCTATTTTTAGGCTTTACAGAAACTACCGGCAATAATGACCAATCAATAGAATTGTTAAGTAAACAACTTTCAGAGGAATTTGATTTGTCTTTATTTAATTTAGTGCCTTTATTTGTTCTACTTGCTTTAGCAATCAAAAAAGTACCCGCATTTCCTGCAGTAGCAATTGGCGCGTTTATTGGCGGCATATGGGCAGTTATATTCCAACAAGAGCTTATCTTACGCTTAGCAAATGGTGAGTCGGATATATTAACGGCTAATATTATAGTGGTATGGACCGCATTTTTTGATGGCGTCAGTATTGAAACAGGCAATAGTGGACTTAATGACTTGCTCAGCGGTGGCGGTATGTCTAGTATGCTAAATACTGTTTGGTTAATTATGTGTGCATTAAGTTTTGGCTCTGTGTTAGAGCATTTAGGTATGCTGAAAAAGTTTGTTGATGCAATTTTAGCGTCAGCAAAATCTACGGGCAGTTTAATTGCTAGTACGGTAGCGACATGTATTGGCACAAATATATTAACTGCAGATCAATATATGGCAATTGTAATGCCTGGTCGTATGTATAAAGAAGAATATGCACGGCGAGGTCTAGACCCATTAGTGTTAAGCCGTACTCTTGAAGATTCAGCAACGATTACTTCGCCACTCGTTCCTTGGAACACCTGCGCAGTTTATATGTCAGGTGTACTTATGGTTAATCCACTTGATTATATATATTATTGTTTCTTTAATTGGATCAACCCAATTCTTGCTGTATTTTATGGCTTTATTGGTTTCAATATTAAGAAAGTTGTTAAATAAGTCGCTAAATAAAAGAGAACAAAAAATCATATAGAAAATATCCTATAAATCATCACCTTCAATTATAAAATTTATGTAAGGCTCTACTATGTCAGACACTTTATCAGATACATTACCAGACTCATTAAAAGAGAATTCAGCACGATTTTTAGCGGATTACCGCCCAGCTGACTTTACTATTAACACCGTAAATTTGAATATTCATTTAGCTGATACTTGTAGCCGAGTTATTAGTGAGTTAGCTATGGAACGAAAGGGTGAGAGCCAACAGCCTTTAGAGTTCAATGGCGAGCATTTGACATTAGTATCGTTAGTAGTTGATAACAATGTATTGAAGAAAGACCAATATCAACTTACTGATACGCTCTTGATTATACCTGCAAGTAGTTTACCTGAAAGTACTTATTTCACACTGACGATCACAACCGAGGTTAATCCTCAAGAAAATACAGCATTAGAAGGCTTATTTAAGTCGGGTGACGCCTTTTGTACTCAGTGTGAAGCTGAAGGTTTTCGCCGTATCAGTTATTACCTTGATAGACCTGATGTTATGGCTACATTTACCACTAAAGTTATCGCCGATAAAACGTTATATCCTTACTTATTATCTAATGGTAATAAAGTAGCTAACGGTGAATTACCGGACAATCAACATTTTGTTACTTGGCACGACCCTTTTCCAAAACCTTGTTATTTGTTTGCCTTGGTTGCAGGTGACTTTGACTTACTTGAAGATAAGTTCACTACGGCGTCAGGTCGTGAAGTCGCTCTAGAAATATTTGTTGATAAAGGTAACTTAGCCAAAGCTAAACATGCCATGACCTCATTACAAAAGTCTATGCTGTGGGATGAAGAAACTTTTGGTCTTGAATATGATCTCGATATCTACATGATTGTCGCGGTTGATTTTTTCAATATGGGCGCGATGGAAAATAAAGGCTTAAATGTCTTTAACTCTAAATTTGTATTGGCCGATAGCCAATGTGCAACAGATGCAGATTACTTTAATATTGAAGCAGTTATCGCGCATGAGTATTTTCATAACTGGACAGGCAACCGTGTTACTTGTCGTGATTGGTTTCAACTAAGCTTAAAAGAAGGCTTAACGGTTTTTAGAGATCAACAATTTAGTGGTCAAATGCATTCAAGTGCCGTAACACGTATTCAAAACGTACGTGTCTTACGTTCACAACAGTTTGCTGAAGATGCTGGCCCAATGGCGCATCCTATTCGACCTGAAAAAGTACATGAAATGAATAATTTTTATACATTAACCGTGTATGAAAAAGGCTCAGAAGTTATTCGTATGTTGCACACTCTAATAGGTGTCGATAATTTTAGAAAAGGCATGGATTTATATTTTTCACGTTTTGATGGTATGGCGGTTACATGCGATGATTTTATTAACGCGATGAGTGATGCCAGTGGTAAAGATTTATCACAATTTAAGTTATGGTATAGCCAAGCAGGTACGCCAGTCATTAAAGTTCAAGAGGATTTTGACGCCCAAACGTCTGTGTATACGTTAACTTTATCACAGCAATCTCCTGTAACTAAAAAGCAGCAAGATCCACAAGCACTGCATATTCCAATTAAAATTGAATTACTTTCCCAAAATATTAGTGATGATCAGTCTATTCGAAATGAATTACTCGAATTGACACAAACAGAACAAAGTTGGCAGTTTAGTGGCTTTACTAATAAGCCAACCTTAGCGATGCTTGCTGATTTTACCGCACCTGTTAAATTGGCTTTTGATCAAGATGGTGCCAGTTTGTTAACTATTATGAAGCAAGCAGATAATAGCTTTTGTCGCTGGGATGCGGGTCAAAAATTATTAATGTCATATATACAACAATTAACATTTGATGACAGCTATGTTATCCCTGAGTCACTAATTATTGCAATAAACGAAATGTTAACGGGTGATGAAGATCGCGCTTTCATCGCGGAGCAAATATCATTACCAAGCTTTGATGAAGCCGCAGGTGTAATGATCGATGTAGATCCACTAGCCGTTGTTAATGCAATAAAAATACTTGCGACTTTTATTGCTGAAGGCTCTCAACAATTCCTACTAGCTAGTTACCAAGCTTGTCAGCAGTTAAACGTGCAACATGATAGTGTAGCGAATAGATCATTAAAAAATATTTGTTTAACTTACTTAAGTCGTTTACCTAAATATCATTATTTGGTTGCAGAGCAATACCTGCTAGCTACTGATAATCAAGACATAGAACAAGAGAATATGACTGATAGTTTGGCCGCGCTTAGCTGTTCGGCAAAATATAACTTAGTGGATTTAAATAGTCAGTTACATCATTTTGAGAACAAGTGGCAACAAACCACGTTAGTTATGGATAAATGGTTTGCTCTAAATGCTAGCGTAGTAAGCGATGATATTTTTTCTCAACTGGACTCGTTACTAACACATCCGCTATTTACCTTGAAAAACCCTAATAGGGCTCGTTCGTTAATTGGTGCTTTTGCTATGAACAACCCTAAATATTTTCATTGTAATACGGGACGAGGCTATCAATTTTTAGCTAGCCAAATAGCTAAGTTAAATGAGATTAACCCACAAGTTGCTTCAAGATTAATAACGCCACTTATTCAATATAAAAGTTTTAATCCAACTCATCAAAAGCTAATGAAGGCAGAATTGATTACTTTGCAAAAACTACCTAACTTATCTAATGATTTAAAAGAAAAGCTTGATGCTGCGTTAAATGACTAAATTAATTGATGTTTTGGTGTATCACACAATCTATTAGTCGTTATATTATTAGGTATACCTTTTTAGTAACGAACTTGTCCTTTTAGACAAGTTCGTTACTACTATCATTACTATACCCGTTACCATTCAAAGTGCTGGATTTCAGTGGGAATTAAAATGACTTTAGGTAAGGAGAATAATTTAAGTATAGTCGTTCTATACTTTGATTATGTAACGCAAGCTAAAGGCCTTTTAAACCCATCGAAGAAGGGCTTGAGCAATATCACTTTGTCGTTACTGCGATTCAGAAGGGAATAACCCTTCTTTCATCACAGAGCCTTGAATTGAAATCGCCCAAGCCCTCTGAAACCAGCATCTTGAATGGTAACGGGTATATTATAAAAATATGAAATATTACTTCTCAATTAAAATTACAGCAAATGAATTTCTTCCTTACTATAAAGGTACAATTCAAAATGTTGTAGTAACGACCTCAAAAGGAGTTAAGGTTCAATTTCCTGCTATGCATTTACGGAAATACATGACTGTAAATGGTATTCAAGGTGATTTTTGTTTAGAAACACAACAAAACAAATTTTTATCCTTATCAAAATTTAAATAATTCCTCCTATTCTACCTGTAATAGAGTAAATACTTGAAACAGTGGTCTGACCATTATTGTTGCGTATGGTCTATAGTGAAGTAAACTAATGACCGTTATTTCATGAACTTATAAACAAACATAATTGAGTTATTTTATTGTATTTTTAGATTTTAAACGCTAGTTTTAAACGTAGTGTTAAAATATAGTGTTTTTTTAGTGCAAGTCATTAAAATATAGAGCTTTAACTCCTATTTTTACACTTGCTACGAAAGTGAAATGATGTAATTATTATTTCTGTTAAATAAATAATAAAACAAAAACAATTTTTATAACAAACAATGTGGATGAACTTTCGGTGATGTTTTAACTTTTACATCATGTCCGAAATAGAGGGAGAGAATAGATGAAATACAAGCCTCAACATGGCTTTGCCAAAAAACCTTTAGCTTTAGGTATTGCTGCTGCGCTTTCTATGTCAGTTTTAACTTCAGTGGTTAACACCGCCCAAGCAGCAAGGTGGGAGTTAGGTGATGTAGAGGTTAGTTTTGATTCTACCTTTAGTGTCGGGTCAAGCTGGCGCACTGAAAATAGAAACTTTAACGACAATGTCGGTAAAGCAAATAACCCAAACAATGGTTTAGATTTTAGTGGTTATAAAGTTTATGCACCTAACCCTGTTAAAGAAGATATTTGGGCGCAAGGTGCAGGGGGATACTCTACAAATGGTGATGCCGGCAACTTAAATTATAACGCCGGAGAAAGCTTTTCTCAAATATTTAAAGGTGTGCATGAGCTAGATATTCACTACGAAAATGTAGGGGTGTTTGTTCGTGGTATGTATTTCTATGATTACGCGATGATGAATAATGACAGAGCTTCGTCTAATTCTCTCACGGGTAATGTTTATGACCCTTGTCGAGATGGTGAAGCAAAAGATCAAGTTTGTCAGGATGTGCGCTTACTTGATGCTTATGTTTATGGTGATTTTGAAATTGCTAATATGCCTTTCTCAGTTCGTCTTGGTGACCAAGTTATTAGTTGGGGTGAAAGCGCCTTAATTTCACATGGGATCAGTGAGATAAACCCTGTTGATGTTGCTCGCTTGCGTGCGCCAGGCGCTGAAATAAAAGAAGCATTCATTCCTTTTGGGGCTCTGTGGGGCTCTTTAGGTGTTACTGATAACTTTAATATAGAAATGTTTTATCAATACAGCTGGGAAAAAACAATTCTCCCACCTCCTGGAAGTTATTTCTCCACCAATGATTTTGCAGGGGATGGCGGTCAATATAATAACGTCCAACTCGGTTTTGGTGGTAATCCTGATATGAATTTAGATTACTTAATGGCAGGGTTAAATGATATTGGTGATGGTGTGCGAGAGGCCATAGCTACTGGGGACCCGGCGATAATTTCAGCCGCATCAGCGGCAGCTGGAGGAATGTATTCTGCTTATGCTGGTAACCTTACGTTAAGAGCACCAGGGAAAAAAGCTGAAAACGAACCTGATGATGGTGGCCAATATGGTTTACGTTTATCATGGTTTTTACCTGCGCTCAACGATACAGAAATAAGTTTGTATCATGTGAATTATCACAGTAGACGACCTATTTT
>Ga0308011_10001569_pt1 | contig 10238 bp, 8 predicted proteins | sample Neamet177_FD_203144 | JGI IMG/M metagenome (GOLD analysis project Ga0308011, IMG submission 203144) | Marine microbial communities from water near the shore, Antarctic Ocean - #177 | ecosystem: Environmental > Aquatic > Marine > Unclassified | place: Southern Ocean | collected 2014-07-25
ATATATATAACAATTTTTCAAGATAGCTGCTCCTAATTTAGTCTTAGGCAACATCCCTCTAATTGCATGTTTCATAACAGAAGTCTCGTTTTTAGCTAACATGGCAGCAGGAGAAATTCTCTTTTGCCCACCAGGATATCCTGTGTGAGAAAAGATTCTTCTATCTTCCATTTTGTTTCCTGTCATTACAATTTTACCTGCATTGATGATGATGACATAATCGCCACAATCAGCATGAGGTGTAAAATTTGTTTTGTATTTTCCTCTTAAAATTTTGGCAACTTTTGATGCCATTCTTCCAAGAATTTCTCCTTCAGCATCTACAACAAACCATACTTTGTTTGCTGTCTCTTTATTTGCTGATAATGTTTTGTAACTTAATGTGTCCACTATATATATATGTTTTAGTCCTTTAATAAAAGGGCTGCAAAATTACACTTTTTTACTATTCTGCAAAATATTATTAACTAATATTGTTTATAACCTTTATATAACCCCTAATTCCTTCCCAATTTTAGTAAAAGCAGCTATGGCTTTATCCAAGTTTTCACGGCTGTGTGCTGCTGAAATTTGAACTCTAATCCTAGCTTGTTCTTTAGGAACAACAGGAAAGAAAAATCCAATCACATAAATTCCTTCTGCCAATAATTTGTCTGACATTGTTTGTGAAAGTTTTGCATCATACAGCATTACAGGCACAATTGCATGCACCCCCTCCTTGATATCAAAACCAGCTTCTGTCATTTTTGCCCTAAAATAACTGGTATTTTCTTCCAATGCATCTCTTAAATCGGTATTATTTGAAAGTAAATCAATCACCTTAGTGGCTGCCCCAACAATAGATGGCGCTAATGAATTAGAGAATAAATACGGACGAGACCTTTGACGCAACATATCAATGACTTCCTTTTTACCTGAAGTAAAACCACCCATTGCACCCCCTAATGCTTTTCCTAAAGTAGAAGTAATAATATCTACTCTACCCATAACACCGCAATGTTCGTGTGTGCCTCTACCCGTTTTTCCAACAAATCCTGTAGAATGAGAATCATCCACCATAACTAAAGCATCATATTTTTCGGCCAAATCACAGATTTTATCCAATTGTGCTAAGTAACCATCCATAGAAAACACACCATCTGTTACGATTATTCTATTTCTTTGGTCTTGCGCTTTTATCAATTGTGCTTCCAAATCCGCCATGTCATTATTTGCATAACGATAACGAGCCGCCTTACATAAACGCACCCCATCAATAATAGAGGCATGATTTAAAGAATCAGAAATAATTGCATCTTCCTTGCCAAACAGAGGTTCAAAAAGCCCTCCATTAGCATCAAAAGCTGCAGCATACAATATAGTATCCTCCATTCCTACAAATTCAGAAATCTTTTTTTCTAAATTTTTATGAATATCTTGTGTTCCACAAATAAAACGAACAGAAGACATTCCGTAACCATGCGTATCTAAAGCATCTTTGGCGGCTTGTATTACATCAGGATGAGAGGACAACCCTAAATAATTGTTTGCACAAAAATTCAACACCTCCTCCCCTGTGCTTACACGAATGCTTGCTCCTTGAGGATTGGTAATAATTCTTTCTTTTTTATACAAACCAGCTTCCTTAATACTTGCCAATTCATCTTGTAACTGCTTTTGGAATTTTCCTAACATAATTTTATTTTTTGGGAGGGCAAAAGTACACAAATAAAAAAAGGAGGCAAAAGCCTCCTTTCTAAAATATACTATATAATATAAACTAGACTAAACCTTGATCTAACATAGCGTCAGCTACTTTTACAAATCCTGCAATGTTAGCTCCTTTTACATAATCAACATAATCACCTTCTGTTCCGTATTCGATACAAGAAGAGTGAATATCTTGCATAATTTGTTTCAGTTTAGTATCAACTTCTTCTCTAGTCCAATTCATTCTAAGTGAGTTTTGAGACATCTCCAAACCTGAAGTAGCTACCCCACCAGCATTAGATGCTTTTCCTGGAGCAAATAAGATTTTCGCCTCTTGGAATACTGCAATTGCTTCAGGAGTAGTAGGCATGTTTGCCCCTTCTGAAACTAACATACATCCGTTAGCGACTAATGTTTTAGCTTCTGTATCATTCAACTCATTTTGTGTTGCACAAGGCAAAGCAATATCACAATTTACTGACCATGGTCTTGCTCCTGTATGAAACTCACAACCGAATTTATCAGCATATTCTTTAATTCTTCCTCTTCTTACATTTTTAAGCTCCATTACAAAAGCTAATTTCTCAGCATCAATTCCGTTAGCATCATAAATATATCCTGAAGAATCAGAAAGCGTAACTACTTTAGCACCTAGTTCTGTTGCTTTTTCACAAGCATATTGTGCTACATTACCTGCACCAGAAATAGAAACTACCTTTCCTTTAAAAGAATCTCCTTTTACTGCCAACATGTTTTGTGCAAAATATACATTTCCGTATCCTGTAGCTTCTGGGCGAATTAAAGAGCCACCATAACTCATTCCTTTACCTGTTAAAATACCAGTAAATTCATTTCTGATTCTTTTATACTGCCCAAACATATAACCAATCTCTCTACCTCCAACACCAATATCCCCAGCAGGAATATCCGTATTTGGGCCAATATGACGACATAATTCTGTCATAAAAGATTGGCAAAATTTCATTACTTCATTGTCCGATTTTCCTTTAGGATTAAAATCAGAACCTCCTTTACCACCACCCATTGGCAATGTAGTAAGTGAGTTTTTGAATACTTGCTCGAATCCTAAAAACTTAAGGATAGATAAGTTTACAGAAGGGTGAAATCTTAACCCTCCTTTATAAGGTCCGATTGCAGAATTAAATTCTACTCTGTACCCTCTATTTACTTGTATATTCCCTGCATCATCCAACCATGGCACTCTAAACATAAGCACACGCTCAGGCTCTACCATTCTTTCCAATAACATTTTGTTATTATACTTTGGATTGTCTTCCATAAAAGGAATAATAGCTTCTGCTACCTCCTCAACTGCTTGTAAGAATTCAGTTTCACCAACATTTTTTGTGGCTACTTCATTCATGAAGTCATGGATTTTTTGTCCCATTTTAAATTTCGTTTTAGTTATTTATTTGAGTTAAAAATTTTGGCAAATGTATAGTATTTTGATAAAGTGCAAAAAAAATTACCTTATCTTCTTATAAATTTTTCCAGGGAGAGAAATAATTACCCCTTTAAACTCAGCTTGTAAGAGCACACTTGCTACCTTTGAAAAACCCCAATTTAAAGTTTGAACCAGTACGTCAATATGCATCTCATCATCCGACAATACCGCAATTATTTTTTGCTCGTCATCCGTTAGATCAACAAACATACTTTGCTGTACTGCTAAATTCTCCACATCCCAATTCAATCCTTTAACAATATCAGCTGCTGATTCCAACAAAATAGCTTGTTGCGACTTAATTAAGTAATTACATCCTTTAGCATTCCTTTCAGTAGGATTTCCTGGCACAGCAAAGACCTCTCTATTATAAGAGTTCGCAATATCAGCCGTGATAAGCGAACCTCCTTTTACTGCACTTTCAATAACAATAGTGGCATCCGATAAGCCTGCAACAATTCTATTTCTTGAAACAAAATTTTGTGGCAATGCTGAAGTTCCACTTAAATAGTCGCTAAGCAAACAGCCGTTTGCAGTTATTGTTTTGGCAATTGTTGCGTGAGCACTTGGGTAAATCTTATCCAAACCATGTGCAAAAACAGCTATTGTTTTAAGTCCATATTTCAAAGCTGCTTTGTGTGCAGCCACATCAATACCATGCGCCAAGCCACTCACAATTACAGGATTGTAAGGGGCTAATTCTTTTATCAAATCATTCGTAAACTGCCTTCCAAAACTGGATGATTTTCGTGTCCCTACTATACTAATGAACTTTTCATTATCCCAATCAATATCACCTTTATAAAACAAATTAAGAGGAGCATCTTCACATTGTTTTAATCTATTAGGGTATTTTTTATCTCCATAAAACAAATGATTGACACCTTCCTTTTCCATCCATTTTAATTCTTGCTCGGCCCTAGCTAACACATCAGCCGACAAAACAGCTTTTACCAACACCTGTCCAATACCATCTATTTTCTCTAAATCCTTGCGTTTAGCAAAAAATACTGCTTTTGCCGAACCTGTAAATGCCAATAATTTTTTACCAATTATATCCCCAACACCTTCAATTAACGAGAGTGCAATTTGATATTTCTTTTGTTCCTCCTTCAATTCGTTCAATTTTCTATATTTGTCATATTAAAAACCATTCCGTAAATATATGAGAAAAATCTTTACCTTAGTTATTATTACCCTTTGTAATTTAACAATTTATAGCCAAACCATAAGCGGCACAATTACTGACGCAAACAACAATGAAGCGCTTATTGGCGCTAACATTATTCTTGAAAATGGCGGAGGAACCGCAACTGATGTATTTGGAAAATACACACTAAAAACGGAAGAAGGAACACAAAGAGTAACCTTCAAATACATTGGATATGAGGATGTCGTTAAAGAAATTACCTTAACCAAAGGCGAAAATAAAATCCTTACTATTTCTCTAGAAAGCTCTTCCGAACAGTTAGGTACAGTAGTAATTTCTGCTGGGAGGTTTGAGCAGAAAATTGAAGAAATTACAGTATCAATGGAAGTGATAAAACCAGCACTTATCGAAAACAAAAACACTACCCAAATTGAAACAGCAATGGATCAAATTCCTGGAGTAAATATTACTGACGGCCAGGCGAACATCAGAGGAGGAAGTGGTTGGAGTTTTGGTGCAGGAACAAGAGTGTTAGTAATGGTGGACGATATGCCTTTAATTTCAGGGGATGCTGGGCAAGCACAATGGAGTTTAATCGCAACCGAAAATATTAATCAAATAGAGGTAATTAAGGGGGCTTCTTCTGCACTTTACGGTTCTTCTGCACTCAATGGAGTAATCAATGTGCGTACTGCATTTCCTAGCCAAAAAGACATTGATAAAAGCAAATACCCAGGGTACACCAAAGTAAATATGCATTTTGGATTTATTGACAAAGCCGAAAGAGACGAACTAAACTGGAATGGTGAAAAAAGAAGAGCCTTTAAAGGAATTGAATTTTTACAAGCTATGAAACTTGATAACCTTGATTTATCTATTGGAGGAAACATCTTTAAAGATGATGGATACCGAATGGGTGAAAAAATTGATCGTAAAAGATTTAACATAAACACAACTTATAAAAGCAAGAAAATTGAAGGACTTTCTTACAGCTTAAATGCCAACTTTTTATCTCAATCTTCTGGGAGTACAATTATCTGGAATGGATTGGATGAGGCTTATATCTCCTTGGACTCTTCTTTTTCAACAACCACAGGCGATACTTATAATATTGACCCTTCCATTACTTATATTAAAGGAAATAATCGCCATAGTTTACGAACTAGATACTTAAATGTAACCAACAATAATTTATCCAATGGAGTAGATGTTGGACAAAGTAATTCTGCAAACACTTATTATACCGACTATCAATGGCAGAAAAACATCAAGAAATATAAACTAAGAATTACAAGTGGTACCACTAACGAAAAGGTAAATGCAAATTCTGATTTATTTAGCGGAAAGAACTACAAAACAAATCATTCCTTGTACACACAATTGGATAAAAAATGGAACAGAATAAATGTTTCATTAGGGGCAAGGTACGAAAGCTTCAAATTGCACTCTGAAGACAAATACTTTATTGATGGCGATTCTATTAATGACTTTACAGCTGGAAAGCCCGTTTTCCGAACAGGAATTAATTACCAAGCAGCTGAAGCAACTTATGTTAGGGCTTCTTGGGGTCAAGGATATCGTTTCCCTTCAATGGCCGAATTATTTATTTCTACCAATCAAGCAGGACTAGAAATTTACCCTAACCCAGAACTGAAACCTGAAAGTGGTTGGAGTAGTGAGATTGGAATTAAACAAGGTGTAAAAACAGGAAAATGGATGGGCTATATTGATGTAGCTGCATTTTTAATGCGCTATGATGATATGATGGAATTCTCCTTTGGACAGTGGGGTGGAGCTGACAAGCCATTTTACGGACTAGGGTTTAAATCAATAAATGTTGGAGAAACACAGATTAGCGGAATAGAATTAAGTATAAGTGGGCAAGGAAAGATAAACCCTGATTTGACTATTAATATAATTGCTGGATATACTTATATGGATCCTGTTTCTATGGATTTAGATTATGTATATGCTAAATCTATTCACGGACAAGAACTAACCTACAAGAACAGTGGCTCTGATTCAACTATGTTAAAATATCGCTACAAACACATTGCCAAAGCAGATGTTGAAATTGTTTACAAAGGAATCTCAATTGGAGGAAGTATGCGTTATAATAGTTTTATGAAAAATATTGATAAGATTTTTACTGAAGATCTTATTGCAGATATGATTCCTGGAATTAATGAAGCAAGAGAAAAATTCAATAATGGCGACCTTATTATTGACCTAAGAGTTGGATATCAAATGACTAAAACAGCAAGACTAGGTTTTATTGTAAATAACCTATTGAACCGAGAATACATGAGCCGACCTGCAAATATGATGCCGCCAAGAACGATAGCAATGCAGTTAGCACTTAAAATATAATGAAAGTAATCGGTATTATTCCTGCCCGTTATGGATCGAGCCGTTTTCCTGGCAAACCACTTGCTGATATTCTTGGAAAAAGTATGATACAAAGAGTGTACGAGCAGTGCAAAAAAGCCACTTCACTTGCTGATGTTACAGTCGCTACTGATGACGAACGAATTTTCAAGCATGTTTTAGACTTTGGCGGGAAAGTTTTTATGACCTCTACTGCTCATCCTTCAGGGACTGACAGGTGCAATGAAGTTATTCAAACCTTGACTGAAAAATACGATATTGCCATTAATATTCAAGGAGATGAGCCTTATATTAACCCTGAGCAAATTGACCAAGTAGCTACTTTATTTTCTTCAGCAGAAGTAAGTATTGCTACCTTGGCCAAAAAGATAGAAGATGAAAGTTTAATAAAGGATATCAATAGTCCGAAAGCTATTTTTGACACAAAAGGAATTGCCCTCAATTTTTGCAGAACAATAGCCAACCCAATAGCCAAAAAAGAATATTTCAAACACATAGGAATCTATGGATACCGCACCAAAACACTAGCTGAAATTTGTAAATTACCACTATCAGAAAACGAAATAAAGGAACGCTTGGAACAACTGAGATGGCTGGACAATAACTATTTAATTAAAGTAGGAATTACCACTCATGAGGGAGTGTCAGTTGACACCCCTGAGGATATTGAAAAAATTAAAGCCCAAATGGGATAAATTCCTTAGTTTTGTTCCTATGAATAAAACGGTTGAACATTATATTTCGGAACTCTTATTTTTACATGATTGTGTAATCCTTCCTAACTTTGGAGGATTTGTAGGCAACCCTCAATCTGCCAAACTAAATAAGACAACAGGAGTGTTAAGTCCTCCATCCAAACAAATTCTTTTCAATACTAACTTGAAAACGAATGATGGTTTATTGATTACACATATTTCTAATCAAGAAGGAATTACGCAAGAACAAGCTAAAACAGAAGTAGAGAATTACGCAACAAAAATTACGGATAAACTTAGCAATTCAAAAGTATTACGCATAGCCAAAATTGGTTTATTCACTTTAGGAAAAGAAGGAAATGTCTTCTTTTTACAGGATAGCGTAAACAATTATAGTTTAGCTTCTTTTGGAATGGAAGCGACCCACAACAAAACAGTTATAAGAGAAACTATTGTGGAGGAAAAAGTAGCAGCTACCATAAAAACTATCCGCACACAAAGCAATAACCCAAGAGCATTTTTAAAAGCGGCAGCAGTAATTATCCCTTTAATTGCCCTTTCTTATATTAGCATTTCTCAGCAAGATAGAATCAATAACATCTACACACAAATGGCGAGCTTAAATCCGTTTGAAACTAATGCTACAGTTGAATCAATAGTTGAAATTATTCCTGTCGTAAAAATTGAAGTTGAAGCAACACCAATAATTGAAATTATTGAAGAAGAAATTGCGCCAATCATCATTCCTAAGCAAACCTACTACATTATTGCAGGAGCTTTTGCTGAGCAAAAGAATGCGGATAAAATGATAGTAAAACTTAAAAATTGGAATTACAATACTGAAATTGTTCCTGGAGGAAATTTATTGCGTGTAAGTTATAATTCTTTTACTAATAAAGCAGATGCACTTGTAGAATTACACGAAATAAAACAAGAAAATTCAGCTGCTTGGTTACTTACTCAATAATACATTATGAAAGCTAAAACTGCACAAGAATCACTATCCATTAATACCGAAATAGTATTACCCAATGATACTAATAATTTGGACAACCTTATGGGAGGAAGGCTATTACATTGGATGGATATTGCAATGGCTATTGCAGCACACAGGCATTGCGGCAGAATAGTTGTTACTGCATCTGTAAACAATGTGTCGTTTGCAAAAGCAATTCCAGCAGGAAGTATTGTTACCCTTGAAGCAAAAGTTACGCGTGCCTTCACCTCATCAATGGAAGTAATTGTTGATGTATGGATGGAAAACAATCAGCACAAAGGGAAAGTGAAATGTAATGAAGCAATTTATACTTTTGTAGCAGTGGACCAATTAGGAAATCCTATTGATGTACCTCAACTAATTGCAGAAACAGAAGAAGAAAAAACCCGTTTTACTGCTGCATTAAGAAGAAGACAATTATCTTTAGTTATTTCTGGAAGAATGAAACCAAGTGAAGCAACTGAATTAAAGGCTTTATTCGCTTAAGAATAAATTTTCATCAATTTCTTGCATACATTTAAAGTGTCCTTTCGGGCATTTTGCATAACCAATTTTGGAACAAGGACGGCAACTTAAACCTTGCACTTCAATCCTTTTGGAGCCCTCACTTTCTTTGTAAGGATACATTCCAAATTCAGGAACTGTGTTTCCCCAAACAGAATATATTTTTTTATCAAAAGCGGCTGCAATGTGCATCATTCCTGTATCGTGTGTAATTACCGTTTTGGCCTGCTGAACCAAAGAAGCCGACTGCAAAACAGAATACTTCCCACAAGTGTTAAAGCTGTTATTTATATTGGCAATAATTTGCTCTCCCCTTTCAAAATCCTCAGGACCACCCACTAATAATACAGGTTTATTTACCTTATTTATAATAGAGATAATCTTTCCATTGGGCAGCATCTTAGTCGGATGCTGTCCTCCAATAACAAAAACAATATAGTCCAGAGGAAAAATGCTGACATCCACTTTATCAGTAGCCGAAAGAAAGAAATCTAGCCCTTGATTGTCATTTTTAACTCCTAAAGTCTTAACCGTTTCAAGGTACCTATCCACAATATGAACCTTTGGCATAGTATCCATTTTAAAGGCGGTAAGCATAAACTTTTCCAGATGCAGTTTATTGAAACTCTTTGCAGGAACACCTAACCTAAGTTTTAGGATTTGTGTGCGCAAATTATTATGCAAATCAATTACATAATCATAGTTTTCCTTTTTCAAATCAGCAATTACCTCATTAATTGAGTTTTCAATTTGATACACAGAATCGATATAAGGATTGTTTTTCAGCAAAGAAAAATAGCTTGATTTGGTGAGGTAATGTACCTGAGCATTCAGTTGTTTTTTAAGCATCCGAACCACAGGAGTGGTGAGTACAATATCGCCAATTGACGAGAATCGGACAACTAATATTTTAAGTGTTTCTTCCACAGGGTAAAACTAAGAAATTTATCCTAGTTTTGCACCCATGCAATTTATTGATACCCATAGCCATTTATACAGCAGCCAATTTGATGAGGACAGAACTAAGGCCGTTCGTGAGGCAATTGATGCTGGTGTTTCCACTATTTTACTACCTAATATATCCAGTGAATACACAAAAGGAATGCTTGAACTTTGTGCTGAATTTCCCAAAAACTGCTACCCTATGATGGGCCTACATCCTTGTGATGTGAAGGAAGAAAACATAAAAGCCGAACTACTACATGTAGAAGAGGAATTAGCAACAGGGAAATACATTGCCGTAGGGGAAATTGGCCTAGATTTATATTGGGACAAAACAAAATTAGAAATTCAGAAAGAAGCCTTTATTCACCAGATTGAGTTGGCAAAAATGTACAAATTACCTATTGC
>Ga0308011_10001570_pt1 | contig 10235 bp, 6 predicted proteins | sample Neamet177_FD_203144 | JGI IMG/M metagenome (GOLD analysis project Ga0308011, IMG submission 203144) | Marine microbial communities from water near the shore, Antarctic Ocean - #177 | ecosystem: Environmental > Aquatic > Marine > Unclassified | place: Southern Ocean | collected 2014-07-25
ATCTGCAAGATATCAGAAAGAAAAATATGGAACTAGAAGATAAAAACAAAATTCCTGATACAAAAGCTCAAGAAGAAACTATAAAACAAAAAATGAAAGAGAGTAAGGACGCTCTAGAAAAAGGAAAGAAAAAGAAAGCTAAAAAAGCACAAGAAGAAGCAATTAAGGAATTAGAAGAATTAGAACAGCAACTACAAAGTATGCAGCAAAGTAGCTCCGAACAGAAACCTCAAGAAGATATGGAGACTTTGAGAAAAATACTTGAAAATTTGGTAACTCTCTCTTTTAATCAGGAAGAATTAATGTTACGAGCTAATAATATTCCTAAAAATAGTGCTGAATTTATTCAGGTTGTGAAGCAACAAAACAAACTAGCTGACGATAGCCAGATTATTGAAGATTCATTGTTAGCACTAAGCAAAAGAGTTGTTCAAATACAAGCAACTATCAATAAAGAGATTGCCGCCATCAATAATAATATGATAAAGTCAACAAATGAATTGGAGCAAAGACAGGTGAATAAAGCTGCAGAGCGCCAACAATTTGTAATGACTTCCACTAACAACTTGGCTTTACTTTTATCAGAAATATTGGAGCAAATGCAAAAAAACTTAGAGATGCCACCTTCAGATTGCAAAAAACCAAAAAATTGCAACAAGCCAAATCCTAATTGCAAAAAACCATCTATGTCACAATTAAAAGATGCTCAAAAGAAGCTAAACAAAAAAATGAAAGAAGGGAAAAAAGGAGAAAAAGGGAAGAAGAATGGAGAAAAGAATTCAAAAAAATTGATGCAGCTTGCAAAACAACAGGAAACGATAAGAAAACAGTTGATGGAATTGAGAGATGAACAAGGAAAAAATGGCGAAAAAGGAAAGCTTGATAAGATACTTGAGGATATGGAAGAGAATGAAATAGATATTATCAACAATAGAATTACGCAAGAAACAATTGCACGGCAAGAAGAAATTCTTACTCGATTACTTGAAGCCGAAAAATCCGAGAGAGAGCAAGGAGAAGATGATCAACGAAAATCAACTGAATGGAATTACACCCCTGATAATACAACTGAACAATACTTGGAATATAAAAAGAAAAAGCAACAGCAAGAAGAGCTTCTGAAAACAACACCTGTACAGTTAAAGCCCTACTACAAAAAGAAGGTGAATACTTATTTCAACACCTTAATTCAAGAAGAAAGATGATAGATTTTCAGTACATAGAAAATAAAAAATTGAGCAATACTGAAGATCTAAACTTATGGCTCAACAGTGTTATTAAAGAGGAGGGCATGGTAATAGGTGAACTTGTCTACGCACTCTGTAATGATGAGTATTTACTTATAAAAAATATTCAATTTCTAAACCATAACACTCTTACTGATGTAATTACTTTTGATTATTCTGAAGATAAAATAATAAGTGGAGATATACTTATCAGTACTGAAAGAGTTGTTGAAAATGCTAAAATATTCAATGTTAATTATTTAACTGAATTACACAGAGTGATGGTGCACGGTTTACTACATTTGCTCGGCTATAAAGACAAGACTGAAAAAGACGCAAATACAATGCGTGAAAAAGAAAATTATTATTTAAATAAATTTACAAATAACTGATTATCAATAATTTTGATATGATTCTAGTAAAAACAATATGAAATTAGAAGAAGTATATGATGTAATAATAGTAGGAGGAGGGCATGCTGGTTGTGAAGCAGCACATGCTGCAGCAACTCTTGGTTCAAAAGTACTATTGGTAACACAAAATTTAGAAACTCTTGCGCGAATGTCTTGCAACCCTGCTATGGGTGGTGTGGCAAAAGGCCAAATAATAAGAGAAATTGATGCTTTAGGAGGAATGTCAGGTATAATTACTGACGCTTCATCTATTCAGTTTAGAATGCTTAATAAAAGCAAGGGGCCTGCAATGTGGAGTCCTAGAGCGCAATGTGATAGAAAAGTATTTGAGAAAGAATGGCGTAAAGGACTTGAAGGAAATAAAAATATTGATTTCTGTCAAGATACTGTAGACAATATCACAACCGAAAAAGGGACGGTTACTGGAGTAATCACTAAAATGGGAGTTGAAATATCAGCAAAAAGTGTTGTGCTATGTAACGGAACTTTCTTAAACGGACTAATTCATTTAGGGAAAAAGAATTACAAAGGTGGTCGTTCAGGAGAGCCATCAGCAGAGGGGATTACAAAGCAATTAATTGATTTAGGATTCACGAGTGGTAGAATGAAGACGGGTACACCACCACGATTAGATGGTAGAACAATTGACTATTCAGTAACAGAAGAACAAGCAGGAGATGAGAATACTGTCAGTTTTTCATACATGACTAAAGAGAAAATAAAAGATCAACTCTCTTGTTTTATCACTTACACATCACCAGAGGTTCATGCGATATTAAAAGAAGGATTTGAAGATTCTCCAATGTTTACAGGGAGAATAAAAGGAGTAGGAGCAAGATACTGCCCTTCGATTGAAGATAAAATAGAACGCTTTGCAAGTAAAGATAGACATCAGTTATTTATCGAACCAGAAGGAAGAGACACTGTTGAAATCTATTTAAATGGATTCTCAACTTCACTTCCTGAAGATGTACAGCTTAGGGCATTAAGAAAAATTAAAGGTCTTGAAAAAGTAAAAATGTTTAGAGCTGGATACGCTATTGAATATGATTATTTCCCACCAACACAACTTAAACATACACTAGAGACAAAGCTCGTAAATAACCTATTCTTTTGCGGACAGATAAATGGTACTACAGGCTATGAAGAAGCTGCAGCTCAGGGACTAATGGCAGGTATAAATGCTCATCAAAATACGCATGAAAAAGAAGAATTTATATTAAGTAGGTCTGACGCTTATATTGGTGTTCTTATAGATGATCTAATAACAAAAGGAACTGAAGAGCCCTACAGGATGTTTACCTCTCGTGCTGAATACCGCTTACTTTTAAGACAGGACAATGCTGATATCAGACTTACTAAAAAAGGGTACAAATTAGGGCTTGCTAAAATTGACAGACTAGAACAACTTGAAAAGAAAGAAATTGAAACAGCAGCACTTATTAAATTCTTAAGCATACAGAGTATCGATCCAAAGGACATAAATCCTGTGTTAGAAAAATTAGGAAGTGCCGTTTTAAAGCAAAAAGTTAAAATTAAAGCAGTCCTATCAAGGCCGCATATTACTTTAACTGACCTATTAGTTTGTGAAGAATTAGATATGTACTTAAAAGAAAAGAACTGTACGACAGAAGCTATTGAACAGGCTGAAATTGAAATAAAATATGAAGGTTATTTAAACAAGGAAAAAGAATCAGCTGAAAAATTATCAAGACTTGAAAACATTAAAATCACTAAAGATTTTGAATTTGATAAACTTCATTCTATATCTACAGAAGGCAGAGAAAAACTAAACGCTATACAACCTAAAACAATAGGGCAGGCATCAAGAATAAGTGGAGTTTCTCCTTCTGATATTAATGTGCTTTTAATATACTTAGGAAGATGATACTACTAGATAATTGCCCTGTTTGTTCAGGCAGTAATTTATTAAAAAAATTAGATTGTATAGATCACTCGACATCTAAAGAAAAATTTACAATTGTTTCATGTGAAACATGTGACTTCACCTTTACCAATCCAAGACCAAAAGATGAATCTTTAGGAGAATATTACAAGTCCGATATGTATATCTCTCACACCAATGACACTAAGGGTCTATTTAACTGGATGTACCAAACGGTTAGAAAATACGCTATTGGAACAAAAGTAAATTTACTTAAAAAAACATCTCAAAAGAAAAATCATCTTGACATTGGATGCGGAACAGGAGAGTTTTTAAATGCTTGCGAGAAAGCAGGCTACAACACAAAAGGAATAGAGCCCTCAGAAATTGCAAGAGAACAGGCAATCATAAACTTCAATCTTTCAGTTAGTGAGAATACAAATTTAGACCAATTTAAAAAAGGAGAATTTGACTCCATTAGTATGTGGCATGTACTAGAACATATCCCAAATTTGAATAAAACAATAAAAGGCTTTAGTCAAATTTTAAGTGAAAACGGGAAAGTAATTATTGCCGTTCCTAATCATAAAAGTTGGGACTCAAACCACTTTAAAGAATTCTGGGCAGCATGGGATGTACCTATTCATTTATGGCATTTCTCAAAAGATAGTATTGAAAAATTATTCAATAAACATAATTTCAAACTAAAAAAAAGCAAACCAATGTTGTTTGATTCTTTTTATGTAGCTCTATTAAGTAAAGAATTTAAAACTGGGAAGAAGAAATTCATTAACGGTTTTGCAATTGGTTTAATTTCAAATATGGTTGGGGTTTTTACAAAAAGAGGCTGCTCAAGTACAATTTACGTGTTTGAAAAACAAAACAAGGTAATTTAAGGCGATTTAAAGGCAAGTCTCATCACTACCAAAACAAGCATTAAATAAAAAAAGATATTCGATTTAACGGGTCACTGTTTAACTCACTCACAATCAATCGTTTACATTATAAATGATCGAATTGAATATAAAATTGTATTTTTGTAAAAATAAAAAAATTGAAATGAAGAAAATTCTTTTGATACTTTCATTATTGTCAATCTCCATTTACGGGTTTTCACAATGCACACAAGCAATAGGCACACACACAACAAACATTAGCTTTAATAGTGCTTTAGCAAATTGGACACCTATGCCAAATATTGATCACTATAAAATTCATTATCGAATTTACGGGTCATCAACTTGGGGAAATTTAGGCAATATAAATGGCCCTGACAGCACAAGAAATTTGCCGCTATTACAACAAAACACTACTTACGAATGGGAAATTATATCTTATTGCGACTCAACAAATCAATTAGCTTCACTATGGTCAACTACAGATACTTTTACAACAACAACATTTATCCCTTCATTATTTAATCCAGTTATTGCAAATAGCATTGACAACACAATATGCAACACTTTAACAAATCTTACTTTATTTGCAAGTCAATCAATAAACGAGCCTGATATTGGAACGTCTACAATAACTTCAGATGGTGGTTCTTTCAACATACAAGCATTATCAATGGGAGATTCAGTAGGTTATGCAATAATGAATACGAGTACGCAAATAATTTCAGCCACACTAAAGGCAGGAATTATTGCAGGACAAAACTATGCTATAATTAACTCTTATGATAGCGCAGGAACCTTAATAGGATTCTTTGCCATAGAAAATTCAAATGGAGGAATAAAAGTAAGCTCAACATCTCCAAATGATGGAAACAACTATACCAGTGGATTTACAAGTGAGATACATTTTAACAACCTATTTATCAATCCAAATATTAATGGTTCCCTACATTTTTATACTGATATCCAATCCGAACTAAATGATCAATTTAACGACACAACAACAGTAATAATTAATTGTATTAGTCCAATATTAGAAAATAGTAAGGAAAATAATTCAAGTTTTGAAATTTATGATTTGTTAGGAAGAAAAACAAAATTTATAGAAAATTCAGTACTTATATATAAGTATTCAAATGGAGAGATCAGAAAAATTATTACCCAAAGAAAATAGTGACCTAGGAGGGACTCGAACCCCCAACCGTCAGAGCCGAAATCTGATATTCTATCCAGTTGAACTACTAGGCCTAAAGCGCAAAAGTAAACTTTAATTAAGTATTACAATTTTTTATCTATTAAGAAGTTATCTGATTGTATTATAGTATTATTGCTTTTAGATTATGAAAAAACTATTCTTATTATTTCTTCCATTATTGATTAACGCACAAGATGTACCAATTGGCTATTGGAAAGATTATCAATCCTACACGAGCGCTAGCTATATAGCAGAAGCTGACAATAAAATTTATTGTGTAACTAATGGTGGACTCTTTTACGTCAATAAAGATGACAACACAGTTAATAGAATATCAAAAGTAACCGGATTATCTGATGTTGGAGTAAAGCAGGTTGCTTATTCTGCAGCATTAGAGATAACAGTAATCACTTATGAAAATTGTAATATTGATCTTATAAAAAACAATCAAATAATTAATATTTCAGATGTAAAAAGGAAAGAAATAACTGGCTTAAAACTAATAAATAACATTACATTAAGAGATGGGATCGCATACCTTTCATGCACATTTGGATTAGTACTTATTGATTTAGAAAATGAAGAAATAAAGGACACCTACAAGATAGGGGAAGGTGGGGATTTTGAAGGAATAAATAGCTGTGCTTTTAGTAATATCAATATTATTGTTGCTACCACGGGAGGAGTCTATGTTGCTAACATAAACACTACTAACTTGTTTGACTTCAATAGCTGGAAATTAGATACAAATAGAATTGAAAATTATTGGAATGTTTTTACAATAGAGGATTCAATTTGGGTTGGTGACACAAACTCATTTTTTAATAATAGTTTACTTTTCTTATCCTATAATGACACTCTACTCATTTACACTACCCTCTTAGCAACCCCAGGCAAACTAATTAACAATCAACTAGAGGATGTTAATTTTATTTATACAGATAGTGAGGGGGGGTTATGGGTAGCAGATGCTAAAAATGGACTCTTAAAATTTGTCGATAATAATTTTCAAGATAGTTTTATTCCAGATGGGCCAGTGAGGAATGATACTTATAGTTTAGAATATCAGGAAAACACCCTATATATGTGCCATGGAGGGCATAATAACTTTAGCTCAAGCGGACGAATATATGATGGGGTTTCTATAAAAAATACCGATAATGAATGGATAAATTATAATAGCTCTACGCTTGGAGGAGCGATAGATGTATTGGAGGTTGTTGTCAGAAACGGAACTGAATATTATGCATCATGGAGGGATGGGTTGTCAGAAATGAATAATGGAGAATTAGTAGTAAAGTATAATTATGAAAATACGAATGGAGCACTAGAAACATCAGGGAGTTCAAATAATAGAATAAAAATTTCTGACCTAAAATTTGATAATAGTGGGAATTTATGGGGCTTAAACTCAGAAGTTAACCAACCTTTATTTGTTAAAACAAAAAATGATGAGTGGTTCTCATTTAGTATGAATCAAAATAGATTTGAACTATTTTTTAATGACCTAATAATAGATCAATTCGAACAAAAATGGGGAGTAATTGGACGATCAGGAGGACTGTTTGTTTATGATGACAATAATACAATCTCTGATCCAAGTGATGACAAATACAAAATACTTAAAAATATAGTAGGCCAGGGAAATCTTCCTTCAATGGGAGTATATTCTATAGCTGAAGATTTAGATGGAGAAATCTGGGTAGGGACTGATAAAGGTATTGGCGTTTTCTATAATCCTTCAGCAATATTTTCAGGGAATAATTTTGATGCACAACAAATATTAATCACTGAAGGAGAATATGGTCAATATTTGTTAAGTGAAGAAAAAATAAAATGTATCACAATAGATGGAGCAAACAGAAAATGGATTGGAACTGAAAAATCAGGAGTTTTTCTAATATCAGATGATGGGATGGAAGAAATTCTACATTTTACAACCAATAATAGCCCTCTATTTTCAGATAATATTTATGATATTACAATAAACCCTTCTAGTGGTGAAGTATTTATTGGTACCGAAAAAGGACTCATCTCTTACCGGTCAGATGCAACAAATGGAACTACAAAACAATCAACAACCAAAGTGTTTCCTAACCCGGTTAGAGAAACATACAATGGCATAATTACAATAAGCGGGCTAGTTACTGATGCTAATATAAAAATTACAGATATTGATGGCAATTTAGTCTTTGAAGATTTTGCAAAAGGAGGGCAGGCAAGTTGGAGCGGTAAGAATAAAAATGGAGACAGAGTTTCAACTGGCGTATACATAGTATTTAGTACCGACATAAATGGAATAGAGAAAATAGTAAGTAAGATCTTGTTTATTCACTAATGAAGTATAAAAGCAAGGCAATTGCCCTTAGTTATTTAAAACAAGGAGAAAGCTCCATTATTGCAAAAATTTTTACTGAAGAAAAAGGACTACAAAGCTTTATTGTAAAAGGAGTAAGAGCTAAGAAATCAAAAAAAAAACTAGGGCTTTTTCAACCACTTCAATTACTTAGTATCAATGCAACTCATCTACCTAAAAACAGCCTGCAATACATTAGCGAAATTGCTTTAGAACACACACAAATTACTGATGGAATTGATATGAAAAAGAATTTTCTTTCCATATTTGTTGCTGAAGTAATTTCAAAAGTTTTATTAGAAACTGAAAAAGACAAAGCACTATTCAAATTTATTTGGGAGTTAAAAATTGACCTAAATAGTTTAGAAAAAATTAATCCAAACTTTCCCTTAATATTTTTAGTTCGACTTTCAGAATATCTTGGTTTTTCACCTTCTAAAGAAGAAATAAATGGAGCATACTTTAATATGGAATTAGGGGGGTTTACAAACAACAAACAACAGCTAAACTACTATATTGAAAAAGACAATTCAACCTATTTAAGAGAATTACTTGAAAATAAAGATATCAATATTCCATATCAAAATAGAAATCAAATTTTATTGTATTTAATTCAATACTATAAATTACAACATCATGAGCTTAAAAATATGACCAGTCACCTAATTATTGAATCATTAAGAACATGAGGAATCTCGTAATAATACTAATTTTAATTAGTTCCAAATTAAGCGCACAAGAAATAACAATTTTAGACATACTTACTCAACACCCAATAGAAGGAGTTAGTATAAGTTCAAACACCAACAATACAGGGGTAACAAGCAATAATAAAGGGATTAGCAAACTAGATTCGTTCAAAAGTATTGATGCTTTAATAATTCAACATTTAGCATATCAAAACCTTAGCATAACAAAAAAAGATATTCAAAATAATATTATCTTTTTGGTTTTAAAAACACATACTTTGGATAATGTAGAAATAAGCGATTCAAAGCAAAGTCACTTTAAAGAAAGATCAATTTTTACAAAGGTAAATGCAATTAAAATTGCTAATGTTCAAAGCGCACAGACTAGTGATCTACTTGAAAAAACAATGGGCCTAAGTATTCAAAAAAGTCAGAATGGAGGAGGAAGTCCAAACTTAAGAGGAATGGAAGCAAATAGGTTATTAATAATTGTTGATGGGATAGCTTTAAACAATACTATTTTTAGAAGTGGGCACCTTCAAAATACGTCAACAATTAATCCTTTTTTCTTAAATAGTGCTGAAGTGTTGTTTGGCCCATCAGCAGTTGCATTTGGAAATGGAGCTATGGGAGGTGCAATTATTTTCACAACTAAACGCCCTAAAAATAATGGAGGCCATCATTTCGCACAACAGTACGAAAGTAGTTCAAAAGCAGTATTTACTTCCTTAACATCAAATTATAAACTAGGGAGAAGCATTAATATTAGTGGTTTTTCAATAAAATCTTATGGCGATTTGAGGATGGGGAATAATAGAAAACATGGCTATACAAATTGGGGAAATGAATCTATAATAACAGAAAATAATATACAAAAAGGAACTGCATATCAACAAGCTGATTTTTTCCACAAAACCTTATTTCAATTAACAAAAAATAACTTTTTACTTTTTAATTCTCAGTTTTCTACATCAACAAATATTAACCGATTTGATAAATTAAATGACCTAAAAGATGGAGAGAATAAATATCTCTATTGGTACTATGGCCCTCAAAAAAGGATACTTCAAAGCGTACGACTAAAAAACTATAAGCACACTATATTTTCTAATGAAGCAGTATTTACGGCTTCATTTCAGGATGTTAAAGAATCAAGACACAAACAAAAACAAGGAGCTAATTTATTAAACAACAGAACTGAGTCGCTACAGATTTTTGATTTAAAGGCTGATGTATTAAAACAAGTCAATAAGTTGAAAATAAACTATGGATTTGACTCTAGGCTTCAACAATTAGAATCCACTGCCAACCTATCATCTAATAACAATATTTACTATAATACTAGTAGATATCCTGACGGAGGGACAAATGTATTGAATAATGCTATATACCTACAACTAAATTATCAAGGCCTAAAAAATATAGATATACTTTTAGGAACTAGATATAATGTTAACTCATTATCTTCTAAATTCCGGGATACAACAACTATACGATTACCATTTGATGAAATTCTAGTAGAAAATAAATCTTTTTCTAATTCAGTTCAAATGCAATATAAAGCCAGTAAGAATT
>Ga0308011_10001572_pt1 | contig 10225 bp, 8 predicted proteins | sample Neamet177_FD_203144 | JGI IMG/M metagenome (GOLD analysis project Ga0308011, IMG submission 203144) | Marine microbial communities from water near the shore, Antarctic Ocean - #177 | ecosystem: Environmental > Aquatic > Marine > Unclassified | place: Southern Ocean | collected 2014-07-25
CACTTGTTTGGTCAAGTGGAGTTGCAAAAAGTCCCGTGCCAGCATATCCAATATCTCTACCGGGGCTACCTACGTTGTTGCTGTATGCCATTAATTTTGCTCCATTGCTATTCGGTCATCAGGCAGTAAAAGAGACATGCTGACGTAATTTTCAATTAATTTCAGGGATTCCGTTCCGGGGTTGTTTTGATGAATAGTCCTATTAAAATATCCTTCTGGTGTTTCCCCTTCAACAAACGCTGGTTGTAGCCCAATAAAGAGATCTGGGTTAAGACCCAAGAAACTATTAAGGTCTTTATTAGCTTCTTCTATTTCTTTCCACAGCTCATCTGCCTGTTCAAAGAAAGCATCATATTCAGATATTAAATCGGCGTACTCGTCTGATATAAATTCCTGAGTGGCTGAAACCATACTATTTGATAAAAACAGCATGTCTTTGGCAGTTAACTTTAAAAACGTACTGATATCTTTTACATCTAAATAAATGCCTGCAATCGCAGCAATAGCAGCAATAAATAAAAGTAGTTCTCCACCAATAACTTTAGCTAACTGTACAAAAAGAAACTTGAACGCCATAGCTTTAAGAACAATGCCGATAATTATTTCCTGTATAACAAAAACAATAACTGCTTGTATTCCCGCTTCTACTGCAATCGCAAATTTTCCTAGAGGGTTGCCCATAGCTATTAGTACAATTCCTATAACCATTAATACTGCTTTAAAAAACCCACTCTCATACCACCGAATCTTTTGAACAACGTGTGAGTTGTACACCATGTGTAGCGACCTTTGATAAAGTACTTCTCTATCAAATGGACTCATAAATTGACAAATATCTCTATCTAAAGGAATTAATAACTTGTCGTCTTCAGCTCCACCTTCAGCGGATTTATTTCTGTAGATTCGGTATCTGACACGAGGTGAACGAACTTGAAATTGGCAAAACATATGCTCATTAAGCTGCATTCGTATGAATCTATTTTGCCCTCCAACTGCTCCAGCCATAATAGTTGAGGAGTTATTGAATTGGGTAGAAGTGCCGTTTGTAATTACTGTAGAAACATTTTCAACATTGCCTATTGACCCATCTCCAATTTGCCCAGCATGGTAAGTGCGTAGGATTGATCCATAACTTAATGCCATCTCAAAGTCAGCGTCAGAAAAGTTAAGGCTGTGAGATATCTGCGTTCCTCCATAACCTCCAAACGGGCTATTAGAAAATCCTGCAATATTCGAGCTAAACACATTGGGGTCTGTAGCAGTTGCCGGTAACTTTGTGTAAAGGTCTTCAAAAAACCTATATAGGTACTCTACGTCAATGTCATTCGTAGAATTAATGGGTATAGCCATCATCATTACAGCTTGATCAACATTGTCTATTTCACTGTCTTGATGCATAGCATCAGCCATGACTTGATACTCTACCCCCAGCTTACTTAAAAGTTTTTCAGTGGTGATGTATTCATTAGTACTAGCTAAAGCTGCGGTTGCTCTATTTGTACCTTCGCTACGAAAAACCGCAAAAGGGAAATAAGTACCAGGGGACATCGAAGATGGAATGTCAAAAATTTCGTTTAATGCTGTATTTGATCCACTTTCAGTATCGTATATCCAATAGACCCATGCAGCCGTCGCAGTAATTATGTATTTGGCTTGGTAATATTCTCTATCGGTGTCATAAGCAGTTAAGTTCAATACAATAATGTTACGTCCAAAAGTCCTATTGTTACTGGCATCCAAGACATAACTACCACTAGCATCCAAAATATCCCAAATAGTATGTATCTCAACAGACTCTACTTCAGTAGTGCCAATTCTTATTTCGCTTCTAATAACTAGATTTCTTAGATCTTGAGGAGTTGCCCAAGTCGCATTAATTGGAGAGGGGCTTGCAGCCGCATCTCCATTAATCGCGCCAATGGCCGTATCTTCTGGTTCTTGACCGGGGCCGGTTTCATGCACTGAAACTAACTTTTCTAAGTAGACATTTGCGCCGTTTGGCGCAGATAAAGAATTAATTTCACCAGTACTATATGAGTATCCAAGATTGTCGGTTAAGTGGCGCAACGCCATATGTTCATTATTTAATGGACGGAAGTGCAAATACTCAATAGTGATAGGAACACCAGCTCCGGCATGAGATTGTATTTCTGCCTCTGCCAGTGCAACACCGTCATTTGATGTTTGGAGTTTAAGGTCAGGTAGTCCGTGGATATAGCCGTTGGGATCAGCAGCATAATTGTAATACGATTCAAACTGTCGATGTGCGCCATGTAAAGCTGAATTTAATAAGTCTGTAGAGATATCAGATTTTGGTTTGAAGATAGTTTCAACCATTACCTTAAGAGTAGGATCTCCAACCATGTCATCTTCTATTACGCGCTGAACTTGTGTATCTACAAAATGTTTTTTCTTTGTACTAAATATACCCATTTAAGTTTTCCCAGAGCATAAAAAAAAGGAGCCGTTAAGCTCCTTAATTATAGTAATGCCTTAATACTTATCAGGGATTTATTAAACTACTCCAATACCTGTTTTTAGTTTAGCAACTACTAAACCAATATCTGTATCTTCAAGATTAGTGTCTACATGAGGAACTGTATTAGTATCAGTAGTTCTTCTTACGTTCCAAGTATCAACCATAATCTTAGCTGCTTTTTGTTCCGCATCTCTTGCAAAACCAGCCGTCTGTGCGTCATAAAGACCGTTTTGTTTATCCAATACTGATCCTGATTGAACTACTGTACCCAGTGTTTGCGCTTCTTCTGTAGTCTTCTTTTGTGTTACTAGTGTTATTTCTGCTACGATTTTGTTTACCTGCGCCACAAGCACATTAAACTCTTGTGCTAACTTGCACCGTTGTGCTTCTAAAACTGTGCCTTGAATCACGCCATTTAATTTATCTTGAGCTAAGACAAGAGACTCTGCATCTATTTTTAATTCCTGTGAAACTAGATTAAGCGTGTCTTGAGCAGTTCTAGCAGTTTCAGCGGTTGTTTGAATAGTCTGCGCTTCAACAAGTGCTGTTTCTTTTTCAGCTTTTTCTTTTGCAAGCAAAAATCCAATAGATTGTTGAAGGACAGCCTGCATTGCTCCTAGATATACTTGAGAATATTCTGGGCCAGTAATACGTTGTGCGGAGTATTCGTTCTGTAAATGGACGTTAGCTGCCGCCATTAACTCATCAAAAACACCAGTTCCAGTTAAACTTTTTGTTGTTAAGGAGGCTGTCGTAATTGCAGTCGCCATACTATCTTTCTCCGCTAATTAACTGGATGTGCCATTTGCCATTGCTTGTCTTTGAGCCAAGTCTTCTAACTCTTCTTGAGTCAAAGGCGCTAACCGTTCAATAGCAAACTCTTTAATGATCTTGCCGCGCATTACATTAGCGCCGTTTTCACGCATGTTTTGAAATACCTGACACTGACGATCTTCGATCATATCCATCAGAATTGACTCTACATGCCAAGGTTCGTTATAAGGAACGTAACGTCGCACAGAGCCAACAACTTGATTTCCGACAGTAAATATTTCACCGCCCCATGAACTTTTTGTAGGATTCATGCAGGTAATCTGTAGCCGAATTAAAGTTGTTTGTTCTTTCTTTAGTCTGCGATCACGTTCAGTAGCTGTTTCTTTCACAGCACTGGGTACTGCTTTAATTAATACTTCTTCTGGTAAGACTTCAACTGATGAATTGTCGTCAGCCGCTGCTACTTTAAGTTTTAACTTAGCCAGCCCGATAGAGGGATGGTAATCAACGCCCATTGCGTCAGCTAGTGATTTTAACTCGTTTAGTTCTGTTGCTGTATCTTCAGCCATTGCGGAATCTCCGTTAACATTAAAGTCGAGGGCCACTGAATAATATCAGTGACCCTCTATGGGGTTTACAAGCGAGCTGGAGTTTTAATCAAACCAATGCGCTCAGATCGTTGAGTCATAAATCCGTAATACCACTTGATTGACATAAAACCTGTCTCACCGTATGGATCGGAAGCGTATGACTCAGGAGAACCTGGCTCAGAGTTTTTGATAGTGAACTTCACTGACTTGCCATCAGTCTGAAAACCAATCGTCGTAAACGACCCATCTCCAACGCAAAGCATTGGGAACACATCGTACTTGTCGTTAGTTTCATAGTGAGTTGCAGTACTACTAGCATCACCGCCAACACCTGACCACTTCAACATTTCAGGAACAATGACAATACGGAATTGCCCGATTGAACCAACTTCGCCGTTTAGTACCGTAGTTCCGGCGGCGTAATGTTGAACAGCGATGAAAGCTTGTCCACTATGGAGATCTACCATAGCTTCCAAAGTAGGTTGCAGCTCTGATCCACAGAAAAGCACTCGTGCGGCTGGGATAGTTTTAGTATCGATCAGCCGAGTACCCGTAGATACTGTAGTGTGCTTTGGAGTCCGGTTATTGTCTAAGTCGATAGACAACCGTAGAAGATCACCATAAGTGACTTCAGTAGTTGCAATGAGGCCAGCAGCGTTTGCCGCTCCACCACCAAATCGAACAACACCAGCAGCATTAAGAAGGTCAACTTGCAGAGCCTGCTCAGTAATCTGAGAAGCACCGTTCAGCATTTCTCGCCTGATGTGCATTTGCTTGTCAGCATCACTATCAAAGTCAACAGACTCAGCAGTGTACTCATCAAACAAACCAAATTTAGCGATTGATCCTTCTAACGCGACACGCTTGAAGCCAACACGGTTAACTCTTCCGCCATTCTCACCGAGAGTCGGGAGTTTGCCAGATATAGCACCAACGTCTTTACTGGAGCCAAAGAGGTTACCACCGTTTTTAACGACAGTACCATCAACACCAGCAGCAGTTCTTGCTAGAGCTTCAGTAGCATAAGAACCGTCAGCGTTTGCACTACCGCCGTTAGTTTTCCTAGTACCGTTTGCAAGATAAGCATCGAAAGTGCCAGAAACGATTACCGCACCAGCCGCATCTAGTCCCTGGTCGTTTATGTTTGCATCATCAAGCAGAGGCAGGTATTCAAAAGCTTTAATGGTTTTACCCATATTTTTAGGCATGTTCTTAATTGAAGCTAAAGGCAGAAAGTACTGCTCTTTACGGGCTTCAATAAGCGCCTTTTTGTCGTACATATCTGTACGGATTTGGGGGCCGATACTGGAGGCAGAGCCGCCTTTCGGGTCGTTATAAATTTGTCCAGCCATGAGTTATATCATCCTAATTAAATCGAGGGTCAAACTGCTTTAAAAAGTCTTCATCGCTAATATTTAGCGGGTTTAAGTTCTCAGTAGACTTAGTTTTTGCAGTACGTTTGGTTGAGCCATTTGCTCTGCGTTTCTCTCGGATTTTCGTGTTATCTGCTTCAAGGTCAGTAGATTTTGAACGTGGCTTTGAAGTGACGTTTTGAGGAGTTTCCTCTTTATCAAAACGACCTTCTGCGTCAAGTGAATCTCCAACTTGCTTATAAGCATCTAAATCTGATAATCCGTTTAAGCGCCCAAACATTCGTTGTCTCTCGACCTCATTGCTCACTATTTCATATATCCCACTAGCCATGTGGTCATTAATGATATTCAGGAGTTCAGGTTGTGATGCTACGATCTGTTTGCTTTTACCATCCCACTTTTCAGTGACAACATCTAAGGTTGCTTGAAAATGCTCGGAACCTTTTAAGTCCTCTACAACACGATCAAGTTCTACTGCGCTGTCGCTGACCGAATAATCGGGGCGATGGTATTCTTTACTTTCTTCAAGGTTGATTTCCATTGGGTCAATCTTGGTGTCTTTCAACAACTGATTGATAGCCGTGGGGTCACCCTTATTAAGGTCAATTAAAAAACTTAATTTCTTCTCATCAACAAGGCCGTGGTCTTGCAACATTCGCATTACTTTTAGCTGCGGTTTCAAGATACCCATCTTGCGAGAGTAATTCGCACCCATTTGCATTAGCTTAATGGCATCTTCCGCATTGGAGATCTGCATCATTTTGCTATTTGCTTTGAAAGGCGCTGTTATTTCTTTATAGAAAGACTCAAAGTCTGTGCTGTCATCTTTGGCATCTTTTTCTAATTCTTCTTCTGTCTCTTCAGACTCTTGGCGATCATCATCGCTTTCGTCCTGTATCTCAGTTTCATCAGGAGATGAGTCCGGCTCCTGTTCTTCTTCTTCTCCAGAATCAACTGCGTCTTCCTCTTCTGCAAGATCATCCCTATCTGCATTAAGGTCAGTATCTTCTGCGTCAACTTCTAACAAAGTATCCTCTACTTCGTCAGAGCCGGACTCTTCTTCCTCTTCTTCTTCCTTGTCGGGAAGCTCTTCTGTAAATTCTTCATCGTTAAAGAGTAGTGGGTTACTTAAAAACTCTTCATCTGAGATTTCTAAAGCATTTGTTTTACTCACAAGCCGCGACTCATATCGGCAAGTTCTTCGTTACCTTGGTCGATAGCGGTTGAAGCAATATCTGCTTGCTGATAGATCGCATTAAAATGCTGTTGCAAAGCACCAATTCCATCAATGCTTTTCAATATATCTGTTTGCTGTTTATCATTTTGCATTGCAGGAGCTGCTTTAAGCTCCACGAGCTGACAAGCATGATCAGTAAAATAGCCTTCAAGGATAATTTCTTTAAAATCTTTATTGTCGTAAAGCCGCCTTAAAGAGATACCACGATTCTTCGCATTAGTTGCTTGCGTGATAGTTAACTCAATTTCTTCTATCGTTACATCAGACATTTAAACGCATTCCTATCATTGCTGGGTTAGTTAACAGGGTTACGATTCGGACTGTATATGCGTCAAATTATTTTTTCTTAATTATTTTGCGTTATGTAAGAATTTAATGCGCTTTGTTGCTTTATTGTTTCTTTGTGAGATTCAAGCATCATGTTAGCTTGAGCTTGAGCGCCTCTAAGTTCTTTCTCTCGCTCTTGAGTTACACCAGTTTCTTGTTCAATGAAATCCAAGTCGCTCTTATCACTCTCAGATGCTTTCTTGCGTGTGCCTGCATAATTCTCAGCAGTCTCACTTTCAAGCTTGCCTATCTCAGCTTGCACTTTTACAACTTCTAATTGTTTAAGCTGCACTTCAATTTCCTGCAACTTTTGCTGTATCGGATCTGGTTGAGGTTGATAGTTTTCAATATTCTCAGCAAGTTCTGGCATTTTACGCAACCGGGCTATATCTCTTAAAATCATTTTGGTCATATCAGGGTTTAGCGTATTGCCCATTGTTTGCAGCATGAAAGCCAGCTCTTGAGCTTTTACGTTATCTTCTTCTGCCGTACTAATATCAATAATCATGTCGTACATGCCACCAAGGGCATCACGTTGAATTGCGACAAAGTTTTCATTAGTAACGCGAATGATTTCCTCATCCTCAAGAAGTTCAGCGTTATACTGCATAATCTTTAAGCCGATCTTCTCAATACCAAAAGCAACCCGCCTCAAAATACCCATCTCACGTTTAGCCGCAGCGTCTAGTGCGCCTCGAACAGCGGTTGCAACGTCGCCTAATGCACCTCCAGTAATCCCCTGGCTAAATGCTTTTACTCCGCTCATAGATTCTGCTTCAAAGTTTTGCATTTGCAGCATGTATTGAGCAGAAGAAGATACTTCTGGATAGGTATGCATATGAAAAGCGAGGCGAGGATCAGTTCCTGCGTTATATTCGTAATCCAGCCCTTGTTGAAATCGTCGTCTATTAACTGCGTCTAGACTGCCTTTAAGCATTCCTGTTTGACCGTTAGCTGACTTACCCATCGTATCGATCATGCCGCGAGTTACTGCGCCAATGATCCGCTGGTTATCAATTAATAGTTCTCCGTCAGGTTCGCCATAAATACTATTTTTAACCGGGAGTGTAGCTACTGAAACAAATGGAAGTTTTCCATCAGGAGCTGGCGATGCAGTCATTCTAATTAAGGTATTACCTATCCAAGTAGCCACGATAGGTTTAACAACACCAGTATCATCAAAATCCCAATATCCCCAGTATTCATAGGCAACCAAACGCTTGCGCGGTTTGTCATTAAAGTTGAAATTCTCGTCTTGAGAGGTTTCACTTTGATCTGGCTCTGATAGTGGGCTGTTTGCTTCGACATTCACTTGCTCCAAATTAGAGTAGATTCCTGCTCTTTCGAGATTAGACATTGAAGTCTCATAGCGATGAACAATAAAATTAGCTTTGTCTAGATCAGAACCGCAAGATGGATCAACAATGATATTTCTAAAATCGCAAACTTCTAGTGCGGGTTGATTTTTTACAGTGCGTACTGAATCAACTTTCTCTACTCCGGTTTGGATAGCCTCATAAGACTGTCCTTCGGACATTGACTTCTTGTGCGCGGCTTTTAACTCATCCGGCACTTGTTCGTTATACCCCTGCGGGTTAGATTCCATTAAGGCATGAATTTCTTCGTGGAGTGGCCCCATCTCAGGGTTGATTTCGTATTCATAGATAGGTACATCATCAACAAAGTCTTCTTCCTCAAACTCCCAAGAGACTTTTACAAGTGCCGTACCTTCATCAACCACTGCACGAACATACTCATCAATAAACCGAACCTTGTCTATTTTGCAGCCAAACTGATAATTAAGAAGTAACGAATTTTGACGAGCCCCTTCAACATCTTCCCAAGATCTAGGCTTAACATTAAAAACATCTTTGGTTGAATGGAAAGGTTCTGAAATTGCGGCGTACCGCCATTCCGCCTGTTTGCGTATTAACTTAGGCTGAAACTCAGAACTGTTTTCTACTGTTCTAGGCTTTGCATCGCCTTTGATATGCATGTTGTCCAGCCATACTTCTATTTTGCTGGCCTGTGTATCATGCGAGACAGTAGCGTCTTCGAGGTCTTGCTTTAAATTTTTAAGCGTCGGGGGATTACCCCAATCTTCAGGGTTAAAATCATCTGTATCAGCTATTTCAAAATCCATAGTTACTTATTCCTAATAACTTTTATAACTTAACGGTTACGCTTAAAAATTTCTGGAGAAATGGTCTACACAAACCCGCGCATGTGTAACTTGCTCCAAGACTCTTCTTGGTCAATGTCGTAAGTTTCTTGCTTTAAAAGCGCACAAGCTTGTTCAAACTTAGCCGTATAGTTATTTCCCTCGTGAAATCCTTGAGCTGCGCCGCCAAAAGCATTAGTAGCTCTAGCTGCAACATAATAAAGAAGAGGTTCAAGGTAGACGTTAGGAAGACTGATATCGACGATTGTGGGTGCTGCGTTGGAAAGTGCTACATCAATTACTGGGTGATCGGCTCTATAAGTAACAACAACTTTGGTAGATTCTAGTAGCCAAGGTGCTTTAGTCGAGTCAGTAGGTAAAATTATTTTGTTGTAACTTGGTGTTCTTGCGGCGTTGTCTCCCCTAGAGTTTAGAGAGACTTCATAATCCTTTTTCTGATAAGTAGCAGTAATGCGCTCTATTTGCATCAAGTCAGTTATCAAAGCCAACGAGTAATCAGCAGTCCCTGCTATCAGGGTTACATCTGTTGTGGACTCTTTTAGTTTAAATCGTTTGTGTAATTCAGTGAGCCCCAATGTAATCAAAGGAAGTATTTGCGCTTGCTTCGCCGCAGACATAGTAGTGTCAGTGCTGTTTAGTCCCATCACTACTTGCTTAAGTTCGCCAGATACGAGCTGGTCGTGTATCTCCGATAATTTCATAAATTCCTCAAACGATATAAGACGAAAGTGCGTTTTCAAACACATCAGGTTCGTCAATTGTCCACATGCCATCACTTTTTTCTGACATTGTTCCCAAGTCAGTTGGTCGCCAAGTCACTAGCGAACTCAACATACTAATGGTGTCTATAAAATCATCGTGTTTAGATTTGAAACCGGCGGGGGAGGCGAGTCGTAACTCGTCCATTGCTTCAACCATAATAGGCGTTTGCTGCATATCGGTTGGGAAATACATTTTGCCTTGCTTAAAAAGCGGCACAACAATATTAAACCTAACCATCTTATTGGTATTAGGTCTTATACCCGGCTTAGTTTTGTTATTTTCAGATGCCAGGTTAAAAAAAGTATTTCTACTGAGCATCTCATCTTGAATCCAAGGAATGAATCCGCCTTGTTGACCTGTGACTTCGATGCCTACTGACTGAGGTGACCATTCTTGCGCTAGCCTAAACAAGTCATCGATGTTCTTGTCCATGAGCTGCCGTCTGCAAATACCATCTACCCAGAACCAATCACCATTGTTGTTTAGCCCCCATACAGAAAT
>Ga0308011_10001573_pt1 | contig 10210 bp, 5 predicted proteins | sample Neamet177_FD_203144 | JGI IMG/M metagenome (GOLD analysis project Ga0308011, IMG submission 203144) | Marine microbial communities from water near the shore, Antarctic Ocean - #177 | ecosystem: Environmental > Aquatic > Marine > Unclassified | place: Southern Ocean | collected 2014-07-25
CAACAGTTGAAGATTCGGTTGATGCATCCTTTGCTGGGCAATATGATTCATATCTCAATATTACTGGTCCGAGAGGTGTTGTGTTTCATTGGAAAAAGTGTATTGCCAGTTTATTCACGGAACGTGCAGTCGCATACCAAGTAGACAGGGGAATGAACCCCCTTGATGCATCGTTGGCAGTAGTTGTAATGAAAATGGTTCGATCCGATATGGCTTCGTCAGGTGTAATGTTCACTATAGATCCCGATTCAGGCCATGCCGGCATTATTCATATCTCTTCTTCATATGGATTAGGGGAACTTCTAGTCCAGGGTAGTATCTCTCCCGACGGTTTCCTCGTTTGGAAAAAGGGGCTTGAGCAAGGGCTACCTGCAATTGTACAGCGCCACCTCGGTGGTAAAGAAGAGAAGATGATTTACGGCGAGGATTCGGAAACAAAAACCGTGGATGTTCCACTCAAAGATAAATTGATATTCTCATTGGAACGTTCCGAAGTCCTAACACTTGCTGAAATGGCACTTACTATCGAAGCACATTATCAAATGCCGATGGATATCGAGTGGGCTAAGGATGGAGTCAGTGGAGAATTATTTATTGTTCAAGCAAGACCTGAAACAGTTCACGCCAAAGAGAATACATCGATTCTTACTCGCTACCATATGAATCCAAAGTTAGTGAAAAAATTACATTCTAATGGCTCGGTTTTGGGAACAGGTCAAGCTGTAGGAAAGAGGATTGGAGGTGGAATGGTTCGACAATATCAGAACTATGAATCGGTAATCTCTAGCAAGCGTGGCCTGCGAGATCGGTTGGCTGCAGGTGTAGAACTAACCGAACTTAGTTGGGCGGATAGAGTCTTCGAGCAGGGTGATGTTCTAGTTACTGAAATGACCACTCCAGATTGGGAACCAATGATGAAGCAAGCCTCACTGATTATTACTCGTAAAGGGGGAAGAACAAGCCACGCTGCTATCATAGCACGAGAATTCGGAATACCGGCCATCGTTGGAGCAACAGATGTTATGCATCTCTTAGATGATGGAATGCTGGTTACTGGTTCGTGTGCCGAAGGAGATACAGGAATAATATACAAAGGAGAGCAACCGTTTGAAATTGAAGAGATCATTATCGATACCAATCAGAAACTGAAAACAAAAATAAAATTGAATGTTGGTTTTCCTACCAAGGCACTTGCTGATTCAATGCTACCGGTAGATGGAGTAGGACTTGCCCGTATCGAATTTATTCTATCAGCAGAAGTGGGTATTCATCCGATGGCATTAGTTCACCATGATTCATTAATAGAATATGTTGAAACTGGAGTAATTCCTAGAAAACTGCTGCCATTCAAACGCGGTCTTGAACGTACCAATGGACGAGATAGGTCGGAATTAATCAGAGAGATTTCGGAAAAGAGTCGAAACTCTGCAAATCCTAAATCTCTGTTTGTTGACGAACTAAGAGAGGGCGTTGGACTAATTTGTGCGGCTTTCTATCCTAGGCCAGTGCTGGTTAGGCTCTCGGATTTCAAATCTAACGAATACAGAGAACTTCTCGGTGGTGAAATATTCGAACCGATTGAAGAAAATCCGATGATTGCATGGAGGGGTGCGAGTCGATATGTTGATCCAAGATTCTCAGATGCATTCGAATTAGAATGTAAAGCATTGCAAGGTGTTCGTCACGATATGGGACTGGATAACCTTCAGTTGATGATTCCGTTCTGCCGTTCACCTGAAGAGGGCGTTGCAGTAAAGAAAATTCTAGAGAGTCGAAAACTCGGATCTAAGGATGGTGTGCCCCTGTTCATCATGGTCGAATTGCCTTCGAATGTAATAGAGGCGGAACGCTTTATTGAAGAGATGGAACTCGATGGCGGTTCGATTGGAACCAATGATCTTGTTCAGACTGTTTATGCGGTAAGTAGGGACGACTTAGAGGGATATTTACATCCAGTTGATGCAAGGTCATCAGCTGTCAAAACGATGGTGAAGAGAACGATTGAAATTTTTAAAGAAAAAGGAATCGAAATCGGAATTTGTGGTCAGGCGCCTTCGGATCACCCGGAAGAATATCCACCATTCCTTATCGAATGTGGAATCACTTCAATTTCTGTTACTCCAGATACTGCAATAGCAGTCAGGATTGCGGTTGATAAGGCTGAGAAAGAACTCGCACTTAGTAATCTTGGCGAGTGAGGATTATCTCATCATATAGTTGTCAACCCTTGACATTTTCCGACCATACATGGTAGGTGGTCTGCATTATCACTCCTACAGCACTAACAGTTGGAAATCATATTAAGTGTGTCCCTTGATACTTAACGGTTTAATTATTACACCGCCGTAGTAATGCTATGCCAGCCGTAATATGTGGATATTTTAGGTCTCCGTTCACACCCGCCAAAAAAGGAGATTTAGCAAATACTAGACCAGATGACATAGCGGCCGAAGTCGTAAAAGGTTTGATTGAAAAAACTGGAATCGATCCAAATCTGATTGAAGATTTGATTCTGGGTTGTGCTTTTCCCGAAGCAGAACAAGGTTTCAATTTAGGACGGATGCTATCCTTCCTCAGCGAGTTACCACCTACAGTAGCAGGGGTAACTGTCAATCGATTTTGTGGTTCTTCAATGCAAGCAATTCATGATGCCGCCGGTAGAATCGCTATGGGTTCAGGAGATGCATTTATCGCAGGAGGGGTCGAATCTATGACAAGAATTCCAATGTCTGGTTTCAATCCAATGCCGAATCCAAAACTCGCTGCAGAGATGCCAGAAGCTTACACAAACATGGGTCTAACTGCTGAGAATCTCGCTACTATTTATGAAATCGAACGGGAAACTCAAGAGAAGTTTGCTGTTGAAAGCCACCTCAGGGCGGCTAATGCTGACTTCTCTGATGTCATAATACCAATAACCACTGCCGAAGGAGTCGTATCAACAGATGGCTGTATTAGACCTGCTTCCAATGTAAGTTCTCTTGCTAGACTGAGCCCTGTTTTCAAAGCGGATGGTAGTGTGACAGCGGGTACTTCTTCACCACTCACAGATGGTGCTGCCTTTGTCCTCATTTGCAGTGAAAAATTCGCCCTCGAACAAGGCCTCAAGATTCTTGCTTCTATAGAATCAACTGCTGTATCCGGTTGTTCCCCTGAAATAATGGGGATAGGTCCAGTTGCTGCATCTCAAAAAGCACTGGCTAGAGCAGGTGTCAGTTTGAAAGATATCGATGTGATCGAACTTAATGAAGCATTTTCAGCACAATCTCTTGCGGTTATTGAAGAACTTGGACTAGATACCTCCAAGGTCAATATCGATGGTGGTGCTCTCGCACTTGGACATCCACTTGGAGCCAGCGGTGCAAGAATAGTTGGACGTGCTGCAACAATACTCACTAGAAATAAGGCTGATATTGCACTTGCAACCATGTGCATAGGCGGTGGCCAAGGAATTGCCACAGTACTCAGGAGGGTTGAATGATGGTAATAGAACTACAATCACCTATGATTCCAAGCGAACTGAGGAACCATGGTCATATCAACAAAGTTGCAGTTATTGGAAGTGGAGTCATGGGTGCGGGTATTGCCGCCCATTGCGCAAATGCAGGTTGTGATGTCTTGCTATACGACATAGTTCCCAAAGACGCTACTGATAGGTCAATCATTGCTCGAGAAGCAATAGCACGAATGAGCAAAAGTAATCCTGAAACTCTGATGCATCCCTCCAATTCTCAACGAATACGTCCAGTTAATCTTGAAGATGATTTACATCTTCTCAAAGATAGAGACTGGGTATTAGAAGTTGTAGTAGAACGTCTTGATATCAAACATAGCATCTATTCCAATATTGAGCAACATCTTTCTAAAAACGCAATTTTGTCCTCAAACACATCAACAATTCCAAGGTCATCTCTTGTCAAAGGCATGAGTCCATCCTTAGCTTCAAGATTCTTAATTACACACTTTTTCAATCCCCCGCGCTATCTTCCTCTGCTAGAATTAATTGTCGGAGAGGAAATAGAAGAGGATATTTTCCACAGGATGAGTATCTTCGCCTCCGAAAGACTAGGAAAGAAAGTAATTCTTTGCAATGACACTCCTGGATTCATAGGTAATCGTCTTGGAATATACTTCGTACAACGTTCTATTGCTGCCACATTAGATTATGGCTTCACCGTAGAACAGGCAGATGCTATGCTTGGTCGCCCAATTGGATTACCAAAGACAGGAGTTTTTGCATTGATGGACTTGGTTGGAATCGATATTATTCCTGCCGTTATTCAGAGCATGGTGGACAATTTACCGGCTGATGATCCACTGCATATCATAGCAGGAAAGGGAGAGGAGATTATCAGCGATATGATCGCCAAAGGATACACAGGTCGCAAGGGCAAAGGTGGGTTTTTCAGACTTAATACGGAAGATGGTAAGCGAACCAAAGAAGCAAGAAGTCTCATTGATGGTTCATATCAAACCGCTACACGCAATGCTGCTTTTACTTCTGCTAAAGTCGGTCGTCAAGGACTCAAGCGCCTCATGACTCACCCAGACAAGGGTGCTGCTTTTGTCAAAGAAATATTACTTGATACATTTGCCTATGCGGCCTCACTGGTACCGGCAGTCAGTGAAGATATTGATGCAATTGATAGTGCAATGAAGGTTGGATATAATTGGAAGACGGGTCCTTTTGAAATGATGGACTCTATTGGTCTTGATTGGCTTGTCGGAGAAATGAAAACGGCTAATATTACAATTCCTGCATTCTTATCACTTGCGGCAGAAAACGGTTCTTTCTACGGTATAGAGGAAGCCGAAATAACTCGACTGAACTCCACTGGAGACCACATTCAAATTCTAAAAGGTGCTCAAGAAACTACTGTAGCAGACATCAAACGTAGACGCGGGAAGGCGATTAGAAGAAATGCTTCGGCTAGTATCTGGGATGCCAATGATGGAATCCTCTTAGTGGAATTCCACTCGAAAATGAATGCTTTAGATCCATTCATTATGGAAATTCTTCTCGCTGCTGTTGACATTGCAGAAAGCGATGGCTGGAAGGGAATATTAATCGCTAACGATTCTAACAATTTCTGTGCTGGTGCCAATCTTGGACTTGCATTATTTGGAGCAAACCTCGGAGCATGGAGTTCATTAGAGGAATTTATTGCTCTAGGTCAAGACACCTATCAATCTCTAAAATATGCAGAGGTGCCAGTTGTTTCAGCTGCATCTGGAATGTGTCTTGGAGGTGGATGTGAAATTTTACTCCACTCCGATGGCATTGTCGCTCATTCGGAATCATATATCGGATTGGTTGAAACTGGAGTCGGCATTATTCCTGCATGGGGTGGTTGTAAGGAGATGCTTGCACGAGTTACTACGGAGGAACTAGTAGGATTAGGACCAATGGCTGCAACCATGATGGTTTTCGAAAATATCGGTATGGCCAAGATTGCTAAATCGGCACAACAAGCCAAAGATCTGGGTTATCTTCGAAGTAGCGACCGTATCACGATGAACCGTGATCATGTTTTGGCTAATGCTAAGTCATACTTGCTGGAACTAGCCGAAGATTATTCTCCACCTAAACCCCATGTCTACAATCTACCAGGGCCTTCTGGAAGATCTGCACTAACCATGGCTTTGAACGACCTTGCTATTGCCGGTCATGCTACACCTCACGATATTACCGTTATCGGTGAACTTGCAAAAGTTCTGACCGGAGGGGACTGCGATCATACAGAGGAACTGAGCGAGGATGATATTCTTGCACTGGAGAGAAAAGCAATCTCAAAACTTGCTCGAAATGAATTAACATTAGACAGAATGGAACATATGCTGGGTAAGGGTAAACCCTTGAGGAACTGAAGGAGGAATGATTATGACTGTATACAAAGCACCTTTGGACGACTACAAGTTTCTATTCCATGAAATATTCGATGTCGTCGAAGTGTGTGATCGCTTAGGGTATGAAAACCTTGACAGAGAGATGATCGATATGATGACTGAAGAGTGGGCACAATTCGTAATAGACGTGTGGAAGCCATCAAACATTGATGGTGATAAAATTGGTTCACAATTAAAAAATGGTGAAGTTATCTCACCACCCGGTTTCAAAGATGCATGGAAACAAACAGTTGAGTCTGGTTGGTTACAGTCAGTTTGCAAAGAGGAACATGGTGGCATGGAATTGCCCCTCTTCTTCCGTAATGCAATGGATGAGCCTGCAATATCTTGCAATATGGCAATCTCGGTGGTAGCAGCATTAAGTCTAGGTGTTTACGACATAATAAGTAGCCATGCTTCACAGGAACATATCGATCTTTATGCTGCCAAAATTGGTAGCGGGGAATGGTGCGGGACAATGTGTCTTACCGAGCCACATTGTGGTACCGATCTTGGCTTAATCAAGACCAAAGCAACCCCTCAAGAAGATGGTTCATTTACGATTACTGGAACAAAGATTTTCATTACAGCAGGTGACCATGATTTGAGTGATAACATCGTTCACATGGTGCTAGCTAAACTACCTGGTGCACCAGAAGGGTCGAAAGGTATCTCACTATTTCTTGTACCAAAATTCCTCAGTGAGGGAGATGAACTTTTGAGCGGAAAAAATAATACATCAATCTCTGGAATCGAAGACAAGATGGGGTTACATGGTTCACCAACCTGCGTATTAAATTTCGATTCTAGTAAAGGCTGGCTAGTGGGAGAAGAGAATACAGGTATGGCTCTGATGTTCGAGATGATGAACAGAGAAAGATTGGCGACCGGAATGATGGGTCTCGGATTAGGTGAAATTGCATATCAAAATGCTTTAGCCTGGTCTTTAGAAAGACGCCAAGGAAGAGACCTGCGTGGTATGAAAGATCTAGATGCGCCAGCAGATAATATCCTAGTTCATCCTGATGTCCGTAGAATGTTGCTAAAGGCCAAGGTTAACTGTGAAGGGACTAGAGCCCTAGGAACATGGGTTGGGATACTACTCGATGAGATGAAAAGAGGTGATGAGGAAACCAAAAAACACGCCACTGCACTAATCGCATTACTCACTCCGGTCATGAAAGCGTATTCAACAGATGTTGGTTGCCAAAGTGCTTCGCTTGCAATCCAAATCATGGGTGGAGCAGGATATTGTTCTGAGTATGGAGTTGAACAATTCTATCGTGATGCAAGAATCGCTCCTATTTGGGAAGGGACAAATGGAATACAAGCACTCGATTTAGTAGGGCGTAAAGTTACCCAAAACTTCGGTCATAATCTTCGACATTTAATGTGGCCATTACTTGAATTTATAGAAGAAAACCGTGCTATTGAGGAAATGGTAGAATTCAATAAGCCGCTACATAAGAGTGTCAAAGGATTACAACAACTAACACTTCTTCTAATGGCAGAAGGTGCTGGAAATCCACACTTCTTAGCAGCAGGTGCTACCGATTATTGTACATACTTTGGAAATACCTTACTAGCCTACTTATGGGCGAGAATGGCGCGAGTATGTATCAATGCTAAGGTGAATGGAAGCGCAACAGAATTTCATGAAGCCAAACTTGCAAGCGCACGTGTATTCTTTGCAGAAATCCATCCAGACAATGTTGGTCTTGCCGCTAAGATAGTTGCTGGACACAAGCATCTAATGTCATACCCGGAGGCTTCATTCTGATGAAGTCGCAGTTCCCAGCGAGTAAAGGTGCGGCTGCATATTCGAAAAGTTTGCAATGGAAGATGTCATGGCCTTGGACTATCTTCTGGGCACTTATCGCTATTGAGTTGATATTGTGGCACCAAGAGAGTCAAATTCTAATAAATCTCTTATTCTGGACAATCTCCATTAGTATTGCATTGAATGCAATCTACTTGGCTTTTGAAGCAAAGGTCTTGGCAGCATTTTTCAGACCTTATCCAAAGGATGCAGGTGAAGTCACCAATCCAAATTGGCACCTTGTCGAGTTTACAGGATGGGGCGGGGACGAGCCAATGGGATATTTTATTCCAGCAAAAGGTATATCGAAAGGCTTGATCTTATACATACATGGATATTCTTCTTCCATGGCTCGAGCAGAAAATAGAATCACTCATCTTAGTGATCAAGGATTTGATGTAGCCGGTATAGATATGAGAGGGCATGGTCGTTGTTCTCTAAATAAGGATTGGACATTACTAAAGGTAGCAGCAGATATAGAGGCCTTTTTGGACACGATAATTAGTGAATACAAGGAATTGCCAAGAGTTCATTTCTACGGTCATTCAATGGGAGGATTTCTTACCCTGAGACTATCTAGTCACAAATCAGGATGGTGGAAAGATCAACTCGATTCGATAATCTTGGAATCCGCTGTATCATCAATACCAGAGATCATAAAATTGCGTGTAGGTTCAATGTGGAATTTAGGTCGTCCCTTGATTCGTCTAATTATACGCACAGAGATGAAAAGAATTCATCCTGACTTGCCAATTACATTCTGGGATGCTAAAATACCACAAATCGGATTACCAGGGATTCCAGTGCTTACACTTCAATCTAAGAATGACAGCGCACTGGGTAGAACACATTACAATTTGATTAAGAAACATATTCCAGATGATGGAGAAAATCAATTCCATCTAATTTCTGATTTAGAACATACTACTACTTTAGATTCAACGACTAGAAAGAATGTTCTTGAGAAATGGCTGATTAAAAGGAGTTGATTAGGTGAGTGACGAAAAACGATTTATTAAAGCTACAAAAGAGGTAATGAATCTAAGTAGCAGACCTGACAATAAGACTATGCTAATGCTATATTCGTTGTATAAGCAGTCTACTGAGGGGGATGTTTCAGGGGGACTCCCTGTAAGTGAAGGAATTGCTGCAATAGCAAAATACCGAGCTTGGAAAAAACTGAAGGGCAAGGATTCACAAGAGGCGATGAAAGAATATACTGACATAGTCGACAACTTACTGGAGCGTTCTGAGAAAATATCAGATATCAAAACATGGAAAGGTCGCACTGTGCTAATCAGTGGTTCTAGTCGAGGACTTGGACGGGCAATGGCACTACGCTTCGCAGAAGAAGGAGCAAATCTTGTTCTTCTCGGACGTACACTTGATGCTGAAGACGGAAAAGGTTCTCTTAATGAGACCGCCGAAATGGTTGAATCTGCAGGTGGTAAAGCAGCAGTTGCGGTTTGTGATGTTAGAAATGATGCGGATGTGATTGCTGCTGTCCAGATAGGAGTTGATGCATTTGGTGGAATTGATGCTGTCATTTGCAATGCTGGTGCGTTATTTATTGCACCATTTGATGAAACTCCATTGAAGAGATTTGACCTTGTCCACGAAGTAAATATTAGAGCCTCATTTTCCTTATGTCAAGCGGCCTTGCCACATCTACGCAACAGTGATAATGGGCGGATATTGCTGATTTGTCCACCGATTTCATTAGATCCAAAATGGTTTAATGGTTCTGTGGCTTATACGATATCAAAATTCTCAATGTCGATGCTTGTGTTGGGTCTCGCTGAGGAATTATCAATGGATGGAATCTCAGTAAACGGACTTTGGCCGGCCACTACAATTGATACTGCTGCTGTTAGATACAACAAAGCTCTCGGTGGTGCTGAAATGGTTAGGCGTAGTAGGATTCCGCGAATTGTTGGAGATGCAGCATTGGCAATAATGAGCAAATCAAGTGAATTTACTGGAAAATTCCACACCGATGAATCGGTATTACGAGAACAAGGCGTAGAGGATTTCGCTCAGTACGCAGTAGAGCCAGGGATGCCTTTACAACCTGATTACTACCTTTGAAAGGAATTGTCCGTAAGGAAGGTTTGAGTTTTCCGGTACGAAGAGGGGTACGGAAGCAACTGAAATTATCCGTAAGGAAGGTTTGAGTATTCCGGTACGAGCACCTTGCGTACCTAAAGTTATATGAGATAACCCGCATTAGAGGTTTGCTGTATCGTAATCCTCGCACTTGAGATGCTATTTGTCCACCAAATTTTTGGCTGGGGTTTGTTCTATCTTCTGTTGAGAGTAACCATTGCCCTTAGGTCTAATTTGAATCGTACGGCATGCTCTCACCTGCATCATTGTTTGACCGTTTGCTAAAAACCCAAAAAGCAATACCACAAAAGAACGGGAGGCAAAAGAGCAAGGTTGCACCTTGAGCCTGGAAAAAGGGACCACCTTCACCAGCCAAAATTGCTCTTATGCAAGTATTGT
>Ga0308011_10001576_pt1 | contig 10202 bp, 8 predicted proteins | sample Neamet177_FD_203144 | JGI IMG/M metagenome (GOLD analysis project Ga0308011, IMG submission 203144) | Marine microbial communities from water near the shore, Antarctic Ocean - #177 | ecosystem: Environmental > Aquatic > Marine > Unclassified | place: Southern Ocean | collected 2014-07-25
GTTTTACCAAATAAAGCAAGGCCAATGTAACCTCTTATTTTTAATTTATTTGATTTTACTAATTTGATATAGCAGTTATAAACTTTACCATTTCTTGGATCTAAAATGCTGCCTCCAGACCACTCTTCTCCATCTTTTTCTAAACCAGTAAGTATATTTAAACCTAAGATCGGTTTGTTTTTGTTTTTATCTTCACATTGCACACAAAGAGCCTTTCTTCTTTCAGAACCTTTAATATCAATTACTTTTGCAAAAGCTTTCCCGTCTTTTTCATAAACCTCTATTATAGAATCAATATTTCCTGTTTCTTCATTTTTAGAATTCCATTTTCCAAAGATGGTTTGTGCATTTATTGTAATTGATAAAACAAACAATAACGCTGTAAAAAAAACTTTTTTCATGTTTCTAAAATTAGGGAGTAAAGAATTATTTGATTTTTCTTAATCGCTATAAAAGCTAATTTCGAAACGACATTTATGTATAAGGTTGAAATTTGTAATGAATCAAGAGTTAAACATGATTTCTAATCATATTTTGCATTAAAATTATTGTCCCATTTTCCTTGAACTCGTAAAATTTGCTCAATAACATCTCTAACACAGCCTTCGCCGCCTTTTTTGTTAGAAATATATTTAGAGATTCCTTGTATTTCTTGAACGGCATCATTAGGGCAGCAAGGCAATCCTACTAATTTCATTACTGGAAAATCAGGAATATCATCACCCATATACAATACGTTTTCAGGTTGTAAATTGTATTTACGAACTAATTCATTGTATTGCTTTATCTTGTCATGAGCGCCTAAAAAAATGTCTTTAATACCTAAGTTTGCTAAACGTGTTCTTACGCCTTCATTATTTCCGCCAGAAATAATACAAACATTAAAACCTTTATCTACAGCAGTTTTTAGAGCATATCCATCTTTAATATTCATGTGTCTTACCAACTCACCATCTGGCATTATAGTAACCATTCCGTTTGTAAGAACGCCATCTACATCAAAAATTAAAGTATTTATATTGGGTAATAATTGTTTATAGCTTATCTCCATTTTGGATTGATTTTGTAAAGATTTTATAAATTTCTTGTTGATTTTTATCGAGCAAATTTAAGTGATTTTTTATTGTTTTTTTATCATTTCTTATTGCTGGACCTGTTTGTGCTTTTTCTGGTGATAAAGTTTCAATTTTTGAAGCTGTTTCTTTAATTAATGATTGTAAAATTTCAAAAGGAACCTCATTTTCTTTGCAAATATCATTTCCGATTTTATACAAATGATTCGTGAAGTTATTTACAAAAACAGCAGCTACATGTAGTGTATTACGTTGTTCTGAACTTATAGGGTATATTTTTTTCCCTATAGCTTTTGCTACTATTTCTAGTGTTTTATAATCATTTGCGTTCTCAGCTTCTAGGCAAAAAGGGATTTCAGAAAAATCAACTTTTTTATCTTTTGAAAAAGTTTGCAACATATAAAAAACACCTTTTTTAGAACCGTTTTTTAAATCATTCATAGAAACACTACCAGAAGTATGCACCACAAAATCATTTTTAATTTTTGAGGAAACTTCAGCAATAGCATCATCCGAAACAGCAATGATTGTTACACCCGCTTGCGGAATATTTTCTAATTTTCTAGAACTGATTTGAGTAACGGTAATTTCATCAGCATTTAAAAACGCTTTGTATAAATGCGACCCTACATTTCCTTCTCCAACAAGTAAAACTGATATCATAAAACGAAGATATTGTTTTTTTGTAGAAACTAATCAATCGATTTTCTTAAATTAGCTGATATAATTTTTTTGAAATGAATAAAACCCAAAAACTAGGAATAAATACAATTTGTACTCACATCGGTGAAGTGAAAGACGAGCAATTTAAAGGAGCCATTTCACCAATTTTTATGTCAACTTCGTATGCTTTTGATGGCGTAGATGTAAAACGGTATCCACGTTATTTAAACACACCAAATCAAGCAGCATTAGTGAAAAAAATAGCCGCTTTAGAAAAAACTGAAAATGCGTTAATTTTTGGTTCTGGTATGGCAGCTGTTAGTACAACATTATTGGCTTTTTTACACAAAGGAGATCATATTGTTTTACAGCAAAGTTTATATGGAGGAACGTATAATTTTGTGGTAGAAGAATTTGATAAATTCGGAATTGAATATTCATTTACAGAAGGTTTATCAATCGAAGATTTTGAGGAAAAAATTCAAGAGAATACCAAGGTTTTATATATTGAAACACCTTCAAATCCGTTATTAACCATCACCGATATGAAAGCGGTTTCTAAATTGGCAACATCAAAAAATATTGTAACGATGATAGACAATACGTTTGCAACGCCAATAAATCAAACTCCGATAGATTTCGGAATTGATATTATGATTCATTCTGCTTCAAAATATATGGGTGGACATTCAGATATTTTAGCGGGAGCAGTTGCTGCTTCAAATGAACATATTGATAAAATTTGGAATATGGCCAAAAATCTTGGTGGAAGCTTAAGTGATTTTACCGTTTGGATGTTAGAACGTAGTTTAAAGACGATGAATTTACGTGTAAAACGTCAGAGTAAAAACGCGTTAAAAATGGCAAAATATTTGGCTAAAAATGAAGCTATTGAGTGTGTTTATTATCCTGGATTAAAAACACATAAAGAGCATGATTTAGCAAAAAAACAAATGAAACTTTTTGGAGGAATGTTGTCTTTCGAATTAAAAGAAGGCATTGATGCAATGGAGTTTCAGAATAGTTTAGAATTGATAAAACCATCCATGAGTTTGGCAGGAGTAGAGAGCACTATGTTAAGCCCAGCACAAACTTCGCACGGATTATTATCTCCAGAAGAAAGAGTAAACCAAGGAATAAAAGACGGGTTAATTCGTTTTTCGGTAGGAATTGAAGAAACAAAAGATTTAATTGCAGATATTGAACAAGCAATTGCCAAAGTAAAAAAATAATCGTCATTCGGTATTCGTAATGACTAAATAGGTATAAATGAAACTAGATATATTAGCGTTTGGTGCGCACCCAGATGATGTAGAATTAGGCTGTGGAGCAACGATTGCCAAAGAGATTTCTTTAGGAAAAAAAGTAGGAATTGTAGATTTAACACGTGGAGAATTAGGAACGCGCGGTTCTGCAGACTTGCGAGATCAAGAAGCTGCAAATGCTGCAAAAATATTGGGAGTTTCAGTTCGTGAAAATTTACGTTTTGCAGATGGTTTTTTTGTTAATGACAAAGAACATCAATTAGAAATCATAAAAATGATTCGTAAATATCAGCCAGAAATTGTGTTATGTAATGCTATTGACGATAGACATATTGATCATTCTAAAGGGAGTAAATTAGTTTCTGATGCTTGTTTTTTAAGCGGATTGGAAAAAATAGAAACAGCAATAGAAGGCGAACAACAAGGTAAATGGAGACCAAAACAAGTATATCATTATATTCAATGGAAAAACATTGAACCTGATTTTGTCGTGGATGTTACTGGATTTGTTGATAAAAAAACAGCTTCAGTATTAGCCTATTCATCTCAGTTTTACGATCCTAAGAGTAAAGAACCAGAGACACCAATAACAAGTAAGAACTTTATTGACAGCATTAATTATAGAGCAAAAGATTTAGGTAGATTAATTGGTGTAGAATACGCAGAAGGCTTTACCACAGAACGTTATGCAGCGGTAGAAAATTTAAGTAAATTAATTTGATATTTTCTTTCTTAGGAAAAGAAAAAACAATTATATTTGCACCCGCAATTATATGGTGGTTGTAGCTCAGTTGGTTAGAGTATCGGTTTGTGGTACCGAGGGTCGCGGGTTCGAATCCCGTCTTCCACCCAAAAGACAAAGCTTCTCAGAAATGAGAAGCTTTTTTTGTTTCTATAAAATAGAATTATTTAAAGCTTCAATTACCTCGTTTCTTTTTCTTACTGAAACAGGAATATTACTTTTATCCTTTAAAATAAGATAACCGCCATCAGATTTTATAAACTCCTTAATATATTTTGTATTGATTAAATGACTTTGATGAACCCTCAAAAATTCATGCTCTTTTAGCATATCGGCATAATATTTTAAAGTTTTAGAAACCAATATTTTTTGCCCACTTTCTAAATGGAAAGTAGTGTAGTTATTGTCTGACTTGCATCGTATGATTTCTGAAAGTTGCACCACAATAATTTTTTCTGAAGTATGCAACGATATTTTTTGTGAAATTCTGTTTGGATTCCTGATAGATTCCTGCAAAACAGATAGTTGTTCTTTGTTTGGTTGAATGTGTTCTTTCGCTTTTTGAATTGAAATGGCTAAATCTTCATTCGAATATGGTTTTAAAATATAATCGATTGCAGCAAATTTAAAAGCTTTAATTGCATATTCATCACTAGCCGTTACAAATATTATTTTTGATTGTAAATTGGGTACAATCTCCAAAATATCAAAAGCTGTTCCGTCTCCTAACATAATATCTAGAAACAAAATATCTGGATGTTTTGTTTGTAATAATTTAGCAGCTTCAATTACACTCGCTGCTTTTCCTATAATTTCAATTTCTGGATGATTTTTTTCAATATCATTAGACAACATGTTTAATGATTCAGGAATATCATCTACTATAATTGATGTGATTTTTTTCATTAGTAATCTGTTTTTAACGGAATTTTAAACCAAACTTTGGTTCCTTTAATCACGGAATCTTCAATAACTTCATCAATAGAAAAGGAGTTTTTGGTTGCTATATTTTCTATTCTTTCTTTGGATACTTTTAACGCTACTGAATTATGATTCGAATTTTCTTTTCTTTTTTTAGATTGATGAATTCCGATTCCATTGTCAATAATAGTACAATGTAAGAAGCTGTTTTTTACTTCAAAAGAAATCGTTATTTCCCCTTTTTTAGTTACTTGAAAACCATGTTGAATTGCGTTTTCGATGAAAGGTTGAATTAACATTGTCGGAATCAAAATTTCATCAGCATCAACAGCATTTAAGCTTGTGCTAAAAGAGTATTCAAAGTTTTTAGAACTCATTCCTTGCTCCAATTCTATATAGTTTTTCAGCGATTCAATTTCTTCTTTTAAGCTGACTTCTTCATTTCTAGAATTGTTTAAAATACTTCTTAATAAAACTGAAAATTGAGATATTGTTGTATTTAACTCGGCTGTTTTCCCTGAATTACCTAAAGCTTTAATTCCGTTTAAAACATTAAAAATAAAATGTGGATTCATTTGCAATTGCAACGCTTTCTGCTCTAAAGAAAGTAAATGATTTTCTAATTTTAGTGTGTCTATTTTTTCTTTGTTTTTTTGGTTGATGCTTTTAATATAGATGTCTAAAAATAAATAACCAGCTAATAAAAACAGAATAATAGCACTTAAGATAAATCCGGATTTCTTATAAAAAGGAGTATCAATTATAAATGAAAATGATTTTATTTCACTGAATCTATCATCAATTTTTGATTGGATTTCAAAGGTGTATTTACCAGCATTTAAGTTTGCAAATTGCACGGAATTATTTGTAGACCATGAAGAAAATGCATCACCTAATTTATATCGATACTTTATCTTTTTAGGATTTAATAAGTCAACAGTTTTAAAATAGATTGAAATATTATTTTCTGAAGGTGAGAAGGTTGTTGTTTTCTTACCGCTTAATAATGAATCTGTATTTTGATTATTAACGAATAGATTTTCAAAATAGATTACTGGTTTTTCACTGTTTGAATGATCAGAAACAACTGTTTTTAATTGATACAATCCATTGTTTGAAGCAATCCAAACTGTGTTTTGGTTATCTTTGAAAACAGTATTTATCTTATTGGTTTCTAGGGAATTGTATTTGTTTATTTTTTGTTTAAAAGAAAAGGAGGGAAGCGTAAAAACTTCAATTCCGTTTTTATCTGAAGTCACCCAAATTTCATTTTTCAGTTTTTGAACTGAGGTTACACTTTGTTGCGTTGTAATCGTTTTTTCAATGGAATTGTTATCAATTATTTTCAATCCATTTTGAAATGTTGCCGCAATAATTTTATGTTGAAATGTTAAAAGTGAGGTTACATGATCCTTTAAAATTAGTTGAACTTCTTTTGGTTTATTTAAACTGTTGAGTTTCCATAAACCTTTGTTGGTGGCAACATAAAAAGAATTGTTTTCAAAAATTAAATCGTTTATAATAGAAAAATCTACGTCTGTATTTATTTGAAGTGGTTTTAAATAACCTTTTTCTAATTGATAGATTCCTTGAGTTGTACCAACAAAAATATCGTTTTTAAAAGAGAAAATATGGACTATTTTTTTAGATGCTAAAAACTGTTCTTGATTGCTGTTTTTGATCAAAAGTCCGTTTTCTAAACCTGCATAAACTGTATTCTTTTGTGACAATACAGTAGTTGTTTTTTGTTTGATAATTTGCGTGAAATCATCCCCATCAAACTTTACGAGTCCTTTGTTTGTGGCAATCCATAAATAACCAATTTCATCTTGAGTGATGTCAAAAATAATATTGCTTGACAAGCCATCATTAATCGTAAATTTTTGAATACTATTTTGCTGTGCTTGTAAAGTTGAAAGCACAAGGAATAGAAGAATGATACTAATTTTTTTTAGAAACAACATAAAACAAACTTACTAATTAAAACGTCATTATAAAGTGTTTTTATAATGACGTTTGTAAAATTACATTTCCTTTTTCACTTAATTCATGGCATATAAACGCTTATTATTTGTGTCTGGCGCTATGTGCTGTAACTCTCCATATGGTTTAATTAAAGGTTTTAAAACAACTAAACCTGTAGTTTTCCCAGTAATGGTCAACTTGCTATTTTTAACAACATACATCCATCTAAATTTTTCTAACGGAATTTCTAATTTTTCAATTTCTAAATATAGTTCCTGTTCTATAAAGTCCATAACTTCCTCTTGATTTTCAAAATTGGGTACTTCTTCATCAGAATTATGATAATCTAATACAAACTTCACCGGAATTGTAAATTGAGTTGTGTACGCTTCCCCAACAAATCTCTCTTCTTCATTATTTAACGCCTCAAACCAGTCGATGTCTTTTTCTCCAGGATATTTTTTTGCAATTTCTTTTGATAAATCTGTTTTTCCAGGAGAATTTGCTGTAGGATAGAATACATAATGTGGTTTTGCTAAATAGTGTTTTGTAAACTCGCCATCAAAAATTGAAAAGTAAGGAGAGGCAATTACATTTGGCAATTCATCTGCACAAAAAGCATCTTTAAAAGTGTTCATTAATTCGGTGTTTTCACCTAATCCATTTGCGTGAAAAATTATTTTAGAATTTTCATTTACACTTTCGTTTAAAGTTGGTAAAGTCCCTTTTGTAATATTTATTCTTAAGGATTCTGCGGTAACTTTTTCACCTTTAATTGTAGTTTCTAAAGTCATTCCTTTATAAGGATTGCTTTTGTTTACAATATGAATTTCTCCATAAGGATTCTCTTCTTCATTCTTGTTAAGCCAGTTGATTACTTCTTCTAAAGAATATTTGTCTTCTACAATTTGAAACTGTTGTTCTTTAAAATAGGCTCTTGCATTGTTATAAAAAGTTTCATTTCCTTTATCATAACCTGTGATAAAAACTACTGGTTTTCTTGCCGTAATTTCTTCTTTAACGCTATGGTCTAAATTGTCGACTAACCCTAAAGTTGCAACTTCATTTTTTTTAATTGTTGCTGTGTTATCACAATTTATAAAAACGGTTGATGTTAAAATGATCACTGCTGCAACTACTGTTTGTTTAAATACTTTGTTCATGATTTCTGCTTTTTAAATGTTAATACACTGTAAAAGTAGATATGAACTTGACTTAAATTTTGGCTGTTTTAGAATTCGTACAGAATGAATTAGAATTCGTTAAATAATAGAAATGAAACCTATTATTTCTTTCAAGATATGGTCATCGTTAGAAATTATTATGACTAAAAATTGGCAATAAGTTAGTTTGTATTTTATGTTGGTTATAAACTAGCAAACAAGTTTAGCCCTGATTGAACCTTTCGTCAGGCTCAAGAAAAGCTAATTGTTTGAGCTCTTTTTTACCCGAATTTTCGGGATGAAAAAAGCGAGTAATGAAAGCAGGAAACCCGCCTGCGGCTGGCAGGTAGCTTCTAAAAAAAAACTTATACTAAATATCTAATTTCTCTGCCAAATACTTTGCTGTATAAGACTTTTCATTTCGAGCTAAACCTTCGGGAGTTCCTTGAAAAATAAGGTTTCCACCATTTTTACCACCTTCTAAACCTAAGTCAATAATATAATCGGCACATTTAATGAGTTCAATATTATGTTCAATTACAATGATTGAATGCCCTTTGTCGATTAACGCATTAAAAGAAGCTAGTAGTTTTTTAATATCGTGAAAATGCAAGCCTGTTGTAGGTTCGTCAAAAATAAATAACGCTTTGTCTTTGGTGTTTCCCTTAACTAAAAAGGATGCTAATTTTATTCTTTGTGCTTCACCACCAGAAAGTGTAGAAGAAGATTGCCCTAATTTCACATATCCTAAACCAACATCTTGCAAAGGTTTTAATTTACTGGCAATTTTAGTTACTAAATTTTCATAGAAAAACTCTACAGCGTCATCAATGGTTAAATTTAAAATATCATCAATCGATTTTCCATCAAATTTTACTTCTAAAACCTCTTTCTTAAAACGCTTTCCATTACAAACATCACATTCTAAATGCACATCTGCCATAAATTGCATTTCAATGGTCACTTCACCTTCACCTTTACAAACTTCACAACGTCCGCCTTCAACATTAAAAGAAAAATGTTTGGGTTTATAGTTTCTAATACTTGATAATTTCTGATTAGAATATAACATTCTAATATCATCATAAGCTTTAATATACGTAACGGGATTTGAACGTGAAGATCGCCCAATAGGATTTTGATCTATAAATTCTACGTGTTTTAAATTTTCGAAATCTCCTTTTATTTCTGTGTGTTGCCCAACTTTATCTCCATAACCAATCAGCTTTTTTTGCATTGATGGGTATAAAATGTTTTTCACTAATGTGCTTTTCCCAGAACCCGAAACTCCTGTAATTACTGTTAAACAATTTAGCGGAAATGTAACATCTATATTTTGTAAATTATGTTCTCTTGCGCCAACAATTTGGATATTATTTTTTGAAGTTCTACGTTTTTCTGGGACTTCAATTTTTAACTCTTCATTTAAATATTTTGCGGTCAAAGAATCTGATTTTAAGATTTCTTCAAAATTTCCTTCGGCAACTACATGTCCTCCAAAAGTTCCTGCTTCTGGACCAATATCGATAATATAATCAGCCTCTTTCATGATATCTTCATCATGTTCTACTACAATAACGGTGTTGCCTAAATCGCGTAAATCTTTTAAAACGCCAATTAAACGTTCTGTATCTTTTGGATGTAAACCAATACTAGGTTCATCTAAAATATACATAGACCCAACTAAAGAACTGCCTAAAGAAGTTGCTAAATTGATACGTTGACTTTCACCACCAGAAAGGGTGTTGGAAGTTCTGTTGATTGTTAAATATGACAAACCAACATCCGTTAAAAACTGTAAACGATTGTTGATTTCTGTAAGCAAACGCTTACCAATTTTTGCGTCGTATTTGTCTAGTTTGATATTATTAAAAAAGACCGTTAATTCATCCAAAGGAAGTGTCACTAAATCAGAAATTGTTTTCTCATTTATTTTGATGAAATCGGTTTCTTTACGCAGACGTTTTCCATTACAAGAAGAACATTTTGTTTTTCCACGATAGCGAGAAAGCATGACTCTATTCTGAATTTTATAGCTTTTTTCTTCTAAAATAGTAAAGAAATGATGGATTCCGTTGAAAGATTTGTTTCCATTCCAAACCATTTCTTTTTGTATTTCTGAAAGTTCAAACCAAGGTTTATGAATAGGAATATCAAATTGATAAGCGACTGCAATTAAATCGTCTTTATAATGCCTGAAAGTATCAGTTTTAAAAGGAAAAATACAATCTTCCATAATTGATAATCCTGTATTCGGAATCACTAATTCTTCATCAATTCCAACGACAGTTCCGTAACCTTCACAAGTTGGGCAAGCCCCATAAGGATTGTTAAAACTAAATAAATGTGTATTCGGTTCTAAGAAATACATTCCGTCTAAATCGAACTTATTACTAAATTCAGCAACGTT
>Ga0308011_10001578_pt1 | contig 10196 bp, 1 predicted proteins | sample Neamet177_FD_203144 | JGI IMG/M metagenome (GOLD analysis project Ga0308011, IMG submission 203144) | Marine microbial communities from water near the shore, Antarctic Ocean - #177 | ecosystem: Environmental > Aquatic > Marine > Unclassified | place: Southern Ocean | collected 2014-07-25
GCGGACCAGTCGCATGGCGCCTCCGGGGCGCAGCAGCAGGGTGCTGCAGGTGCCTCCGGGGCGCCCCCTCGTCGTGCGGACCAGTCGTACTACGTCGCCTCCGGGGCGCAGCAGCAGGATGTTGCAGGCGCGTCCGGTCCCGGACGGACGCGCTCTGGACGGGCGTTCGCAGCGGTCGCACCACCGACACCAGTACGACAAGACTATGAGGCCATCCGTCGCAACTCTAACCGCCATGTGGAACAGGACCTGACGCTCAGACGCGTCGAGGCTCTCTACCCATTCTACGGTGAGCTGCCGCGGCACGCAGATCGCGATGGCGCAGTCGACCGGCCGTATGGTTTCTTGCGGGAACTCGCGCATCTGTTCGAGACGCTCGAGCACGGGTTCTTAAGCACACCGCCACTTCACCGCACTGCCATCGATGGCGTGGTGATGGACCTCGTGCAGAACATGGCCGAGCCGGATCCGCCGCTGGAGGTGCACACGATCAATCGCGTCCTTTCGGATTGGGAGTACCTCGGTCACCGTGTGGACAATGCCAAGGAGCTGCATGAGGCCGACGACGAGATCACCGACCCGTTCTTCCGGCACGACTCCGACGTGAAGCGGGAACCGTTCTCGCCTCATCACTTTGTGCTCGTATGGCTACTGCGGAAGGGCATCATCATCGATGGCATCGAGGCGGCCGCGGCCGCCAACGGCTACGATGATGTCAAGCTCTTCTTTGCGCACGATGCCGCGCAGAATGAACCTGACCGCTTGGCACGCTGCCTTCATGAGCTGGAGCGTTTCCATGAGCGCGAGCTCGGCGTCGGTGACGTCGACTCCGAGGCCTTCACTAGTCGCGTCGACGACGTGCGACAAACGCTAGATGTCACGGAGCTGACATACCTGCTGACTATGAAGGCACTCGTCATGGAGATGCGTGCGGCGATCTCGGAATGTACCACGGCACTCCGCGGTGCTCCGGACGGTGATCGGAATACAGCAGATATGCAGTGCCGTGACGCCGTCATTGAGGCGGCTCACGCGTCGCTGAATGCGGCGTCGTTCCCGACGGCTGACGTCTACCACCAGTACCAGGCGGAACGTATCCGCCGCAACCTGGACGCGTTATCGTTCCAGCAAGTGGCGCCTGCACCGTCGCCGCCGGCGAATTTGCCGTCAGCTCCTCCGTCATCGGCACCACAATTGGACTACACCGCCGCAACTCGGCAGGACTACCTACCGGTTGGTGGCCACACTGAGTCGGCGCTGCGGCCTGAGCTGGACCACGGGCGAATGGGACCAGCTGCAGCGCCCGCGCCCGCGCCGTTCATGATGCAGCCGCCAGGGCAGTTCGGAGAGCTCCGCTGTCGGGAGTGCAACACGGCCTACCAGGCCCAGGCCAGTCTGCATGACCCCCGGTGTCCTGAACTGCTGTGCGATCGCTGTGTCGTCACGCATGTGCTACGTGAGGATGGGCATCCGGTGCTCCGTGCACCAGTGAGTCAGCCGCCACCGAACCAGCAGATGCGTTACCAGCCGCCGCAGAACCTGCAGTCGCCGTACTTCGCACCGCAGCAGCAGCAGCAACAGTTCGTCGGGAACCACATCGCGGTAGGAGGAGCCTACCCACCCCCGCATTCCTCGGTGGGAGGGATGCCACAGTATCATCCGCATGCGGGTCAACAGCCGTCGCAGATGATGCCTGGTCTCCATGGACCGGGACCGATGACGGGTGTCACGTTCTCTCGTCAGTCGGGTTATATGCAGCAGCAGCCAATGCAGCAGCAGCCAATGCAGCCGCACTTGGCGCAGCAGCGGTCAATGATGCCCACGCCATACAGTGGCAATCAGCCGCAGTACTGCGGTGGCGACATGTCGTATGTCAGTGCGCACCACCAGGGCACGCAGAACTATGACGCGTCTGTGACCCAGGCGGCGGCCAGCTTGCCGAGCTTTCTGCAGCAAGCGCACCGCCAGCAGAAGTCGGTGCAGTACAAGATCGATCCGAAGCTCTTAGACAAGCTGAAGCCGTTCGATGGCTCGCATGAGCCTGTGCCTCTCCGTGACAGTCTCGAGTCGGTCCGCGAGGTGGCCATCATGATACCGAAGGGCGACGAGGACAAGTCGCTGCAGTCATTCCTGATGTTCAGTTGCCTCGAGGGACGGGCTCTCGAATGTGCGAAGGTCGAGAATGCGCGGCTGCGGAGCCTGGGCCAGACTGAGCTTCAGCAACGCGCAGATCTCGCGGAAGCGATCGTCGTGCTCATGTACCGCTCGTTCCCGAAGGAGAACATCAACCTGTACATGCTTGAGCTGATGCGATTTGTGCGGGTACACTGGCGTGATGCAAACGCGCCGAAGGAAAACCTGCGTGAGTTCATGCAGCGGTTCATGGCGCACATGACGGCTGCCAAGGCGCACTACCAGGAGTCCGTGCAGGCTCCGTGCACTTCTTGTGGCCGGGCTCATGTCGAGTTCATGACTGAGCTGTCCACGCGCATGCTCTTTGTCGCCGCGCTGCCGGTGGAGATCCAGACGTACATTACGACTCAGAGGGTCGTTCGCTATGATGATCCGAACCTCATGCTGACGCAGCTCGATCAGCTGTATGCGATGTGCAACGAGGAGTACGACCTGCGTGAGAAGCGCGGTGAGAAACTGACTAAGCAGACGAACTTTAGTCGCTACCCGAACAACGTGCTCACCGATCGAGTGACAGATATCGCAGCCATCGACACTGAGGAGGCAGATGTGCTGGACCTTGACATGGCGGACACTACCCAGGCAGGAGGCCAGGGTGGACGCGGGTTCAACAGGCAGCGCCAGCAGCGTCCGCAGCAGCCAGCACTTAAGGAAGAGGCCGTCAAGCTGTACAACTCTCTGCGAGCGATGTCCGACAAGCAGATGTCCGACAAGCTTATCAAGGTCCGTGGCGAACCAGGCAAGCAGATTCCGAGGCTCATGAAGGTGCTGAACACGCTGAAGTTCCGCGAGAGCAACGGGCGCACTAACGACACCCGGTCGTATGCCGCGCTCGCGAAGATGGATGACAAGGATGTCGCCATGTTTCATATGCTGATGGTGGTTCTGTTCGGTGATGGTGCTGAGACGGGTGAAGGTCGGCGGGTATTCAACAACCAGTCACGCCACCCATCGCTCGTGCTGGATGACGACGGCAAGGACCTATATGAGAAGGCTGGCAAGAGCATTGCCGCGCTCATCAAGATCCCGAAGAAGGACTGGCGTAGCAAGCCAGCACTGGAGCTTCAGAAGAACCACTACGTGAAGATCGATGGCAAGCTCGAAGCTGCATGTTTCGTTTGTGGTGCGGCAGGGCATGTCGGTGCATGCTGCTTGCAGCACCTGTCATTGCTCAAGGCTGCGGGTGAGATCTCGACGATTCCATCGGTGGCATCGACCGAGTACAACTACGGCACGATAATTGACGTCTGCGTGGCTGATGACATGGGCGACTCTGCCGATGTGGTACACCGCAGCATTCCTACTCCTCCTGACGACAGCGACGTCAGTGGTTCGATCGGGGCGGGCCAAGGTCCTCACGCAAGTGGATCGACTGAAGCAGCAGCAGCTGGTGCTGCATCGGAGGAGGAGATTCCCCTTGTCGGAGAACAGCCGCCGCACGAGAACATCGTCAGCCACTGTGACATCCCGGATCTCATGGCCATGCTGGACGAGTACCCTCGGATGATTGTCACCTTCTACATGGGACCGAAAGGGCTGCCGGTGCGCGTACTCTTCGACACTGGCTCGGCGGGTGATTGGATGCTGGAGTCTGTCGCGGTTGCCCTCGGCTTGGAGATCTCCAAGGCCCCTAATCCGGTGCAGATCCGCCAGGCTATGGGTCACGTATCGCCAGAAGTGCTCGACAAGTGTGTGCGCGACACTCATTATTCCGCACTGAATGGTGAAGTCTCGGGCAGGCAGGACATGTTCCGCTTGCTTCCTTCGATGCCACCTATGGTTGACGTCATTGCAGGACGGCCATTCATCTTTGGTGAACTGAGAGGCCAACTGAAGGATGACTGTGTGGCGTGCTACACTCACCTGCCGTCGGACTCCGACCATGGCGTCAAGGTGCCGACTGCAGAGAAGTCTTGGAAGATCTTGCCGTTCACCTCAGGTCTGGCGATTCCGTCGATTGCTACGATGGATCTCTGCAACATAACCATCCCAATTACTGGTGCTGGTGACAGCATTGACGAGCTCTGCATTGTGGACGGCGATACCTTCGACAAGGAGAAAATGCTCGTCATGGCAGAGTATGTCGAACAAGCGATGCTGGTGCTCCCGAAGAACCGCTCGCGCAAGCAGCGGCAGGTAATCGCGGAGTACAAGACTGCTCAGGATAACGCGGGCCCCGATGTCAATCTCGGTCCAATGCCGGCAGATGCCGCGGGTGACAGCGAGAACACGCCGGGCGCCGATCTGCCTGCATGGCTGCAGGTCGAGCTGCCAGAGCTGCCGCCCACCGCCGTTCGTGGGACGGTCGGTCGGCGCCGGATCCTTCCCCGCCAACACAAGGCGTTCACTGCGGTGGCGGCTGCGGTGGCCGCACTGGTGCTCTTGCTGACGGCGACCACTGGACACGCGCAGCCCAGCGACGTCGCGTCGATCTCGGTTACTGAACCTGTTCAGTGGGAATGGCCTGTAGACGGCCAGGAATTTGAGGTGCCTTGGTGTGACTCGCTGTGGGATGACGTCGAGCAGCCTCGCGCATCGGCGGGCGATCTGTGGAAGCCGACCAGGAACTGCATTGATGTGTGGTACACGGAGCTGGGATTTCCGCCTGCGACTGCGACGGCGAATGAGGCCATGCCTGAAATGCCTGTGGTCTCCACGAAGAAATCGAGCTCAGGCACGACCGCTAGCGAGACGATGGCCAAGCTGTCGGGGGCATCGGCAAAGCACACTGACTCTGAAGCAGGTGGTGCACCATCGCCCCCAATCACTCGTGAGAAATGGTTTCCTACGCTGCGTTATGAAGCCATTGTGAAGCCGGCAGGGCCGGCGACTCTTCGCACTCGTCTGAACAAGGAGCATGGATACGGGGCTACGCTCGCGCAAGTGACACTGGCGCTAGATGTTATACGACCTGATGTAGTCGACTCTGGGGGCACCCACGCACCGCCGCCTGAGGGCAACACTGTGCATACAGCAGGGCGACTGCCGGATACCGATATTGACACTCCGTGGCCTCACAAAACTGAATATGCGGCTGCCACGCGAGGCAATGTCGAACGCTTCACTTGTCTAGGTCCGATTGAGAAGTTTGAGCCTCCTGCTCATCACAAACGGCTGAAGTTCGAACTCAAGGAAGGGATGCAGATGCCACGAATGAGGAATCCACGGCCGACGCCAGTAGGACTAGTACAGCAGCTCGGTGATTTCTGCAAGGGTCTGAAGAGTCAAGGACGTATCATCAACTCCACGTCCCCAATCGCGTCTCCGGTGCTGATCATTCCAAAACCGAAGAAGAATCCGACCGACCCACCACGTTTCAGATTTGTGATTGACTACCGTAGTGTCAACACTACAATCGTTCCGCACAGCTACCGACTGCCCACCTGCGACAGTCTGTGGTACACGCTAGATAATGCTACCTACATCAGCACGGCCGACGCGGCCGATGGCTATTGGTTGGCACCTCTGGATCCGGAGACGGCGTGGCTTACGGCGTTCGACACGCCCGAGGGACGACACGAATGGACATGCCTGCCGATGGGCATTCAGCCCGCCAGTGGGTGGTACCAGTCGTTCATGGAAGATCTGCTGGCCCGGAACAACCTACTGTACACTGGCGACGGTAATCGTAGGCGCAATCCGGACACAGGGCAGTGGGAGAACTTCGTCATTGCATATCAGGATGACCTCATCTGGTGGTCCGACACGGAAGAAGATCACCATGAGATGACGGAGCTGTTCCTCGATACGTTCTCTCGCGAGAAGCTCTACCTGAACCCCAACAAACTCAACCTTTGCTGCAAGCACACTCGCTACCTGGGCTGTATAGTGGGCAATGGGTCGCTATCGATGGACCCACGTAAGGTGGATGCCGTCATTGCCATGAGCACTCCAGCAGATGTCACCGGTGTGCGGCAGCTGCTTGGCATGTGCCAGTTTTATAGGCGCTGGGTGCCAGCGTTCTCTTCCATAACGGCTCCTCTTACAGACATGCTCAAGAAGGGGGTTGACTTTGCTACCGCCTGGGGAAAGGAGCAGGATGACGCGGTTGCGACGTTGAAGACGGCGATGTCGACTTATCCTGTACTGCGACAGTTTGATCCGACGAAGCCGGTGGTGCTCCTCGCGGATGCCAGCACTACGGGACTCGGAGGCTGTCTCGCGCAGCACCACGATGGGATTCTGTATCCGGTCAGCTATTCGTCTCACCGCTTAACCGCGGCCGAGCAACGCTACCCGATCACGGAGCTCGAAGGGCTCGCCATTCTACACTTGGTTAGGAGTCATAGACACTTCTTGGTCAACAACCCGTTTACCATACGAGTGCTGTCGGACCATCAGCCGCTCCAGTGGGTTCAAAAGGTGTCGACTCGGTCTGGTCGTCTCGCACGCTGGCTGATGGAACTTAGTGATTATGACTTCCGCATAGAGTTCATCCCTGGGAAGGTCAACGACGTTGCGGACGCGCTGAGTCGGCTTCATGCAGCCGGTCCCGCCGATGCGACACACTCTATTGAATTCCGCGACTATCTGAACTCGCAGGATGTGATGTCGGTGGATATTGACTTGCTCTACGTGGACAGTAGCTTTGCGACGGAGTGGGATGCAGCGTCTGCCCACATTGACAGTCTTGGGGGGGAGGATGCACACATCACAAAAGCGCTTCCGCGCGAATGGCGTCGCTATCTGGACCCGGCCGGAGTAGACGCGTTCGCCATGGAGCAGGTTCAGCAGCATGGGATAGAGCTGTCGCAGCGCTGTAACGCAGCAGCATACGCAGAATGCCCGTCATTCGCACAGCTGTTCGAGTCAGTGAAACGCGACCGCACGGACAATGGACTGGCAGAGTCAGACGGCAACAACGAAGCTGCTGGGGATAACAAAGAAGCTGCTGGGGACACCACAACATCTGAAAGGGGTAACAAAGAATCTGCTGGGGATCGTAATTCGCATGCAACAGTTCCGTCACGGATGAAGGTTGGAATGTACGTTGTCAACGGCAGTCTGTTCACGGCGTCAGGACGGCTGTGCGTACCTACGGCGATGCGAAGGGTTCTGATCGTAGAACTACATGAGAACAATGCGTTGGGGCATCGTGGATCCAAAGCAGTGCTGAATCTCCTGCAAGCGCGCGTGTACTGGCCCAGTATGGAGCGAGATGTGCGTGAGGTGGTTGCGGCATGCGACAAATGTGGTGACAGCAAGGCGACTACCACGAAGCATTGGGGCCCACTCCGCCCCCATATGCCGCCGACCCGACCATTTACTCACTATTCTATCGATTTCATGTTTGGATTCCCCAAGGACGGTGGAGGCCCGATGCAGTATGATGGGATCATGGTCTGCGTCGACATGTTCAGCAAGCGAGTCGTTGCCCTGCCAGTGTGGGAGGCAGCCTCCGCTGAGGTCATGGCAGAACAATTCTACCGCAAGGTAGTGTGCAGCCGTGGATGCATGATGAGCATTTTGAGTGACCGGGACGTGCGATTCACATCAGCCTTCTGGCGCAAGCTCTGGGCCCTTCACCACACGTCTCTGAAGATGACACCAGCATATGCGCCGCAGGCGGACGGCCAAACCGAGCGGATGAATCGTGTGCTCGAAGAAATTATGCGAGCGAATGTACAGGCGGACCAGCTCAACTGGCTGGAATTACTCGACGGGGCAGTTATGGCCGTCAACAATGCCCCCATTGCAGAGGTGGGCCAGTCACCATTCGAGATTGAGTCCGGTCTGGCCATGCGCGTACCACTTGACACGCAGTCGCTCATGGATCAGACTCACCAGAACCGTGGATCTGGCGGATTGGTCAGGGACAACATGATCTATGATGATGATGGCATTCTTCTAGATCTGGCTCCCTACCCTGGCATCTATGAGGTGGCCGACCAGGCACAGTATATGTATGACCATCCGGAGCGTATGCGGGCCATTCATCAGCTTGCGCGCGAGCAGATGGTACAGGCGAAGATCCGGATGGCTAAGCGTGAGAATGCAAACCGTCCTGTGGCTACCTACGCCGAGGGCGACTACGTTCGGCTAAGTCTGGAGCATGTTCAGCTCCCAGTATGGGCGGTGAGCAAGTGCCGGAAGCTGCGGGGCAAGTACTTCGGAGCGTTCCCAATTGTCGCCGTCCACAGTCCGCTGGCCATCCAGCTGCGTTTGCCTCCATGGCTGCACAAGAACATCCATCCGGTGTTCCATCCGATGTATCTGAAGCCGGCGACAACCACAACTACCGACGGCGGACTGCGTAAGACATTGGGCAACGTATTTGACCCGGCGGATTACGTAGTTGAGGGTATTCTGGCTCACCGGACCCGGCACAGCAAGTCCGAGTACCTGGTGCAGTGGGAACACTGTTCGTATCTCCAAAGTACTTGGGAGCCTGAATCGGGTCTAGTGCATGCGCAGCGACACTTATCTGCGTACAAGAAGAAGAGTCGTAAGATTGCGATTGACGTGGCGACGGTGCTGATGGAGGATCCGTCGCGCCCACCACGGTCCGATCGAATGACGCGATGGGTGACGGAATACTGCCGCGCAGAGGGAGACGACCCCTGCGCGGTAACGAACGGATAACTGACTTGACTACGGTATAGTAGCTTAGTCGTCACTTACGAAAGCAGCAGATGACGACACGACTACTAGCTGGGGATGTGAGGTAGTCAAGGATCAGATCCAGCGCTCAGATCCATCAACATGCACTGAGCGTGACCGTGAGCCCTGACAGGTGAGTCGGGGAATGGCACCTGTCGGGGAATGGCGTGTGCTGTGGAACGCGCTGTGTCTTAATGGATTACAAAAGGTTAGGCTTAGCTTCGTGAGCCCTATCCCCGTGTCCAGGTGCCCCCGCGGTGCGCCTGCCGTCGCCCCCGAGTGGGGACCAGTCCGTCCGGTCAGCGCGCTCCGCGCTCTCCGGCCTCGCGTCGAGGTGGTCCGCAGCGACCTCCTCTAACGCGTGCAGCAGCGAAGTAGACGAAGGGTCACCGACCCCGCCTACTCACATGAGTAGCTCAGCAAGGAGCAACGATCCCTCGGGTCCTCCAGGATCAGGCGCCTCCGGGGCGCCAGGCGCCTCCGGGGCGCCAGGCGCCTCCGGGGCGCCAGGCGCCTCCGGGGCGCAGCAGCAGGATGCTGCAGGCGCCTCCAGGGCACCACTTCGTCGTGCGGACCAGTCGCATGGCGCCTCCGGGGCGCAGCAGCAGGGTGCTGCAGGTGCCTCCGGGGCGCCCCCTCGTCGTGCGGACCAGTCGTACTACGTCGCCTCCGGGGCGCAGCAGCAGGATGCTGCAGGTGCCTCCGGGGCGCCCCTTCTTCGTGCGGGCCAGTCGCACGGCGCCTCCGGGGCGCAGCAGCAGGGCGCTTCGACGGCGCTTCCTCGTGCAGATACGAACCTGCACGGCGCTTCGACGGCGCTTCCTCGTGCAGATACGAACCTGCACGGCGCTTCGACGGCGCTTCCTCGTGCGGATACGAACCTGCACGGCGCCTCGACGGCGCAACAGCACGGCGCTTCGAGGGCGCCACCCCGCACGAACCCGGAGCGTACAACGATGAGGGTGAACCTGCTCCTAGAATTGCTAATGATCAGTTCAGTGGTGGTGGTCTTACATGCGATGCCTCACAGAGAGATGCGCCACAGCAACAAGGTGGGGGGCACGAAAGCAGTGACTTCACTACATGTACTTGGGCGCCCACCTCGACACGATGGCGACGACTGCTCTCACCACTGCCTCGATGTGCTCGCTGTACGAGCTGATGACATCGCAGGCTCTCTCGACCTCGCTGCGCTGTCAGGTGACACCGCTGGTCGATCTGAAGGGCGTCTAACTCGTCACGACGTCGGTGACTGCTCTCACCACTGCCTCGATGTGCTCGCTGTACGAGCTGATGACATCGCAGGCTCTCTCGACCTCGCTGCGCTGTCAGGTGACACCGCTGGTCGATCTGAAGGGCGTCTAACTCGTCACAACGTCGGTGACTGCTCTCACCACTGACTC
>Ga0308011_10001597_pt1 | contig 10123 bp, 9 predicted proteins | sample Neamet177_FD_203144 | JGI IMG/M metagenome (GOLD analysis project Ga0308011, IMG submission 203144) | Marine microbial communities from water near the shore, Antarctic Ocean - #177 | ecosystem: Environmental > Aquatic > Marine > Unclassified | place: Southern Ocean | collected 2014-07-25
AAAAATCTACATAGAGACAAATTGTTTCCAAGTAACAATGCGAACCACATCAGATAACAATAGAAAAATCCTTACAGGTAACTCTAAAGATATATTTTGTATTGTGCTTTTTCATTAATGCTAACGTTTAGTATATGAAGCGTAGTGACCGAAAGGGAACTATGATTTCATATACATTGTTATCACCTTTTTTATTCACATTCAGCTTCAATGAAATCTTCTTTTTCCTCATTATATTCAAGACATTTCTTTTCAATTAAAATCATTTTGTTCTTTACTACTTTATATGTTGCATTCATATGACTTCTCCCAGCACAACACTGATTATGCTCGTAAATGAGTTTAGAGTCATTGTCAAATTTTAAAGAGGTCCCACTAAAATTACTTTTTAAATATTTGTCAGAATTAGGATTTCTAAGAATGTAAATACTTGAAGTATTAGGGCCTGCATGACTTGTTTCAAAGACTGAAAAATCCTCAATGTCATCAAAGTTATAATCTCCAACGCTTATGTTATCTATACCAGATAGTTGACAATCTAATTTGATCGATTGAATTAACTTATCTGTTTTTTTTTGAAATATTTTCACACCAGATATTCTTGCATAAAAGTCACCTTTTTCTTTAGTTATAATAGTTTTGAAATAATGTTCCTTCGTAGATTTTGACTGAAGTAACTCCTTATTTGTCAACTCCAAATTGTCTCCGTAACCAATGTCAAAATCTTTTTTCAATTTAATCTGATAAGTTTTTGAGTCAACAGATTTTATCCATTTCCCTTTAACTTCTTTATTACTTTCTTCAAAATTTTCAAAAACTAATGTTGCAGAATTATTTCCATTTTCATCTTTTTCAAAAAGTTTCAATTCTCCTTTTTTAAGATTTCCATTAATTATTATTGGACTATCATAATTACCATAAGAATAATAGGCTAATGAAACTCCATCACTATAATGGTACATAACTAATGTAATCGGAAATTTCCCTAAATAACCAGAATAACTAGATTGGCTTTTTCCAGCTATTGAAAACAACAGAAATAATATTAATATGTTCAATCTCATTTTTTGTCAAATTGGTGCTAACGTTTACCTATGTTTAGTACGAATTTACAAAGAGAGAAACTCCCATCCCGATAGCTATCGGGAACGCACATAGCCTAAAGTTAATATTTTGTTTTTAAATTATTCTTGTTTTAAACACCAAATTTAAGTTTTGGCGGTTCCGATAGCTATCGGAATTCTATGAAATACTGAACTTTCGCTTAAGCGCTGAACTCCGTATTAAATATAGAATTTGTTGAACTAATCCTCATTATCATTCGGAGGCTTTAATTTGCTTAAATATAACTAGAATTATTCTTTTTGAGTATACACTTAAAAAGATATGATTAAAAAAAAAGAAAAACCATTATTGAATGTGCTATTGAAGAGGTACCAAATTTTGGAGAATTAAGTCAAAAAATAGAGCATAGTTTTGTAATTAATGGAAGAGCAAAAAGTACGTATACTAATTATGTAAGGTGCTTGGCACATATCGGATTACATTTTAAAATTAGTCCAGAAAAGTTAAGTGTTGAGCAGATTCAAGACTATTTATTTCATTGTAAAAATTTGCATAACACGCCATCTGAGAGTTTTTTTAAACATACTGTTTTTGGATTAAGAGTGGCTTATAAAGTTTTAGGATTAAAGGACAAACGTGTGGCTTTACCAGAATTAAAAGCACAAAATAGTTTACCAGTTGTTTTGAATAAACAAGAAGTTAAGCAACTTTTAAAAGCGCCCAAGTTTTTACGACACCGCTTAATTCTGGGTATGTTGTATGGCTGTGGTTTAAGAAGCTATGAACTCTGTAATTTACGATTAGCAGATGTTGATTTTGATAGAAAAACCGTATTTATAAAAAAACAGAAAGGCAATTTTGACCGTTATGTACCTTTAAGTAAATTGATAATTAAAGGTTTAAAAGACTACATTTCTACCGAATCACCAGTTGAGTTTTTGTTTAATAGCCAAGTGACTTATGATGGGAACCCAAGAGGAATTACTAGAAGCACAATCCAATGGCTTATTAAGGAAAACAGAACCAAAGTTAATACCCATAAGCACATTACCTCTCATGTTTTAAGGCATACTTACGCGACACATTTATTGGAAGAAGGCTTAAATATTATGGCTGTTAAAGAACTTTTGGGACATGCCAGAATAGAAACTACTATCATTTATTTACATGTTACCAATACTGGTAATTCTATTAAATTTAGTCCATTAGATACTTTATATAAATAGTGAAAGCGGTTTATAAAGTAGCAGATGTTTTAAGTCAAGAATCAGAACGTTTGGATAAACTATGCTTAAATAGTTGGCAAGAGAGAACTTTACATGCTGTTCGAAAATGTAGAACACAAGCATTAGGAGGTCATATTGATGTATGTAATTGTTGTAAAAAAACACACATTAGTTACAATAGTTGTCGTAATCGGCATTGCCCAACTTGTCAAGGTCATAAGCAAAAACTGTGGATTCAGAAACGAATGACTGAACTTTTACCGGTAGGTTATTTTCATGTTGTATTTACACTTCCAAGTGAACTTAATGAGGTGTGTTTACACAGTCCAAAAGCGATTTATGCCTCATTGTTTAAAGCAGCTTGGGCAACGCTTCAAAACTTTTCAGACAGTCCTAAGCATTTAGGTGCAAAAATGGGAATGATAAGTATTTTACATACTTGGGGTCAAAATATGAGTTTGCATCCTCATTTGCATTGCATAGTTCCTGGAGGTGGAATTACAAAAAGTGGAAAATGGAAACAAGCAAATAATAAAGGTAAGTTTTTGTTTCCAGTCAAAGCAATAAGTAAAGTGTTTAGGGCAAAATATGTGGCTGAATTACGAAAACAAATCCCCGGTTTACCGCAAAGTTTATATGATAAATTATTTAGTAAAAAATGGGTAGTTTATGCTAAAGCGCCATTTTCTAAACCAGAGAATGTTGTAGAATATTTAGGCCGTTACACAAATAAAATAGCCATAAGTAATCACCGAATAAAGGATGTTAACAAAATTAATAAGCAGGTTACGTTTAATATAAAAGACTATAAACAAGGCGGAAAAACAAAACAACTCACTTTAAGTAATGATGAATTTATAAGGCGATTTAGTTTACATATTTTACCAAAAGGTTTTACACGAATACGCCATTATGGTATTTTGAGTAGTAGTTGTAAAAAGGAAAAACTACCCAATTTACAACTTAAGTTAGGTGGGAATAGTTATGTTAATCACTTACCAAAATTAGAAGAGAAAACACATTTAAAACGTTGCTTCAAATGTAAAAAAGGAATCTTAACTACTTTAGAGATTTTTGACAAAAGAGGACCTCCAAAAAATTGGAAAGTGCACTATAAGTCACGTATTAAGTCATAATTCAGAATCTCTGTATTTAGGGAATAAGAAGAACTATGCTCAAAAAATAGAAAATTGACACAAAAACAATTAAAAGTGGTTGTTTTATATCCAAAACAAGATGAAAAGTATAAGAATCTTAGAAAAGATGACAATAAAAATTAAAACTCATTAGGAAAAATATAGAATTGTAAGCAACTCAAATTGAGCTTTCCCCATAGCAAATTATTGAGTGTTCTGATAACCCGGATCAGTCAACAGAGTATTCAGTTTTGGCCTATCGGCAAACCGAATACTTAGTTGTTAGGCACTGGGTTTCTTAGTTCAAATTTCGATATTCTGAAGGACTAAGACCAACTTTACCTTTGAATAATTTGCTAAAATGTTGTGGATATTCAAATCCCATGCTAAAAGCTATTTCACTAATTGAAGAATTTGAATTTAGTAATGTAGTCTTTGCTTTCTCAATTATAAAAGAATGAATATGTTGTTTTGCACTACTTCCTGTTTCAATTTTCAATAAGTCACTTAAATATGGGCCTGAGATATGCATAGCTTCACCACATTGTTTAATTGAAGGTAATCCCAATTCTGATAATTCTGATGATGAAAAATAATTTTGCAGGTATTGTTCGAATTTACTAACGAAATCTTTATTTAAGTTGGTTCTTGTATAGAATTGTCTATCGTAATAGCGGTTACTATATTTTAAGATACTTTCAAGATTTTGAATAATTATATCTTGCGAGTGTTTATCTATGTTTTGATTTAATTCTAGGTCAATTTTTTTTACTAATTCAAAAAGTGAATGTTTTTCCTTATCAGAAAGATGTAAAGCTTCATTTGTTTCATAAGTAAAGAAAGAATGTTTTTTGATAGTTTTTCCTAATTCAGATTTTCTAATCAAATCTGGATGAAACAGGATTGTCCATCCTGAATCATCTAGTTCTTCTATTGGGTCAGCAAATGATGCTACTTGATTAGGAGAAATAAATACAAGAGTGCCATCATCAAAATCATATGAATTTCTGCCATATTGAAAAGTAGTGCCTTTCATTTTTCCTTTCATAGAAAGAAGATATAAATCACTTGTCAGTTTTATGTTTCCAAAGTCAAAGTCAACTTGAGGCCATTTTCTAATAATTGTAATCAATGGATGTTTAGGTTTGTCTAAACCAAACATTTGGTGGACTTCAGAAATACTTTTAATCCGATATATGTCTGCCATTTTATTATTTCTTTTTGTTAATGTAATTCTATACAGACAATATTAAGATTGTTTAGTAAACTTATTATTTTATTTTCAACACTAAATTGACTTTCAATTCTTAAGATATTATCACAATCATCTAGGTCAGTATTCCATTTAGTAATTTTAGTAAAATTGTCTAAAACTATTTTTAAATGGCTTATATCTTCATAAGAAATACTTGTCTTATAAACAGAGATTATTCTTTTTTCTGAATTCAGTTAATTTCTTTCAGATACTTCACAATACTTTTTAAAGGCTGTATTCATTGTGTTATATTTGGCTACCATATTTTCTCTCATTTCTGGCTTCATTACTAGACCTTTCATTAGGCCGCTCATTTTTTCGTAGTGTACAAAACGAGTTCTTTTTCCACCATCAAATGATTCAAAAATATGAACGTGCTCAGCTTTCAATATTCCCCAATTAACTCCCCAATAAAACACTTCAGGACTATTCTCGTATACTCTAGGGTTAGCAGGAGCAGGAGCAGGGTCATTTTTTCGTCCAAAATTAATCATTAAATCCAATGTTGGTTTAGTGGTTAAATCATTTAGACTCCCTTTTTTTACTGATATTTTTGGAAATACTGTGTTCCATTCGCCCCATTGTTTAAATTCCAAGAATTTTGCTCTTACCACTTCTGGAGAAGCGTTAATAATAATCTCTGTAAATGCTGTGGTTTTCCCAGTTACATCAGTTAACTGCCTGATGTAGGTCGTTTTTTTACTCATTTTTGTTTTTTGATTTGTAGTGTTTTGTGCCACAGTCGATAGACTTAATACACTAATTAATAATGATGTAATTCCTAACTTTATTTTGTTCTTTTTAATCATAGTACAAAGTTGTAGTTTACTAAATTTAATTATTTAATCAAATCACGAAATTTTGAATACATTTCGCAGAAGATTTGGTTTTATGCGTTAAATTATTCGGTGAGGGTGAGTTTTTTCCCCTTGTGCCTAACGTTTACCTATGTTTAGTACGGATTTACAAAGAGATAAACCCTCAATTACGCACATAGCCTAAAGTTAATATTTTGTTTTTAAATTATTCTTGTTTTAAACACCAAATTTAAGTTTTGGCGGACTTTCTATGAAACACTGAGCTTTCAATTATGCGCTGAGCTCCGTATTAAATATAAATTTTGTTGTGGTGTCGCTTATTTTTCTTTTAATTCAGTTTTAGTACTTTGGATAATAATATTCCCTTTTGCATCTAATTCATTTTCGTGTTTGACTTCAACAGTTAAGTTATCCTTGTTTAGCAATTTTAATATTACCTGGGCTTTTTTTCTAAGGATGTTCCAATCATCTTGATGTTTTTCTAATTCAAACCAAAATCCTTCATCTTTTTCTTCAGTCCATTTATCAGTGATTGAGTCAATAGCATCTAGTTGTTTTTTAGATTCTTCTGTTATCAACTCTCGTTCTAGAAATCGAGCTTTGTTTAATACATAAAATGAATAGAAATCTTCCAACATTTCATCAGCAGTTGCACCAACTCCGTAATAGTTGACTTGTTCATCTACTGGAAGAGTCAAAGCTATCAGAGTTTTGATCATTTCCTCAAACTGCCAAAGTAAATTATCAGTTTCGAATAATTCGTTTCGTATAAATTCTTTACTAGCGTTTCGTTCCCCCTTCCAAAATTGATTTTTTATATACTTTCGTAAATGTTTAGCCCATTCAGGAGTGGTAGTTAAATGCCCTTTTTTCTTATGAGCCATTACTTTTATTTTATTTCCTTAACTTGTCCCGTTTGGTACAATTCATTGAGCATTGGTTTCAATTCCAGATAATCTAAACCTTTACTCAATTCTTTATATTCATTCGTACTATCCAAAAACTCTTTTAAAAACCAAGCATCTATTTTTCCAAATTTTGGAGGGTTGAAGAGCATTACTTCCACTTTTTGTTGTGATTTTCTTTTGTAAAAACCGCAATCACCGCCGTGAAAGGCATAATTAACTCTTTCAGAAAGTTTACCACTCCTAGGAACTTTTGTATTACTCCGACTAATGAATTCTTCATATTCTTGTTGAATATTTATGTCGTAGCCAAACTTCTTTCCTAAGCGGTACATTAGTTCCATTCCTTCATTTCGATATTCAGTGATGGCTTTAGTTAATATTTCTAGTGTTAATTTCATCTTGTGCACCACAACAACCGAGTATGTTGTACGTGCAACATACTTACGTTATATATTTTGTTTATTATTTTTAACTAAACCCAATTAAATCAAGCTTCTTTCCATTTGTAAACGTTTGTTAGAATTTTATAAATGGTACTTTAGTTCATAGGGTTATTCAAATATACTATTTTAATAGTAAGTTTTGAGAATTCAAACTCTCTTTTTTATTAATTATGCGGTTAATTGATTAATCAACTTAAAGATGATATGAAATCATTAGACTTAATACTAATAAAAGTAAATAAGAAGCAATAGTATTATTTACCTTTAGCTTTAATGATAACTGCTACAGTGTAAAACATAATTTTAAAATCTAAGGCTAAAGACATGTTTCTAATGTAAAGTAAATCATATTTCATACGCTGTACCATTTCATCAACATTTTCAGCGTAACCGAACTTTACTTGCCCCCAAGACGTTATGCCTGGTCTAACTTTATGTAAGTATAAATATTGAGGATCTTTTTCTGAAATTTTATCTATAAAAAATTGTCTTTCTGGTCTAGGACCAACGATTGACATATCGCCAATAATAACATTCCAAAATTGAGGAAATTCATCTAGTCTTGTTTTTCTTAAAATTTTACCAATGGGCGTTATTCTTTTGTCATGCGAACTAGATAATTGCGGTCCATTTTTTTCCGAATTTAGGAACATGGTTCTAAATTTAATGATGTTAAAAGGTAAACCGTTAATACCAATACGTTCTTGTTTAAAAAACATAGGGCCTTTTGATGATGTTTTTACAAGTACGCCAATAATAAAATACATTGGAGATAATAATAACAAGACGAGAAAAGAAGTTGCCACATCAAATAATCGTTTTGTAGATTTTTGCCAATCCGGCATTGAATTTTTATTAACTTGAATTAATAACGCACCAAAAATTGAATTCATTTTTACTTGTCCAGACAAAATATCAAAATTATCGGGTACAATATTAATTTTCAAATCAAAGGCACTAAGCTCTGTAATTATTGTGTTTAGTTTTATGTGATCACTACTTTCTAAAGCAATAATTACTTCTTCAATGTTGTAGGCTTTAAGTATTTGGTTTATTTCAGAAAAATGACCTAAAAAAGGAATTTTTTCTTTGAGTTTAAAATCATTTCCATTAATATTTGAGAAACCAATAATTTGATGACCTGAACTTTGAGGTAACTTATTTAAATCATTTAATATTTCAAATGCTTTATCACTTCCGCCAATTATTAGTGTGTTAAACCCAAATTGACCTTTATGTATTTTTTTTACTTTTAATGTCGTTAAAATTAGCCTTGGCAATAGTGTTATACAAAAGTGTAAAGAAAAAAGCATGAGCAACATTTGATAATATTGCTTATAGGATAATAGGTTTTGAATGTCGTCTAATAGTAGTACTAAAAAAATAATTAAACTTCCGATCAAAGATGCAAAAAGGGTAGAGACAATTATTTTTAATCTATAATGCCTTAGTACATTTAAATATGTGCCTTGAATAATGTATAGCATTATCCAAAATACTGAAACAAAAAGTAAACCTTTAACATAAGATATATCAAAAACAACATTTGATTGTTCAATGTAGATGTCTCTAAAGGCAAAAAATAAAGTCCAAATTATAATAACTGAAATGAAATCAGAAATAAATAACGATAGTGTTTGTTTGTTTTTATTCATTTAATCGAATTGTACAATTTTGATATTATCTAAATACACAAATGAGTTTGTTTTTTCTGCGTCTAAAGCTGATACTATATAAAAGTCAAAACTTACAGCGTTGTCAACAATAGTGACATAAGAGGTTAGGTCTAAATATATTTTTTTCCATTTTATAGTAGATTCATCTTGACCCGGAATCATAATAAATGGGTCATTATTACTATTTCCAGTAGAGGCCGAAACTGAATTTAAGCCAATAGCAAATGAATTTGAATTGTAATAATCTAACTCCATAAAGACTTGATTTTTTTCTAAATCTAATTCTAAATGTGTAAATACTTGTGTAATTGTGTCACTTTGAGTTAAAGTGATTTTACCACAATTGTTACCATATTTTACTATGTTGGGACTATTACTTATTGAGATAATTTGAATTTTTGAAGTGTCTAAGTCAGTATTAGGGTTTAAGATAATACCAGTGTCTTCAAAATCTTCTCGTCCTGTAATTATTTTGTTTGATTTATAACTTACTGTGGGTGTAAATGAGATTGTTTCTCCTTTGACTAATGTTAAATCAAAATCAGCAGTTTTATAAAAAGGGTATTTTATTCTTGAGGCATTAATTCCATTACTTTTAATACCTGCATATACAACGAATGAATGTTTACCTTCTGCTAAAATTGGAATTTCACACGGTAATTCCCAAACGCCTAAGGGTTGGTTGTCCATAAATACCCATGCGTCTGTAATGGCATCACTATTTTCACCTTCTGTTGTTACATTTGTATTTAAATTAATCGAGTCTATTTTTAACCATGACGCTGTAATGTCTTCATTACAAGATGTTAAAGCTAATAGTGTGACAAGTAATATGTATGTAATCTGTTTCATAATCAATAAGGGTAAAATAAAAACGCAAAAAAACGGTAAATATTATCTATTAGCAAGATTTATCTCATAAAATTTCACAAATTTTATGTAACGAAATAAAAATGGCTTACTATTAATTTTTTTAAGTGAGCTTATTTAATTTTAAAATTCAAATAAAAAGGGTAATCCATAAATGAATTACCCTTTTCTAATAAAAAATTATTTTAAAAAGCCATAGTTTTTTGAATACGCTAACATTTGAGATTCAAAATTTTCTGGTTGGTTTACTTTAATTTCTATAATATGTCCTTCAGTATCTTTAACTGTAGACATTATAGGGTTTAACATACCGTTATATGGTGGAATGTTTAAGACTTCACTTCTTGTAATTACTTCTGCATGAATTGCTTTGTCAACATAAACACCATAACCATATACTAAAGCTTTTCCAGCTTCATAGTCACCTTCAGATTTAATACGTTGAATAAGTTTTAATAAATCACCAAAAATTGCTTTTAACTTAACGTAATCATGGATTTTAAAATATGTTTTACCATCTCTTTTAATTTTCTCAATCACATTTTCAGTTGCACCTTTTTCAAACGCCCAAGACGCTACAATTTGTCTATTTCTCATGTGAGCCTCTTCTAAGTTAGCACCTGGCTCTAAACGTCTCATTTGTGCCATCATTCCGTTTCTAATATAAGAATCGTATTCAGCTTTTCCAACTTCTAAAGATTCCATTAAGCCTAAATCAACTAATTT
>Ga0308011_10001598_pt1 | contig 10117 bp, 10 predicted proteins | sample Neamet177_FD_203144 | JGI IMG/M metagenome (GOLD analysis project Ga0308011, IMG submission 203144) | Marine microbial communities from water near the shore, Antarctic Ocean - #177 | ecosystem: Environmental > Aquatic > Marine > Unclassified | place: Southern Ocean | collected 2014-07-25
CATCCATGAACCTACGGGAACATCTAAACCATACAAAGCTGACTTATCTTTTTCTTTGTCCTCTACGATCCACGATTCTACCAATGTCAATCCTTCTAATTTGCCATCATGCTCTAAGGTTGAATTAGATTGATTGCCATTCTGTAAATACATTTGTGAGGCTTTTAAAACAGTATCAGCCGAAAAGAATACATAGTATTCATCCTCTCCGTTACGTCTATAAATTGGCTTCTTAGGGATTAACAAAGCGCCCATTAATAAACGCTTCTCTTTGCTTATTTCAGCAAGTTTAATCTCTTGGTTTTTTAAAGCAATGAAAGGAGATTCGATGGCTGGAGAATTTACAACCGAAATAGCCTCTACTCCGATTGCTTCGTCATCATCTAAAATTAATTCTATTATCTTCATAATTATATAATGTTTTTTTTGTTGTTTTTTGTATTTTAAATTGATGCACCGCTAATTATATTTCTATCTAACTCTTGAGAAGTAGATATATCCCCAGAAACTACAAACGCTTGTACGGGTTGTTGAGATTGCCCACCGATTGCACTTGCTAACTGATCGGTACTACTTGCACCGACAACATTGAACGCTGGAGGCAAACTCGGAACGCTTGGAATATTTGGAGCTGAACCGCCACCCGAAACAGTTGGAACAGAACCCGCTCCACCTTGTCCACTTGGATTTATACTTTTTATAGCTGAGATGTTTTTAAGAGCAACCGCACCCGCTAAGGCAGATTGTACAATTGGATATGCTGGAAAAACCGCAGTAATCGGAGATTTTTGAGCGGTACTATAAGCATTTTGCACCCCTTCAACCCCACTAATGGTAGCACTCGCAATCGCCATAGCTTTTCCTATCTTACTATCTTTACCCGCTAATTGAGAAACTTGATTTAAGGTATTTTTCGCATCCCCTAAAGTTTGTTGCATTTTTAACCTATCTAAATCAGCTTGAGCTTTTGCGAATTTTTTACGTATTGCTTCTTTTTGCTTTTCAGTACCACCTAATAAATGAAGTTCAGCAAGTGCTTTCGCTTCTTGTCTTTTTAAATCTTGTTCATCCCTACCTAATTGAGCTTCTAAAAAAGAGGCTAATTTTTCTTTAGCTAATTGCTCTTTATCATCGTTTTTCTTTTTTTCTGCATCCGCCTTTATTTTGTCTTTTTCGTCAAATATTGCTTGTTGATTATCTTTAGCAATTTCGCCTTGTTCTCTTAATAAAGCTTCTTCTTCTGATTTTTTACCAAAAAACTTTCGTGCAAGTTTAATCCTATTATCATACGCTCTTTTGATTTTTAAAAGAACTTCTTTTCGTCTATCATCTTCTGTTAAAATTGATCCTTTTCGAATCTCTTCTAAAGCTTTAGCACGTTCCTTTTCCGCTTTTAATCTTATTGCGGTTTCGTCTTCAGTTTCCTCAACAACAGTTATTATCTTGGTTTCTTTTGCTTTTTTTACAATTACCTCTTCTTCAATACCAAGCTTTTTAATTAGATCATTTTTACCCTTTAATAATTTGTTACCTTTTTCTTGTTCATCATTGAAATTTTTATCCGCTTTGTTTAATGCGTTTGTTTGTTGCGTTAGTCTGGCGGTTTCTTTATTTAAGTTATTTAATCCGTTAACACCTAAAACAAATCCTTCATTCCCTTCTAACCTTAATTTATTTTGCTTAATTGAAATTTCATTTAATTCCTTTATAACATCATTGGGAGAAGTTGATTTAATCTCAATACCTAAATCACTATACTTTTTCCTTAATACAATAATTGAATCTAAAACTGTTTTTTCTTTTTCAAATTTATCTTTTAAAGCGTCTGCAGATTCTTCCGCTTGGTCTTGGATTTCTTCTTGTCTTTCTTGAATAAGTATTTTATTTATTAAAGAACTATTTACTTCGTCTATTGCCCTTTTTAAATCTTCAGTACTTACAGTTTCGCTATCTATATTTTTTAAAAAATTTGGATATTTATCTTGTAAATTATCTATTACTTTTATTCTATCTCTTTGAGCTTTTAATAAATCTTTTTCACTTGTCGTTGTATCATTTATTTTTTTATCAAAAGAATCTAATTGTACTTCTGATTTAAACAAAGCAAATCGTTGATCTTCTAATTCATCCGTTACAGATTTTGTTGGTGTTATAAAGTTTAAAATTGCAGTTGTAGATTTTACAATTCCCCTTGTAATACGATTAAAAATTCCTTCCCCGTCTTCAATACTTAATAAAAAGCCTTCCCACGCTGAACCAAGTTTAGTAGTATCCCCCGCGAGATTATCAAGTCTAACCTCAGACATTTTTTTCGCAGAACCCTCAGCACCTAAAAAGTCTTTTTCTAATTGATTTATTTGTTCTCCGCTTTCTGCTAAACTTAAAAAAGATTTCGCTCCAACAACACCAACCAAATCAATAGCGGTATTTAATTTATTTGTAGAGTTTTTTATTTTCTCCATACCCTCCTCGAGAGTAATTCCTTTTTTGTTTAATTCTATAAAAGTTTTAGATAAACCCGTACCAGCAACACTACCCTTTAAACCATTGTTGGCTAAGACTCCTAATAATGCGGCGGTTTTCTCAATAGATACACCCGTCGCTCTTGATGTTGGTGCGACTAACTTTAAACTTTCTCTTAAAGACTCAAAATTTAAGGCAGATGATGAAGTACTCAATGCCATTACATCAACGACCTTTTGAGTATCTTGTGTATCTAATCCAAAAGATCGAACTGTCGAACCCGCTAATTCCGCAGCACTTGCTAAATCAACTTCTAAAGAGGCTGCTAAATCTAAAATTGCTGGTGTTGAATTAGCTATATCCGATGCAGTAAAACCTAATTTTGCAAGTTCTGTTTGTAGCTCCACAACTTGAATAGCAGTAAACTGTGTAGATGCTCCTAATTCTTTCGCTTGATTACTTAATACACCCAACTCGTCAGCAGTTGGAGAGGCTACCGCTTTTAAGGTACTTAGACTTTTTTGAAACTTAGCACCCGTCTCATTAGCAGATTTAAACAAAGCAACCATACTACCAAGAGCAACAACAACAGCACCAATCCCAGAAGAAATTAAGGCAGCTTTTAACTTTCCAAGCATCGGAACTGCTGAGGCAATAGACGATTTTAATCCAGAAAATCCAGAGGTTAAACCTTTACCCGTTGCTCCAGCTTCTTTCTTTACTCCAGAAACTTTACCTTTTAGACTATCAAGTTCTTTCCCAGCCTTACCCGTTTTCGCCTCTATCTCAATTATTACTTTATCCATTTCATGTTTTGTTTATGCCTTGTAAATATTTCTTTAAAGCTATCGGGAAACTTATTCTTTCCTTTTGCTAATTGTACAATCTCAGCGTTACAATTAGTATCTTTTAATAAATCTAAAATTTCTTTTATCATAGGTCGTTTAATAATTCTATCTGAGATTTTCCCGTCTTCAAATTGGTTGATATTGAATTGATCTTGTAACTACTCCCAGCGATTTGGAAACGATCTGCTAACGAATAATTTAATAATATTCTTAAAGGCAAATAAGCGGTTACTTTTGTAATCCTATTTGATTTATTAAAAATGCTTGTAATGTAATTACTATGATAATCTTTAAATAATGTATTTAGGTTTTCTACTCCTTCCCATTCATCTGGCTCAGATGCGAAGTTGATAGATGGTTGATTTGCAAAAGGTGTAACGTTCATGTTAGAGTTACATGGAGCAAAATACGTTGCAATACTTGTTTGCCTAATAGCAATATTATCAGCGTCTACTCTATCGACAAAAGAAATTGTATCTGTCTTTAATGCATTATAAAATAAAATAGGTTTACCGATATAACTTTCTTGGTTATCATCAACACAAAAACCCCATTGAACTTCTGTTAAACTTGCATCGGATAAATCCAAAAGCCTCTCAAATTTAAAATGTTCAAAAGGTATTGTATAGTTATAAATACCCCCAGAAAACTTTAAACTACTATCTTCGTTGTATTCTATTTTTCCCCATTCTTTATTAAATAGCTGATCATGTTGTTTAGCTAAGAAAGTTCCTAAGCCATCGTAAGTAAAATTTATTTCTCTAAATGGTAAAGCGGTATTAGATTGGCTTTTTGTTACATCTAAATATTTAGTAATATCATAATTAATCCCACTACTATAAAAACTGTCTAAGGTTTTTACAACTATTACATTATCTTTTACAAACGCAACTAAATTAAACATCTTAAAAATTGATGTAAGAAAATCAAGCACTTTCATTTTAGGAATCTGTTGCGTAATAATTAACTCAAAATCATCATTCTTTATAAAACTTGTATTTACAAAAGAGGTCGGAAAAGCTGAATTACTATTCGTCCAAGTAACCGAAGTAAATACAATCGTAGTCGTTGATGTCATCTCAACCCTATAATTAGCATTCGTATCATTTGTAATAGGCATCACATAAGAAACAGTTCCGCTAATATTACCGCTTGTAATGATTGCAACGTTATTCCTATAAACTGTAAAATTATAGTTATCACTTCCAACGGGAACAAATGCCAATGAAAGGGTAGGCGAAGAACTATTGAAAACAGTTAGCACATTATCAACCATCTTATCAAATGTATTTGAAGTATCATCTGCCCAACCGACAACAGGTAACGTTGAAGAAGTTAATTGTCCCCCGTTTGTTGCCTTCCCTTTTGTTCTATGAAGCCACATATACAAATCATCAAAATACGTGTTTGATGTTCCAGCACTTGAAAAGAAATCAGCACTAAAAGAAATCCCGTATTTATCTTCAATAGCTTTTATTATAATCTCTAATCTAATAGCATACTTTAACTCATTCCATTTAACGCCATGTATATTATTCCCTCCCCCATGTTGAAAATATAAATTACCACTATCCGCAATATGTTCGCTTGTTTTATAATACAGTCTTTGCGTATGCGTAACTAATGGAACTTGTAGAGGTTTAGCATAATTAACACCGTCTACTGTTTTATTTAATTCCGTTGTTAAATAACTTTGGATATCTGGGTAACTGTAAACAATAGCACTCCCATCAGATTGCTTTTTGTTAAAGTTGTTCAACCAAGATAAGTCTGAAAGCTGATCATCCCCTAATAAGTTTTTTAAGGATATTGTATTCCCGAAAAAAGTTATCTTATATGTGTGAGCTAAATTATCTTTTAAATCAACACCTTCTAATTTTATGAATCCATCTTTAAAAGGCAAATCATTTAATTCAATTACAGAAGACACTCTTATTCTTGCATCAAAACCATTAGTAATATCGTAGTTGTAGAAATGTTTAAATATCTTATTGTTTAATTTTGAAGCTGGTAAGCTGAACGTTTTAGAGAACTCCGTAAATACCTTATCAATATCTTTAGCGTTCTTAATCGTATCGGTAAGAGTTACGCTCTCATCCTTAAACATATCTACTCGTTGCCCCTCAATATATAATTGAATTTTCTGCATTTATCTAATGTTGTTTATTACGTTAAATGAATTATCAAAGTCGATTGTATATTCTACAAGCCTATCGTTTAAAGAAGTCTTATAAGTGATGTTACTTGTTTTAACATTGATCGGTAAAACTTGTTCTTCTGTCGCAGTAATGTTCGTCATCCAAACTTTTTCAGATAACATTAGTTGTTTAAAAACCTCGTTATACTCCTCGCTTAAAAACCCACTACTTAAAGAAATAGATTCACTACCCGACACATTAAAATCTCTGTTAACGTGTGAGCTTTTACTATAAAGATTAAAACTGTTTCTTATGTTTGCTTTGTACGATTCTTTTTTAACAGTCATTTGTTCAACCGCCTTTTTAAAGAAGTACATATCTTGCAACGCTCCAAACTTATTTATAAAAGTTACTTTCTTTGGTTCGTATTTACACTCGCTTAAAACCTTAACGTTTATCGTTTCTATCTTGCCAACATTATTAGATACTTCTATTTTGTCAACCTCTCCAATCTCAAACTCATTTAAGAAACTAATAATACAAGCATTCGGTTCATAGATTCCGTTATTCCCTAAAATCCTATCGATATAATTTTCAAAGTTTACTTCTCCATTTACTGTAACGTACTTAATCTTATTAGCTGAATTATTGCTATTTGTGTAAGACTGCGTACCCACTACAACCCCATTCTTATAGAAAGTAAGAACGGGATCTTTTAATACGTTAACGGGAATACGTACAAGATTATCAGAGAGTGCAAATATCTCGCGGTTAGTAATCATGACAGAACTTGTATCAACATCAAAATCATTCTCTTCAAAATAAGAGTAACTATCAAAAGAAATAATTGCTGGGGGGTTTATGGTAGATAGTAAAACATTAGAGGAGTTATATGCTCTAATAACAAATTTAAACCATATTGATTTACCAGCATAATCCCCATTAAAAGTGATGTCTAAGAAATCTTTTATTAATTCTGAAACCTCATAGCTTACAGAAATACTTCCAGCAATTACGTATTTTTTTAAACTGTATTTAATAGTAGTTGTATCTGTCGACAACCCTTCCCAGATATAAATATCTAATTCAGTATATGAAGTATTAGGTATTGCGGTGCTTACGTAATGGGGGCTTCGTAAATTAATTGCCATTTTATTTTGTTTTTATATTGTCTTTTGTTGTTGTTTTTATTAAAGCCTCTACATCTAATCTAAATGCTTTAACAATGTCCTTATCTAAATTTTTAAACGCTTTCTTAAATGGCTTAGTAAAAAATAAACTTGGCTTGATCCCTCTGTTGTAAATGTTACCCGCAATAATATGCGCGATTGTTTTATAATTACCTTTTGTAAACTTTCCCTTTTTATCTCTTAATCTTACATTCTTTCTCTTTGCCCATTTCTCCAGACTTAAAACAAAATCTTTATAGTTTCCCGTTTTACCACTTCCGAAACGATACTTACTGTTTGGAGCTTGTTGCCCTTTTATCTTTGCGTTAGGCGAAACCTTCGAAGGGTCTTTACCTTTTACCCCAGCATCTTGGTAGATTCCATACTCCGCCATGATAAAGTCTAATCCGAAACTATTTTTACTTACGTTTAAATCGTATTTTAAACTGTTGTATAGTTTACCCGTATCTTTCTTTTTGCCTCTTGATAGATTGGCTCTTGCTTGGCTTATCACATACTTAGCAAAAGCATTCAGCTCCTCTTGTACATTCTTTAGCATATCAATATATCGTTGGGAATAAGCACATCAAACGACAAAGACCAACCCGCCATTTCATTCTCAAACCGATCATAGAAAGGCTCAAAAGTTGGATTCCCGTCTAACTGATATAAATCTTGATGTAATGTTCCGCCTCTTAATACTTGTACTAATTTATTTAATACCGCCAATTGCGTGTTTAATATATCTTGCTCGTTATTGTTACCGATGAAAATATCAAATACCTCATCCTTAGAAATGTTCACGATATCCATAGCTAAAACCGAAAGACTAAAGCGTAAAACATTATCATTATTATCTACATTCCCCACGATTATATGAGACAATGGAAAGATGGTTTGTTTACTTAAATCTATTTTAGTGATGTCTCCCGTTGTTACTGTTTTGACATTCACATCTGAAAGAAGTTGATTCTTTATTGTTTCCGTTACTTGATAAAATCCCTTCATTTAGAATTTGTTTTTAATTTGTTGTGCTTCTAATTCTGCTTTCTCTTTCTTAAATGATAGCATCGTAAAACATTGATGCACGTTTAGTTTAGTGATATCCTCAAGCCTTCTAATATTTCCGTCAGCGAGTCCATAAATTGATGAGTACCATCCCCACTTTGCTCCGAAGTTAGCTGATCTTGAATAGTCTTTATCTCCGCTTGATTGCTGGAAGAGAGAATCGTATGCTTCGACAATTCCAGTCCTAAACTGTAAAAAAAAAAAAGGCTTCCGAATGCACAACTTAATGGCATGTCTTTTAAAACCTCTGGGTTCTTTACATTATACTCTTCAATGTTATACTTTCCTACTTTACTCGTTTTGATTGGTCGATACAAAACATTCATAGCCACATGCATCTGATCCCATTTACTTGCGTTGTTATCTAAGTCGATATACTCCCCTAAACTTAACTCGTCTAAGTCTGGGATAAAACCATATTGAACACCATTCATAGTAAATCTTTCGACGTGATGAGGTGTTTTACTTAATAGATCATTTAAGATATCTATGATAGAAACAACGCTTGACATCTTTATCTTATAACTCTCAGATAAAGGAATTCCGCAGAATATCTCTATCATCTTAGCATCTAAAAAATTACCCTCTGGATTGCTTTCCGAGATCTTCAAATACTTTTGATACTGTCCTAATGTGATTTCACTTAAGGACGTTGGAACATTTATTTCGATCTTCATATTTATATAATAGTATTTTGTTAATGTTTTATGAAAAAAGCCTTACAATTTTCATAAGCTTTGGTTAATAAATAAAAATCTTGGTGTGTTTTAGGTTTGGCAATTCTAATTTCTTTGCCCGTTTTATGATGTATATAACACTCTATTGTGGCAATCATTTGAAGGTTATCCATTACCTAATAAAGTATTTTCCTTTGTTGGGTGTTTGGAGTTGTGATGTGATGGCATATCTACAAGCATCAATACAATGGTTAAAGGCATCAATTGGTTTATTAATTGTATTCCCTTCCCTATCTTTCATCCATGTATAAGACTGTAACTCTTTTAATAAGTTAGTACTTCTGTTTGTTACAAATATTTTGTTTTGATTGATAAGGTTTATTCCGTACACAATTGAATCCTTTCCTTTTGTACATGGGAGTATTTTATGTCCGTATGTTCTGATCTCTGCAATTGATTTTGGCTCTGCTGAATCGGCATAGATTACTGAGTTTACATCATGCGTTTTTAATAGGTCTGAGATATCTGAGTTTAATAATTTCTTTTGATAGATAACCTCATCAAATATATAGGCATCGTTAAACTTGTATAAAGCTATTAATGTAGTGGGATCATTTGAGTAACCAAAATCCATTCCCATACATAACAACCTTGCTTCTTCTGGTAGCTTTATTTCTTTCCATCCCGTAATACAAACACCATCTAACGAACCCACTTTACCAAGCCCGTACACTTGCCACCAATTACTCCAATAAGCAGAGTCTTTCGCTTTGTCTCTTGCTGATTCAATATCTTTTACAATCGTTTCGGGTAGTGCCTCGTTATCTAAATAAGTAAGTGTGATAAAATCAACATCATCTTCAATAGCCACTTCTTTATGCGCCCAGAAGTTTGCGGTAGGATTAAAGTCAATCCAAATGTCTCCGCTTGTTCTTATTGCTAATTGGTTGTATGCATCGAAAGGAATGTTGTTAGCTTCATTAACATATAAAACGTGTCTTCTTGCTCCTCTTAATTTATCGGGTTGCTCTACGCTAAAGAATTCTATATAACTTCCATTCATGAAAGTGTACTTTAAACCCGACCTATTCCAATGACTATCGATATACCTACCCGTAGCAATCATGATCTTTAGGAAGTCTTTCATTGCTCCCCTTCTCAGATGTGGTATTGATTCAGATACGACACTTGTTTCAAGCATTGGAGTTCGAACACATCGGTCAATAAGTATCGGAAGTATTCCAAAAGTTTTACCCGCAGATGTACCCCCTTGAATTACTTTCTTACGCTTTTTAAGAGCGTGTAACTTCTTTACCGCAGTTGTGCTTTGGAACATCTACAAATCAAATAAAGGTTGCTCTGATGTGATTGAAATGTCTTTTGTTTCTTTTGGTTTACCAGCGTAGTAATTGTAAAACATTTGTACATATTTAAAGTTCCCTTCCGCAATTCCTTTTTCTAAGGCTTCATACGCTTTAGGTTCTAACGGAGACAATCTCTCTATCATTTGTATTTCTTCTGCTTTAGATTTTCGTCCAGCTTTACCCGCGTGACCTTTGTTGTTTGCTCTTTTATCCATAATCAAATAAAATCATTATTGATTTCTATAAGTATATAATAGATTATTCCTCAGTTTTTATTTCTTCTTCTTGAATTTCTTCTTGAGTCTTTTGAATTGCTTGAACAATTGCTTGAATTTCTAAGGCTAATTTATAAGTCATCTTCTCTAATAATACTATCCTTTCGTTTACTGT
>Ga0308011_10001600_pt1 | contig 10114 bp, 5 predicted proteins | sample Neamet177_FD_203144 | JGI IMG/M metagenome (GOLD analysis project Ga0308011, IMG submission 203144) | Marine microbial communities from water near the shore, Antarctic Ocean - #177 | ecosystem: Environmental > Aquatic > Marine > Unclassified | place: Southern Ocean | collected 2014-07-25
CCACTGTAATTGGAAAGTGTTATCTAATAAACCATTATTAGAATTCTTAATACACTCGTTTAACGCATTTATAGTATAAAGGGTATTTGTTTGTTTTTTCCTGTGTAGTGAAATTGTGTCTGGTAATATTGCTATATCTCCACTTGAATCTATATTGTACGTACACATTAATTCTCGTGTATCAGATTCATTCCTTAACACAAATAATTTATTGTATAAAATATCATATGCGTCTATAATCCTATCAACTGACTTAGATAGGGCCTTAGTGTTTGTAAATGTACATAAAAGTTGTGTTCTCATTATACCTCTACTTCTTCGCCCGTTTGGGCATCAGTTAAACTACCATCAGATTGTATATTATTTTTTGCAGCTTTTCCATCACCTGTAAATGATAGTTGGCAACCTCCACCAGTTCTACCAGGGGTTCTCTTGGTTCTAAACGTTATTGAATAATCGTCTGGGTCCATGGTTCCTTTACTAGTGACAAACTGTGGTTTATTATCCTTGTCATAGAATTGTTTATTGTGCTCTAACTCTAGTAATGTTTTATTTGTTCTAATATTATTTGCAATTTCAATTGCTGATAAGAGAGCTTCAACTTTAACACCGCCCTTTTGTACTAAATTTTTGGCGTTATTTTCACCTATTAGTGCAGATGCATGCTCCAATGTTATTATTTTTCCTAATCGTTTTTTATACTTACCTTCAATCTTTGCCAATTCCTTACCAAACCTTTTCCAATACTGTTCTTTATCGGCTGGATTAGAATCTTCTACTTCTTTTTTGATTCTGTCTATTTCCTCCATATATTCAGATGTTATTACAGCTATTTCCTCTGTTTCTTCATTTGAAAATGTATTACCTAAGTTTACGCCTGGATCACCCAAGGTTGTTTCTATAAAGTTTGTTGTTTTTTTCTTTGTTTCTTCTTTACTTTCACCCTTTATTAATTTATCATTGATAAGTAGTGTATGGTCTTTTTCACCAAGATATTGTCCTTGATTATTTCGTTTGTTCTCGTCTTGGTGTAATTCACAGATAGTCTTAGAATTTGCAGGACAACCATATATCCTACCTTTTTTTCCAAATTTACAGCTTATTAATGAAACTGTTTCTGTAGTTCCACCCTTTATTTTATCGCCAGCTGGAAAGTTTCCTGCAGAAGGTAGATAGACTTCTTCACCATTTGCTAATTCTTGTTCATATAAATTATTTTCGGCTATTTGTTTTAAAATTGAAGCAGCAACCTCGGGATCAGATTCATGTAATTCTACCATTAAATCATTATAGCTATTGGCAATAGCTTCTTTAGCTTCTTTGCTTGGTATTTTTATAGTTTTTAAAACATTTTCTAGATTTTGCTGGTGCTTTTCTAGTGAATTTGCAACTGCTTCGTCAAGATTGCCAGCTGCTGCCTGTTTTTTGGCAACATTGATTGTGTTTTGTAGTGATGGGCTTCTAAAACTTTGAGCTAAATATTCTGCTGAGTGCTCACTACTTGGCATTTTAACACTACCATCTTTACCTTTAACAGTATATATACCCTGTAACCCATCTCTTATTTTTTGTAATATTGAATGAGCTTTAAAATACTTAGTAACTGGATCGTTACCATCACCTTTATAATCAGGTTTAACAATATTTTCATCACCTAGATCTGGTTTTGCAGCTGAAGATAATTCTAACTTAACAGACTTGGCATTAAAGTCTCGCAATTCAACTAAAGACTCCATTTTTTGGACTAAAGCTTCTGTACTGTTTGTTCCATTACCAAGTATTTTTTTACCTCCTCCTAATTTATTAAGGTATGCTTTTCTTTTACCTGACTTTGGCATTGAATTTGCTGAAAAACCAGTTTTGTCAACTAGCCATTGCGCTGCAGCAACTTGTTCATCTTTAGATGCAGTTTCATCAAATAAAACTTTAATTTTTTTAGATGCTTCTTTTACTAATTCTGACTGGCTGTCCGTTAGACCATCAACTCTGTCGTTTATCCTTGTTTCAAAATCAGCAATTACTTTTTTATTTTCTTTGGAAGAGTCTGTATTTGTTTTGCCATCTGGTTTATTAGTCTTTTCAGTCTCATCAGTGTCAAATAAAGCGGCACCTTGTGGTCTTCCATCTCCTTTTTCGTCTTCAGGTTTTGAGTCATTTTCAGGATCGTATGCTACAGATCTACCATCTTCAATGGCTTTTTCCATAGTTTCTTTGGATCCATAATCTATTATATCTCCATTTTTCTTACTTTTTGCTTGCCATTTTTCTGCTTCTGTAAGTTGTTGTATATATGCATGTATAAATTTTTCAGAATATTTGTGATGCCTTAATACTGCTTCCAGTACAACCACATGTGATCTATTTTTAGGGTCTGGACAACCATCATTCACTCTCCAAGACCAGTCCCTAACTAAATTGTCTATAAATATATTTTTCATATAATAACCCTCAATCTATAAATATCATGAAAACTTATAAGAAACATCTTTTAAGTCACCATAATTGCTACCGAAACCTATCCTAGTAGGATATTTCATTGCATCTTTTATTTTTACAATTAATTCTTTACCTTCCGATAAATCAAAATCAAATGTAAAACTATCATAAGTATATAATATAAATTTACTATTGTATTCTTTTAAAACCGATATTACCCTTTCCATTGCTTCAGAATTTAATTCTGTTTCAGCTGACTGGATGTAATAATTAAACAGTTTTTGAGGATTCATTTTTCCAATAGTAGCTTGATATACTTTTCTATTATATAAGTATGTTTTATAATGGTTTTTTAACTTCCATTCTTCCCAAAATTTAAAAATAAAAGTGTTTACTTTATTAAAAAATGGTATTTCTAAAAATTCTTTTGGAATTCCGCCATATAAAAGTTGAAAACTTATCTGCTTAGCTTCTGAGTATTGTTTTTCTGTTAGATTATCAGTTGCAAAATATTGTTTTCCAAGATATTCGTGAATAGACCCGTTAGGTAACTTATAGCCTATAATATCAGCTATTATTCTAAGATGGTATGCGTCATAATCTAACTCTAGAATTCCACCATTGGTAAATCTACTAACATACTTATTTCTACTACCATTACTTTTATTTAGTGCTGCATAATTAATTTTATTAAATGTATTACTTGGTCTACCAGTTAAGGTATATGGATTATAGTATGAATACTCGGTTTCTCCTAGTGTATGTAATCCTGATGCTTCAATTGTAGATAGGCTAGACATAAACGCTAAAAGTTTATTATATCCTAAGTCATCTGATGGTTGTTTATCTATTATATATCTAATCTTTATTTCTAGTTCTTGGCAATATTCTACGTGCTTATATATAGGAATTATTTCATTAATATTGTTCTTATTCCAATACATTGAATATAATTTACCGTGTGCTTTAGTATAATTTTGTTCTATTTTTTTACCACAGTAAAAATATGATAGAGAATTAACACAGTGTACATTTTTAAGGCTAAAATTATGATTAAATATTTTAATATCAGGAACATATTTTTTATGGGGTGTATCAATTGCCCCTATTATTTCTTCAAGTGTAAAGTTTTTTATTGATTCACAATGATTGGCAGAAATATAATATTTGTGCATATTATTTAACATGGATACATAAATTCCAGAGATATTGGAACGTCTAGGGTGAGCTGAGTGATCAGACAGTATTGGAATAAGTATAGTTGGAGATTGCTGGCAATCCTGCTTAAATTGTTTAAAAGATTGTGTTGTGTCAATAATTATCATTAGTATAATATAATAAAAATTATTGAATCGGTGAAACTTATACTAAAGAATTATAGGTTTTTGAGTCTGTATTGATTATTTTTTCTTCTTCTGATAGGGAATCACTATTAAATACTGTTCTACTCATAGGATACAAATACTCATGAGGATCAGATGTATGCGATTTTCCAACCATAGGCCTGTTCATATGAACGTGATAGTCACCAATAAATTCTTCCCCAGTTGTTGTTTGAAATTGATCTCCTGGACTATTCAATGAAGACTGTTCTCTTGGATTAGCATATTCTAAAGAATCCGATAGATATTCAGATATACCAGGCATTTTTGACTCAGCCTTAAGCATTGATTCATTATTGGTTGGTATTATACCATGTTCAACAATTACGTCTTTATTTAAAATATTAAATATTGGACCAGATATTTTCCACTCTATTGAAGCCATTGTATATAATTCGTGGTGAGGGTTTGATTTTTTAGCTAATCTCTTATATAAATCTTTATCTATTTCAAAAATTTGTTGGGTATTTTCTTGTCTTGCAAAAAACCTAATAAAAAATCCAGCGTCTTCGTCTTTTGCACTTATAGTTGCACCAATAGATATTATTCCTGGAAAAGCTTTTGCAAAAGTAGGTTGTAATTTATTGTATAAGAAAACATTTCTATCATAAATTACACCTCTTAATTTAGTTGATGGAGTAGATGGAGTTGCACCAATATATGGGCGGCCTTTTTTAGTGTGGTATGGGCCAATATAGAAATTAGGTTTTTCTGACTTATTTTTAGGTGAAAATAATTGTAATTCTCCACCTTTAGTATATAAATCAGTTATTATTTCTTCTTTTCTAAATATTTTCATATTATGTTATCCTTCCTCATATTCTATATCATCTTCTATTTCCATTAAAATTTCCTGTTTTAATGATTCTTGATCTGCAAGATTCCATCCTCCTGATATTTGTTCCATCATATATATTCCATTAAGTGGCGTCCAAAATCCTTCAATAAAGTCTTCAGTAGCTCCTCTTTGAATTTTCCATTCTCTTTCACCTGTTATTACTCCACCAGCATTCATGACAGCTGTGAAGGTATGTTGGTGTGTTCCTGATTCTAGTTCACTTCCACCATCCCATCCAGTTACAGGTGGTTCTGGCTCAGGTTCTGGTTCAGGTTCTGGTGGAGGTGGTGGTGGTTCTGTTGTTGGTTCTGTTTCTTCTTCTGGTATTTCTTCTATTTCAGGTTCAGGTTTTTCTGCTGGAGGTTTAGGTTTAGATTTTTGTATCGTGCTTGTCGTTGGAGGGGTTTTATCTTCTAGTTCAGTTTTTGCAACTGATCCTTGTCTCATTATCGATCCTAATTCAACAGTCCAACCAGATGAGTCTATAGTATGGTCAACACTGGTTATTGTAAAACCTGTAGCACTATATCTTGGAGGCAAATAATCAATAGTTATCGGATATCCCCAAACTATACCACTCATTCCGTCTAAAGTAATACCTAGCTCTATTGGTAAAGTAATTCCACCACTAAGTGTGCTTAAAGCATGTTGATTTTCATCAGTTGCTGCTGATCCTAATTCTACCATTTTTCTAACAGCGCTTTGTGCAGATTCTATCTGTTCAGTTTCAACATTATCTGCAAGATCTATTCTAGCCTCTTTATATGAATCTCTAATTTTTTGAGCAGCTGCTAATAAGTCTTCTTCAGAATTACCACAACCATCTACATCTTTATTTACCTTGGTTCTCATTATCATATTTTGATGGTCCATATCAACTACTTCTGCATTAAATAAATTCCAAGAAGCAGTTTTTTCTTTACCCATTTCATGAGAATTTTTTGCTGAGTTTGTTCCATACATAACCATTGCAGCTATTCTACCACTTAATTTTGTTTCTATAGTAATATCTCTAGCGATTGAATTTTGACCTACGGCTGGTATTTCAGGAACAATTACTTCTTCTTCAGATTCTTCTTCTAGGTTTGCATCAACTATTCGCAATATTGCAGGAACATCAGGATCTTCTACCATTTGTAAATCCCACATATCTGAGCATGCTTCATTTACTGAATCTAGTATTTTATTTATAAATGAATCTAAATATTCTTCTTCCTTTAATGTATTTTCAACAAATCTAACATTTAATAAGATATTAGATAACATTCCGTATCTTTTTTCTCCAGTATCAAAAATTAGGCCTGCAGAAGTTAATGGTTCTATTGTTTTTGCTGAAATATTATCGTCATCTGGCAATATAGATCCTACAACACCTGCAGCAGAGTCTACTACTGAGTTAACAACTGATGCTCCAGTATCTACTATTTTTGCAAACCAACCTTTTTCATCGCCATCAGCTTTATCACCTTTTTTAGAGTTTGCAGCTGCCTTTGTTTGTTTTTTTCGTTGGAAATCTTTTGCAAAGTTTGGGTCTTCTTCATAACCGTCCCAATGGGCTTGGCCAGGTAATACACAAACCATAGGATTAGATGATATTAGTGAAGGATGATTTTTAAGCATTGTTCCTCTACTATCAAGTGAACCAATACCACTAGCTCGCCTTTCAACTAAATGTGGCATAAACTCCTTTGTTTCTTTGTATATTTTATTCCACGCAGTTTCGTTTCCTTCTGTATCTTCTACATTATCTGCTTCTTTTCCTGTGCAGCATTTTTCTCCTTCTCCACTTTCTGGTTCATTAGAAACTTCAGGTATAAGGGCTTGGTTTACTATAATTTCTTCAAAATAGTCCCAGGTCATGTAATATGATAAATCTTCATTGTAGCTTGTTTCGTCATCATCATCACCTTCTTCTTCTCCTTCTGGTATATCTTTATCAAACTCTATAGGACAACCAACAAAGGCAGTACCTCCATCTACACTTGGTACCTCATGAGCCTCACCTGATACCTGTTTTTCGTATAGGAATTTACAAACATTTACACTATTTTGATTAAATGTTACTGCATCTGCTGTACCTGTTTCGTCATTTGCATTATCACTATCTGTACAGTTATTAGACTTTGAAGTTGTTGAAGTAGGTACTGACATTAAAACTGTTCCCATTGAAATTAATGTTATTTCACAATCAAATCCACCGTTGGCATTTATTGCCCATGAAAAATTAGAAACCTTACCTTTCATAGCGTCATAGTTAAATTTTGAAGATAGTTGATACGCTTTTAGTTTTTCTGTAAATTTGCATAATGATCCCTTCATATCATTAAAACTAAAACCTTCAGTAATAGGGGTACCGTCACTTCGGGTCGACCAACCCCATTCAAGTACTTGATACGTACCAAGAGTCATATATAATGGTTCTATATATTTTAGTTGTTCTATTGACCAAACACTAAATGTAACAGTTGCCTTTCTTAATGCTCCTGCTGTTCCTTGGTCCTTTATAGTTAAGCTAGTTATACCAGGCATAGGTTCAGCCCTATTATCTAATTGATATGATGTTGCTAGAGTATTTAGCTTTGATGAAAATAACTGATATTTTTCACGTAATGTATCATCACCATTAACTTTACAGTTTGAAGTTAATTTTATCCAAGGCATTCTACCATGTGTCCATTTTTGGTAGCTGTCAGGTATAACACTTGCTCTTTGCATGAGTTCGTTTATGGCTCCATCTGGCCATTTTCTATTAAAAAAGCTTTTAGCTCCCATTAAATTTTTCTTTTTCGTAAACCTTCATTAAATTGCCTAATTATTTCCCCTGTGTTCATTGGTATTCTTAGTTGTAATCCACCGTTAATAGCCATAGTTCCTTGTCCTAAATTATTTGCTTGTGCTATTATCCACCATAAAGTCACATCCTTATAGAATTCATTTGCCAATAAATCTAGCCTATCACCGGCTCTGGACTCAACGTATAAATCAGTTGCACTTCGTTCTATTTTTGGATACAATATAGTACCATAGAATACTTTGCCAGTTATTGGATCCTTTCTTTTTTTATTTATTTCATGTCTTTTCATAACGTATTCCTATTCTTGAGGTGTATATATTCCAGCTGGAGCAAAGTCTCTAGAAATAGCACCAAAATAATTAGCGTCTCTAGAGAATAAAGCTTGAGTAACATTATCTTCTTGATTTTTTGCGTCAGCAAATAATATTTTTCCACTTATTGATAAATCTAGATGATGGGGTAATTGTCTCCCATCCTTTAGTTCCCATGGAGATCCATCACTTGGACTCATAGAAAAACTATCTATAATCATTGGTATACCTACAAACCAGTCACCAAGTGTGAATTTAAGCATTGGAGCAGTTGGTAATCCATCATTATATTGTGGTGAAATTAGTTGTATAAACCTATTTAATCTTTTATAATTTGCAATTAGTTCTTCTCTAGTTCCAGCGGCTAGTTTAAGGTCAAAGGATATATCTCTATCCATTGATTCAAATAAATATGTTGGAGTAGTTCTACCTACATATGTAACGTCTTGCCAAGTAGGATTAATATTGTCAGAGAAGTTTTCTAAATATGCCCTAAACTGCAATGCCTCTGCTTCATCGTTATCTGGGTCTATAGTATTAAACTTAACCCTAATTAAGTCATCAAATTCAGCATTATAGTCTGGATTTTCTGGATCAGATATATCTACAGAATTATCCTGCAGGCCTGTACCTTCTGAATTTTCCCAACTACTTCTATCTACAGAGTAACCTGCTGCAGTTTCAGTTCCATCTGTTAATCGAGTTAATCTACCATAATCAGCACCAAATCTTGTTGCTCTATCTTTTGCTTGCCATGGTAAGGCCAGAGAATCGCCACCATTTGGTCTTTCAAAATTCTTATTTGCACCATCTAATAATTCCCTAAAATCCATCAGCTTGTGGCCTGATCTATCTACTGGTATTTTACCGTATACAAGGGTTTCATATTTTCTTAATGTTGCATTTTGTGATATTTCACCGGTTGGGTCAGTCTCTTCGGTAATTTTTGCAAATTTATCTGGAGAATTAATTTCAGCAAAAGATGCAGCATCAAACTTTTGAGTTATTGGGGATTGAAAGCCACCTTCTTGATCCAACATACCGTCAAATGTAGCTGCACCATTATAGTCTCCATATTTTTGGTGCTTATTAACTATACCTAAATCGTCAAACGCTGTTGGATTAGAAGTTATGAATTGATTGGCTGTTCTTTTTTCAATTTCTCCTTCTTTACCTTCATTTTTTATAGCTAATTTAGATTTAAAGGGGTTAGATGGGTCTTGGTCTAACATTCTATCATATGCTAGAGATGGAGCGCCTTCTTCTCCAGGTTGATTAGCTAGAGTACTTACATTACTACCAAACTGGTCACTATATTTTTTACCAATATCACTGTTGTAATACGTTTTTGCTACTGAAGGGTTAGTATCTACTGCTTCTCCGTTTTCTTGATTAAACCAAACATCTTGACCTGTTTTAGATAGGTATTTTGAATCAGCATACGTTCCACCTGTTTCTAAGTGTTGACCTATTCCAATTCCCGCCGTTGACCTATATATTGAAGTACCACCAATACCATATACTGAGTGTGGGCCTAAGAAACCTTTATCAGATAATCTAGTTATTTTTACCTTGGTCATTCCTCTAAATGCTCCTGGTACAGCAGATGAAATGGTACTACCAATATTTTCAGTTATGTCAGTAAGACTATTGAGTAAACTTGCATTTGCTGGGGTTTCATCACCACCAGTAACTCCCCATAATCCTGATTTTAAATCTGTTGCTAAAAATACTAGTCTTGAGTTACTTCTAGGACTACCATCACCTAATGGAGTTTCATCAGATGGAGCTGAATTAGGTACTTTTGAGTCTAGTCCTCCAGTATCTATTTTTAAATCTTTGGCAGCGGCCTTTCCTGCGCCAGCTGAAACTAAGCCTCCAGCTAATTCTGCTTGGAATACATTGTCTTCGTATCTAGCATTACCAGCTAATTGGCCATTTAATGGGCCTAGTCCATGTCTTGTAAAGTGTATACCAATTGCATTTGTTAATGTTTGAGCTAATGTTGATAACCCTAAAGGATATATTCTATTTGCACCTATTCCAAGTATATTATCTGTTTGTACCTTAGGATTTGTCAGTTGTAAACCAATTTCTTTAACTATAAACATTAGTCCTTTAGGACTTATTAAAAATTTACCAATTCTTGCGGCATCAAAAAGAGAACGGTTAATTGCTGTTCCTACCCCACCTCTTATTAAGTCTATACCAAACTTTGGACCTGGACCATCACTAAATAGACTCCAATTAGAACCTATATCTCGCAATATAAATGGCTGATCTGTTGCATTACCCCAAGAACCAAAATTTGAAGATTCTTTCCTAAGATCTGTTTTTCCTTTGCCGGGTATTG
>Ga0308011_10001602_pt1 | contig 10111 bp, 8 predicted proteins | sample Neamet177_FD_203144 | JGI IMG/M metagenome (GOLD analysis project Ga0308011, IMG submission 203144) | Marine microbial communities from water near the shore, Antarctic Ocean - #177 | ecosystem: Environmental > Aquatic > Marine > Unclassified | place: Southern Ocean | collected 2014-07-25
TACTTTGAATGCCATTATAGATAATATATAGTTAATTTTTTAGGTTTTAAAAGCTGAGCATTTGCTCAGCTTTTTTTATTTAAAATATTTTTTGTATTATTGTAATTGAATTTAAAAAAAAATTATGGGTTATATTGAAAAAACAATTCAAGGAGATGAAAAAATTGTAAAGAAATTTGAAATACATATAATTGTATATCTTGAATACATATTATTTTTATGGTTAATCTTTCCAATTATTGGGTTGATAAAATTATTTTTTATTGAGAATGGATTAACAACTAAAAGAGTTGTATTTAAATCTGGTATTATTGGTAGAGATACTGAAGAAATGAGATTATCAAAAATTGAGACTGTAGAAATTAAACAAGGAGTTATAGGAAGAATTTTTGGATTTGGAGATGTTATTGTAACAGGAACTGGTATAAGTAATGTTGTTTTTAAATATGTATCAAATCCAATAAATGTAAAGAAAGAAATAGAATCTCAACTAGATAAGATACAATAGATAGTGGTGAAAAAATAATCTAATAGGAAAGCGTGATATAATTAGTTTCTCAATTTTTTCAATCTTGATCTACTTAAAAAATATTTCTTATAAATTGGATGCAATAAATTGATAAGTACGCTTTGAAGCATCACTATCATTATATTTATTATAAATTTTTTTAATTGCATTGTAATCCAAAACACTTTCCTTTAAAGCGTTTGGCTCTTTAAAAAACAATTCTAATTTCTCATAAAATCCTTTAAAATCATAAGCCTTATGTCCTGGGGTTACGCTATTGTACTTATCATACATTGAACGATCCTTAGTTAAATAATCATCAATATCGTAAGGGTAAAACAACACCGGTTTATCAGTCAATAAGAAGTCAAAGAAAATAGAAGAATAATCCGTGATTAACAAATCAACTTTTGAAAATAAGGGATACATATCACTTTCATTATCCAATACTCTAATATGACTACACTTCTCTTTCATAGCCATAGAATAATCATGTCTGTGTAATTTGATAAGAAAAGTAGTATCATTCTTTTTTAATAAATCATTCAAGCGTTCCCACTCAATAGGAGTTTTTCTATCAAAACGATTTGTATCACGGAAAGTAGGTGCGTACAAAATTGTCTTCTTGGTAGTAATAGATTCAATAATTTTTTGTTCAAATACCAAATGCTTAGCGTACAGATTAGGGTTAGTAATAATATCATTTCTGGGGTAACCGGTAACTTCAATTTTTTCACAACCAAAAGCAGAATTGAAATATCCTTTTACTTTCTCGGATGTAGCAATCATCAATTCAGCTACCACAAACCATTCCGGCATTATCATTCGTACAAAATAACGTTTTAGACCGAAGGTATGGTTGCCTAAATAAAATGCATTGTTCTTAACTGTTATATCTCTATCGATATTTTTTAAGGGAGATCCGTGCCATAAACTTACTTTAAAAGCGCCTCCAGAAGTCCAATGGTTAATGCAACTAGTTCTGGAATCGTATATATATACTTTGGAGGAAATACTTAACCATATTCCCATTAAACTATATTTATAATAGGCCTTAAGTCCATCATTGCGTAAGCTTTCAACCAAAGCCTTATTTTTCGTTATCCAAAAGGAATTAATTTCTTTTTTTGATGAACAGTATAAAAATAGATATTTAGCATTGTCACTAAAGCTCATCCCAACTCCCGATCCAAAAACCCAATTTCTCTTATTTCTAGGCATAAGATGTAATAGGCAATAAATAGGAAATATTAAAAGACTTATTAGCTTAGGTAAGTACTTAATGCTTTTAGAATTTGATATTCCAACTATATGGTTTTTCATACTATTTCCAATCTTTCAATTCAATATTAACTAATTGTTCAAACTTCTTTACTTAATGGGGTAATAATGAATTTATTTGCAAAATATTAATAATTAATCATCTAAAATAGATCTTAATTTAGAGGAAGATATTCCTTTAGTTCTAGGGAAGTATATAACTTCACAGAACTTCTTTAACTCATCAAATTTTCCTTTCCAATCATCCCCCATTACAAAAATGTCAATATCATTATCTTGAATATCAGTCACTTTCTGATCCCAATTATTTTCAGGAATCACCTTGTCAACATAATCTATCGAATCTAGTAACTCCTTTCTTTTCTGATATGGCAAAACACAAGTTTTTCCTTTTATTTCATTAAACTTATCAGTTGAAACCCCAACAATTAGTTTATCCCCTAAAAGACTTGCTCTTCTTAATATCTCTAAATGACCATAATGTAACAAGTCAAAAGTACCATAAGTTAAAACAGTTTTAAATTTTCCATCTTTAATTTCCATGTTGCAAATTTAAAAAACTAGTCTTTAAAAAACTCTTTCTTAAAATTAATCAAGTATAGCTTTTTACTTGCACGTGTTAGTGCTGTGTAAAGCCATCTTAGGTAGGATTTGTCCAACATATCTTCAGTAAAGTAGCCTAAGTCCACAAATACATTTTCCCATTGTCCTCCTTGTGATTTGTGACATGTAATGGCGTAAGCGAATTTTATTTGTAAGGCATTAAAGAATTCATCTTCCTTAATTTTTTTGTTTATCTCCTTTTGCCCTTTATAGTCCAAACCAACTTCTTTGTATAGTTGTTGGTATTGCTCATACGTTATGGCTGGGCTTTCACTCGTTAAGGTTTCTAATAGTAATATTACTTCTAATTCTTTTTCATCTGGGTAGTCCACCATTTGTACACTAGCTTTTGCAAATCGGAAACCATAGCGTTCAATGGTTTCTTTTATTTTTACTACTTCAACAATATCACCATTGGCAATAAATCCTGCTTTGCTGCTATCGTCTAACCAATAATAATTATTTCGTACAACCATTAGCATATCACCAGCTGAAATTTCATTTTCCTGCCATCTTATCTTTGCTCTTATCTGCTGGTTGTAAAGGTTTGCTCTTTTGTTGGATCGGCAAAGTACGGTAGTATTATTTACTCCTTCATTGCTGTAAGCCGTTTCTAATGCGTCTTGCAAATCCTCACCTGTATTAAGGCGAATAACTTCTGAATTGGTCACTAATTTAGGATAGGAGTAATCAGCAGTTGCAATTCTATTCCTAAGGTCAGTTGCATTTTCTAGTATTAATGAATCTTCCTTTTGCCTAACTACTTGGGTAAGTTCCTTACAAATAACTTGTTTGTTGTAATTCAGTTCTAGTTTATCTTCATTTAAGGCTGGACTTATATCCAAATGAACAGGAGGGAGTTGTGCCGTATCGCCAATCAAAATAAGTTTACAGTCCTGCCCTTGATATACATATTCAATCAAATCATCTAAAAGGGAGCGGTTGCCAAATCCTTTATCCGAATTTTCAGGAATCATTGAAGCTTCATCAACTATGAAAATAGTATTACTATGTGTATTATCTTTAAGCGTAATAAAAGTGTTTCCACTCTTATTGGTTCTTATCCAATAAATCTTTTTATGTATTGTACTTGCTGACTTTTTTGAATATTTCCCTAAAACTTTTGCGGCTCTTCCTGTTGGCGCCATGAGTACTGAACGCTTTCCAAGTACAGGTAATGATTTTACCAAAGTAGCAACTAAAGTAGTCTTTCCTGTTCCTGCGTATCCTTTTAGCATATATATGCTTCTATTGCCAATAGTACTTACAAAGTCAGCAATGTCTGTTATTAGTGCATCCTGTTCTGAAGTGGGAGTGAAAGGAAAATGGATTCTTAATTTTTCTTGTAATTTATTGCTATTCATTATAAGATACTTACTTCAGGTTCTATGCTAATCCCGTATTTCTCTTTTACTTTTTGCTGAATTACTTTCGCTAAATTTATTATTTCAGTTCCGCTTGCATTCCCGTAATTAACCAAAACCAATGCTTGATTTTTGTGTACACCTGCATCTGCTTTTCTGTATCCCTTTAGTCCGGCATTATCAATTAGCCAGCCAGCAGCAATTTTGGTTTGGGAATTTGAAATTGTATAACCTACCATTTCAGGGAATTTTTTTTTTAATTCTTCAAATTCAGTAGTTTCAATAACAGGGTTTTTAAAAAAACTTCCGCTATTTCCTAACACTTTAGGGTCAGGTAATTTCCTACTCCTAATGTTGATGACTGCCTCAGCAATATTTGCAGGGTTAGCTTCTAACTTCAGATTTTTTAATTCATCCTCAATTGCACCATATGTGGTTTTGTTAAGGGGTTGTTTGCTTAGCCTAAATTCAACTTTAGTAATAATGAATTTCTTTTCTTCTTCCTTTTTGAAGGTAGAATTTCTGTAGGAAAATTCACAATCTTTATTGTTGAAAATTTTAACTTCTTTATTTTTAATTTCTAATGTATGTACTTTAGTTATACTGTCTTTCACCTCCATTCCGTAAGCACCAATATTTTGAACTGGACTAGCACCAACAGTCCCTGGTATTAGTGCTAAATTTTCTATTCCTGATAGCTCTTGGCTAACACTCCACATTACAAAATCATGCCAAACTACTCCAGCACCAACTTCAACCAATATGTCATTTTCATTATCTTCTAAAATACATATACCTTCAATCTTATTGTGAAGAATAAATCCGTCAAAATCTTGTGTTAAAAGGATGTTAGAGCCACTACCAAGAATAAAGAATTTTTCTTCTTGGTGTAGATTAGTTTTTAAAATTTCTTTAAGCTCAAGAACTGAGTCAAATGAGGAAAAATATTTTGCTTTTACAGCTATACCAAAGGTATTATGATTCTTTAAGCAGTAATTATTAAGAATATTACTCATGGGTCATTACAATTTCACTTATTTTTTTATCAGCACATTTTAAAGTACGGGCTTGGTATTTCTTAATGATTGAATAATCGTGTGTAGCAATCAAAACGGTTGTTCCTTTTGCATTTATTTCTTTGAATAATTCAATAATTTTTTCTGATTTTTCGGGGTCTAAATTCCCTGTTGGTTCGTCTGCTAAAATAATTTCAGGATGATTCAAAAGTGCACGAGCAATTGCGGCTCTTTGTTGTTCTCCACCTGATAATGTATAAGGCATTTTATCCTTCACTCCGCTTATATGAACACTTTCTAGCACCTCATTTATCCGCTCAGCTATTTTTACTTTATCTTTCCATCCTGTAGCTTTTAGTACAAAGGATAAATTTTCAAATACCGTTCTGTCTGATAGCAATTGGAAATCCTGAAAAACAATCCCTAATTTTCTTCTTAGAGTAGGGATTTCTTTAGCTTTAATTTTATTAAGATCAATATCTGTTAGGGAAATGGTTCCGGCACTCACTTTTAGTTCTCCATACAATACTTTGAGTAAAGAACTTTTACCGCTTCCTGTTTCACCAACTAAATATATAAAATCTCCAGCAGCAATTTTTAATGTTATATTGCTAAAAATCTGTTGCTCCATTTGGTGTATGTCTACACCTTCCAAATTAATGATAGGCTTATTCATTCTTGTTGTAGTATTTATGAATTTTACCATAAGGAATACTGTCCAGTAAAGTCATTATCCCTTCTGTTTCAGCTTCCAGATTGTTTTTTTTTAATCCAACTTTTTGTTGGTTTAGCCTGAAATAGGCGCATAAAGTCATCTGCTCATCTCTAATTTGTACAAAGTCAGGGATAGTTTTTGTTCCTTTTATTTTTAAGATATATAACACTAAGGCAAATTAAGAAATTAATTCTTCATTAAACGCTTGTTTATCTCAATAATTGTTAGCAAAGTCTGTTGAAAACTTCAATTACCTATTTTTAGCACAAAGCCTAATTTATTTACTTTTAAATCTCATAAGAAATCCTATGCATAAAATTATAAAATTACTGCTGTTAACACTATTTTTTAGTGTTCAGGTTAAAGCTCAGCATACCAATTTAGCAAAGGCCAGTGCTTTGTATTCTGAGGAAAAATACAGTGCAGCTCAAGCTTTGTTTCAGCAGTTAATTATTACTGACAGAACTAACGAACAGGCTAATTATTACAATGCAAAATGCTCAAAAGAGTTGTTTGCTTCAGATGCTATTTTCTTATATAAACAATTCCTTTCAGCTTTTCCTTATACTTCATTTATTCAACAAGTGAATGAGGACTTGGCTTTGTTGTATTACAGAGATTTAGATTATCCAAAGGCTATTAAATACTTTCTACAATTCAATAGTTTAGAGCAGCACCCTGATTTAGTTTTTAAATTAGCTTATGCTAATTTCAGCATTGATTCTTTAGTTGACGCACAATATTATTTTTCCAAATTAATTAATACTGAAAGTAAATATGCAGCAACTGCTCAGTATTATTCTGCTTATATTGCTTACCAAAACGGTTTGTATAAAACGGCCTTAAATGGCTTTAAGCATTTAATTGCTAACGAGCAGTTCGGATCTATTATTCCTTATTACATTACTCAAATTTACTTTTTTCAGCAAAGTTATAAGGAGTTAATTGCTTTTGCATCCCCACTTTTGGAAACTGTTATTCCTTCAAGGAAGGTAGAGGTAAATCGTTTGTTAGCTGAGGCCTATTATCGTACCGGAAATTTTGAAAATGCCATTATTCACTTTACGGCTTATGTTGAACAAGTTGAGCAAGTAAAGCCTGTAGTTAATTTTTTATTAGGACAATCCTATTTTAAAGTGGGTGAGTTCGAAAATGCTATTAATTATTTAGAGAAAGCAAGTAGTTCTGCTGATAGTATCAGTCAGCATGCTACTTATTCTCTGGGGGCTTCTTACTTAAAAGTTCAGCAGTTTAATTATGCTTTACAGGCTTTTAAAAAGTCTGCATCATATTCTTATGATAAAGTGCTTCAGGAGGAGGCTTTTTATAATTATGCAAAACTATCGTATCAGTTGGATTTACCTTTTGATAATACCTTACTCGTGCTTAAAACTTATTTGGAAAAGTACGATAATGCAATTCATAAAAAAGAAATTGAAACCTTAATGGTTCAGGTTTTCCAAAGTAGTAGTAAATATGATGAGGCTTTTGATGCTTTATCAGCTATTCACTTACCTGATTTTCAACAGCAAAAATCACTACAACAACTTGCTTTCTTTTTAGGAGTTAAGGAATATAATGCTGGTGACTATAGGGAGGCGCTTACTTATTTCCAATTAGCTACTCAGTATCCCATAGATGATAAAATAGCTTATGTAACTGTTTTTTGGTTGGCAGATTGTTATTATCAGTTAAATGACTTTGCGAAATCAGCTGAAATTTATGCCGATCTTCCTGTAAATAATACTACAAATTTTGGGTTTTATCACGAGCTAAAACAATATTATTTAGCCTATGCTTATTTTAAGCAAACAGAATATAAGCGTGCAAATACTTACTTTAGAAAATTTGAAAAGTTAGCAACTGACAGCATGCATTTGAATGATACTTATTTGCGTATTGCAGATTGCTTTTTTATGAATCAAGAATATTCGCTTTCTGAAAAATATTATGATAAGGCAATTGCTTATTCTTTATTTGATGGGGATTATGCTATCTATAAGCGTTCGGTAGCTTTGGGCTTGGTAGGAAAAAATAATACTAAAGTAAAATTATTAAAACAGTTAACTAGTGATTTCTTAACCTCTATTTATTATGATAATGCGCTATATGATTTGGCACGCTATTATAAAAACACTTCCAAAAATGATTTAGCACTTTCCTATTATGAAAAATTACTAGCTGAAACTAAAGATGAACAATTCATTGCTGATGCTCATTTGAGTAAAGGAATGATTTATTTTAACAGTGGTAAAGTTGATCAGGCAATCGTATCCTTTTTATTTGTGGTGAGTAATTTTCAGCAAACTATTTATTTTAAAGAGGCCTTGTCAGGCTTGCAGGCAGCTTATGTAAGTTTGGCTAAGGTAGATAAATATTTAGCAATTGTAAATGGTTTGCCTGAGATAAGTATTAGCAGAGCAGAGCAAGATTCCTTGACGTATAATACAGCTTTTATGAAATTTTCTGAAGGAGATTATCCGGTGGCAAATACTACTTTTAATCAGTATTTAGAGAAATTTGAAAATGGAATATTTAAAATTGATGCTGTCTATTATAACGCTATCTCTTGTGTGAAAGTTGGCGATACAACTAATGCAGTGCTTTTGTATACTGAATTGATTGGAGTTTCTAATGCTGAGTATCAGCAATCGGCTTTAAGCTTTTTAGCAAGAAAGTATTATGCTGAGGATGATTATGCTAATTCAAATATCTATTACCAAACTTTAGAGAAAGTTGCCGCTAATAATTCTTTAAAACGAGAGGCTGTTATTCGCCTTATGTATGGGAATGAAAATCTAAATACTGAGCTCGCTTATAACTATGCTCAGCAGGTAGTTAATTTAGATAAAATAGACGATTGGTTAAAAAGTAAAGCTAAAATTATTATTGCTCGACATGAGTTTTCTGCGGGTAATTATGCTAAATCAAAAACGACTTTCAAAAAAGTAGTGGAACTTTTGGATTATGATGAAGGGGCTGAAGCAAAATATTATTTAGCATATTTAACCTATTTGGACGATAGTCTAGCATTGGCAGAGAAAATGATATTTGAATTGGCCGAAAGTTATACTAGTGATTATTTTATAGCAAAAGCATTTATTTTACTGGCTGATATTTATGTGGTGCAGGAAAATGACTTTCAGGCAAAGGCAACTTTGGAAAGTATTATTGAAAATCATGATGGGGAAGAACTAGTAAATTTGGCAAGGAAAAATTGGGAGTTAATAGTAGAAAGAGAAACTTTGAAAAATGCAATAAAAGAAGTGCCTCAAAGTTATATTGAAATATCAGAAGAAGAAATTGATTATGATTTAGAGGAATTTTTGATTGAAGAGAAGATTGATGAAGATTATAAAGTAGTGGCTCCTGAGGCTTTAATTGCCACTAAAACAGATAGCTTAGAAATAATTAACGAACACATTGAGACAGATGAAATTGAATAAAATATTTATAGTGATTTTATTTAGTACTAGTCAGCTTTTAGCACAAGACATTGGTACGACTGAAGTTAGGGTGGTAGAAGGATTTATACCAACTATTCCTCAGGCAAGTCGCTTGAATGAAAAAGCAGCTTTTGCAGATACAATTAAAAAAGACAGAACCCAAGAATATGCAGTTGTGAAAACCGATTTAAAATCGGATTATAAAACAAGGCCCTTAAAAGCAGCAAAAGTAAAAGCAGATAAAATCTCGCAATTATACGGTACTAAAGTCGGTTTAGGCTTTGGGAATGCTTGGACAACAAACGCAAGTATTGTGCATAATAGTAAGCGATCTAAAACGCTAAGTTATGGGCTATTGTTGAATCATTTTTCGAATAAATATGATGTGGTTTATTCTTCATCAACCAAATGGCCTGATGAAGTGAAGAATAGCAAAAATACTATGCATTTGTATGGGAAGAAAATAAGTGCTTCCCATGTCTTTATGGCAAACTTGGATTATGATAGGAGAACAGCTAATTGGATTGTGCAAAATCCTGCTTTAACTAGTGATTATATAGGTTCTTTAAACCGTTTTGCTTATACTAAACTTTCTTTTTCTGCTATTTCAAAAGAATTGGCAGCCGATAAATTAAAACACCACACAACTTTTTTTGTTTCTGATTTGAATGAGCTTTCAGAAAATCAAATCCACTTAAGTACGAATTTAAGAAAAACGATTAATGGTTTGCCTTTTTCATTGGAAATTGAGTTGAACGATTATTTAAATTATAATAATTTGGACTCGAATGTTCAGTCATTTCATTTTTCCCCCTCTACTTCACTTACTAAGTATGGGTTTGATTTTGATTTAGGATTAGAATTTCATTATTTGTCGGACGACACACCATTTGAAATTTTCCCACAAATTAAAGCGACTAAGGAGCTGGTTAAAGATATTTTGTTGGTGTATGGTGGTTTGCGTCATAGTGAGCAAAGGCACACGCTTAAATCGCTTTCTGATGTGAATCCTTATATTCATTCCTATGGAACTAACCAGGCTATTTTTTCAGGAAATGCTGTTTTACAAAATTTAAAAACAACTGATACGGACGAATTGTATGTTGCTATGCGTAATGTGTTGGCGAAAGATGAGGTATTTGAGGTGAGTGTGGCTTACGGAACGGTTCAGAATTTCG
>Ga0308011_10001604_pt1 | contig 10109 bp, 10 predicted proteins | sample Neamet177_FD_203144 | JGI IMG/M metagenome (GOLD analysis project Ga0308011, IMG submission 203144) | Marine microbial communities from water near the shore, Antarctic Ocean - #177 | ecosystem: Environmental > Aquatic > Marine > Unclassified | place: Southern Ocean | collected 2014-07-25
TTCGGGGAGTTTGTCGCTGAGTTTTTTGATGGCGTCGGCTTGGTGGCGGTTGGCGATAAGGAGGGCATCTTCGGTTTGGACGATGATGAGGTTGTCGACGCCGAGGAGGGCGATCCGAATCTCTTTACGATCGTTGAAGACGATGTTGTTTTCGGATTCGATCTCGGTGATTTCGCGGTTGGTTTGATTGCCGTCGCCTTGAGTTGGAAGATACTTCGCGATAGAGATCCAGGAGCCGACGTCATCCCAATCAAAGGTGGCTTCGATGTTCAAGACACGGGAGGCTTTTTCCATGAGGGCGTAGTCGATGGAGATGGGAGTGAGGTTGGGGAATTTTTCTGCGATGGTTGCGGAGACATCAGGGGAGTTTTTGAGCTCGTCAATGAAGCCCGCCAATTCGGGGGTGTGTTGTTGGAGCTCGGCGGTGACGGTTTTGAGCGACCAGACAAACATGCCTGCGTTCCAGGCGAAGTTGCCCTGGCGGAGGAATTGTTCGGCGAGTTCGGGGTTGGGTTTTTCACGGAAGCAAGAGACTTCGAAGGGTTCGTGAGTGGTTTCGAAGTCGAGCTTTGCCGACTTGCCGCGCTCGATGTAGCCGTAGGATGGGCAAGCCCAGGTGGGTTTGATGCCAATCGTGACTAGCGCGTCGGTTTGGGAGGCGATGTTGAGGCTGTCTCCAAGGACGGAATGGAAAGCGGCGGTGTCGTTGATGAGTTGGTCGGAGGGAAGAACCGCCATGGTGGCTTCGGGATCACGGGCGGCGATGAGCCCAATGCCCAGAGCGACGGCGGGGGCGGTGTCCCGCTTTGCGGGTTCAGCGAAGATGTTTTCTGCGGGGAGCATGTGGGCGATTTTGCGAACTTCGGTTTCCTGAAGGGCGTTGGTGAGAATGAGAATGTTCTCGGTGGGGATGAGTCCCTGCAAGCGGGTAATGGTCTGATCGAGGAGGGTGGTGTCGTCGAAGAGGTTAAGGAGTTGCTTTGGTTTGGCATTGCGGCTGAGGGGCCAGAATCGGGTTCCGCTCCCGCCGGCGAGAATCAAGGCATAGTGGTTGCTCATCGCGGACATTCAATAAGGCCGGTCCGGTCTTGTCAAAACGTGTCATCGATCCTTTTTAATTTGGGATGAGGGCGCGGGTGCGTTAGATTTCCACCATGAACGACATTTACGAAGAACGGGACTGGGTGGACACCACGGCAGCCTTTGCTCCGGCGGTGCTGGGAGCGGCAGCCGGAATTTTGTTTTCGGAGGCAATGAGTGACAAGGCCAGACGTCCCATTGGGCTGTCGCTGGCTTGTATTGGACTTGCGGCTTTGACTCCGATGTTGGTTGAAACGGCGGTAAAAAAAGTCAAAGGGCCGGGCACCCGGAGAGGTTCCTTGCGGACGCTTCGCGGGATTCGCGACCATGGTTTGCAGGCGCGTGAGATCAGCTATGTGGAGGACGAACTCGGCGAGGAGTTGGGAGTCGGTTAGGACGGTCGCAGCGATTGGCTGAGTTCCCGGATGACCGCTTCGAAGCCAGAGCGGAAGGGGATACGGGCCCGCCATTCCAACTCGATTAAGGCCAGCCGGGGACTGATCGCATAGCGGGCATCATGTCCGGGCCGATCCTGAATATGCTCGATGAGTGATTCCGGCTTGTGGAGTTGTTTGAGAATGACCCGGGCAATACCGAGATTTGTGCGTTCACATTTTGCGCCGAGATTATAGGCCCGGTTGGAGAAGCCTTTTTCAAAAACGGAGATAAGGCCTTTTGCGCAGTCATCCACGTGGATCCAGTCTCGAATTTGTTGGCCGGTGCCATAGATCGGAACCGGAAGATCTCGCAGAGCGTGGTAGATGATTGTAGGAATGAGTTTTTCGAGATGCTGGCGCGGGCCGTAGGTGTTGGTGCAGCGCGCGATAACAACGTCCTGACCGTATGTGGTGTGAGTAGCCTGGACCATGAGGTCGGCACTCGCCTTGCTGGCGGAGTAGGGGGAAGAGGGGCGAATTTTGGCCGACTCATCGAGCTGGTTGGGGAAGAGGGCGGAGCCGTAGACTTCATCGGTCGAGCATTGAAGAAATGACACGTCGACGGTGCGCGCTGCCTGCAAGAGGACGGCAGTTCCGGAGACATTGGTCGTAATGAAATCCTCGTGATTTTTAATGGAGCGATCCACGCTCGATTCTGCGGCAAGGTTCATGATTCCGGAACAATGATGTTTTTCCAACAAATTGGTGACAAGCCCAAGGTCGCGGATGTCTCCTTCGACGAAGCGGAACCGATCATCCTGATCCAGGGTGATGAGATTTGCCCGGCTGCCAGCGTAGGTGAGACGGTCGAGGACGACGAGTTGTTCGACATCCGGCCGGGCAAGAAGTTGGCGGGCCAAGGTTGAACCGATGAACCCGGCACCACCGGTCAGGAGAATGGATCGGAGACTACGCACTCCGATATTCGTAGGGAATGATTCGCTTTATGAAAGCGAAACATTGTGAATCAATCAGAAATCGAATTGACCCCATGGTAAGTCTATGGTCGATTTCATAGGCAATGAATAGCCAATCACTCCTGACCCTTGGAGGCCTAACACTCGTTTTGGTTTCCTGTGGTTCATTTAAGAATTTCAATCAGTTCCTGAGCGGGAGCGGCGATTTTGATCCACTGAGTTCCCCCGGTTCCTCGTCTTCAGGAGGTTCCGCAGTGGTCGCTCCGAACTCTCCTAGCTACAAGTCCGGCCAGTGGGTGGAGACTTCTATGCCAAATGCCTTTTTTTTCCGGTCTATTCCGAAAGGAAACGCCCGTGCGGACAAGGTCTTGGCGGTTGCGACTCCTCTGAAGGTGGTTTCGAGCAAGGGGACCTACGTCAAAGTTGAGCTGGATTCGGGTGATGTGGGTTACGTTCCCGAGATCATGGTGATCGAGCGAGGGGGGCCAAGTGAAACTCCTGACATCGTTCCGGTTTCTCCTCCAGTTGATCCGAGTTCGCCCTCCGGCACAGGCATTGCGCCTCCGCCCGAGGTCCCGGGCATCACCGATCCAGTGAAGATCAACTAAAGGGGCGAGCCTATAGTTTTCAGAAACCGATCAGGCGATTCCGCTTGATCGGTTTTTTCGCTTTATAGAGAGCCGGTGCCATTGATGATAGATCCATATGGCTGACATCCTGAACTCTTTAGTGACACTCGGTTTGCTTATTCTTCTTCAGGCGGTTTTAGGCTTTGATAACCTGCTCTATATTTCTCTCGAATCGCAACGGGCACCGGTTGACGACCAAAGCCGGGTCCGAAAACTTGGGATCGGAATTGCGGTGGGTCTGCGGATCGTCCTTCTTTTTGTTCTGATTCAACTGGTGGATTCTCTACAAGATCCGTTCTTCACAACTTCAGATGGTGGCTGGATCGAGGGCGCCTTTAACTTTCACAGTGTCATCGTGCTCTTTGGAGGTGCGTTCATTCTTTATGCCGCGACCAAGGAGATTGCCCACATGATGTTGCTTGAGGAGGAAGGGCATGCAATGGAGAGGCAGCCATCATCCTCGAAGAAGGTGATCGGGCTGATCGTCTTCATGAACGTGATCTTTTCGTTTGATTCGATTCTCAGTGCGATGGCTCTCGCCAGTATAAAAGGACCGAGTGGCGAGCACCTCGGGTATCAGCTTGGGGTCATGGTCACGGCTATTCTCATTGGTGGCGCCATCATGATTCTGCTCGCAGACAAAGTGACAAATTTTTTGCAGAGAAATCGCATGTATGAGGTGCTTGGCCTTTTTGTTCTTTTTGTCGTGGGAATCATGCTGCTCACGGAAGGGGCGCATCTGGCTCACCTGAAGTTCTTTGGAAATGAGATCCATGCCATGACCAAGACCACCTTCTACTTTGTGATTGCGGTGCTTTTACTAACGGACATTGTGCAGGGGAGATATCAAAAGAAGCTGACGGCAGAGAAGTATCGGAAAGCTGATAAAACGATCTTATGATCTTACCTCGCCGACATTTTTTGACTGGTTCCGCTGCCTGGATGGCGATTCCGGCGTGGGCGGCGGGGAAACGTTCCATCAAAACAGTTTCTCTTTTCCATACAACCGATTTACACGGGCACATTCTACCCACGCAGACCTACGACGACATCACCAATGTCGGCGGCCTGGCTCGTTGCGCCACTCAAATCCGAAGATGGCGCAAGGAATGTCCGGATCACCTTCTTTTCGATATTGGGGATATTTATCAAGGAACCATCGAAGGCTATCAAACCAAGGGGAAGGTCATGATCGATAGTTTCAATAAGATGAACTATGACGGTTGGGTTTTGGGGAATCACGAATTCGACTGGGGACTCGAAGTGGTCGAGTCAGCGGTCAAGAATTCCCAAATGCCGATCATCACGGGCAATGTGACGATTGAAGACAAGAAGGCCGGCGAGATCGAGGGGAGTGCTTTTTCCAAACTTTCACCATGGGTGATCAAGGAGGTAGGTGGTTTTAAGATTGGTTTGGTTGGGCTGGTCACTCCGGGAATCCCGTTTTGGTCACGTCCGGAATTGCTCAAAGGGTTTGGTGTTTTTGATCCTATCGAAAGCCTGCAACAGAGTGTGCGGGAGCTTCAGGCGGAAAAGGTGGATGCTGTGGTTGTGCTCGGCCACATGGGCTGGAAGCGGGCTGACGACTTTGCCAATCCGGTTCAGGAACTTTTGAAGGAGGTGCAAGGCGTGGATCTCTATATTGGAGGGCATTCCCATCAGGACCGGCCGAGTTGGTATTGGTCGGGTGTGCTTTGCACCCAGGCAAATTACTTCGGGATTAACTGTGGGCGGGTTGATCTTAGTTTTGATCTGGAATCACGAAAGTTGGTGAAGCGCAATGCTTGGACGGTTCTCATGGATGACCGCTTTGAGCTCGATCCGCTGATCGTCGAAAGCACAAAAAGCGTGGTAGCTAATGCGGAGGAGCGTCGGAAGACGGTGATTGGCACGGTGAAGGCGGTGATATCCGCGCGCGGAAAACAGAGTCCGTTTTGGAAGATGATCTGTCAGTCGTTTTTGGCGACGGCAGGGAAGCAGGGAACTCCAGCGGACGGAGTCTTTCACGGGACTTTTGAAACGCCTGATGTCCAGCCTGGAGTCAAGACGATTGAAGATGCCTGGGAGTGGATTCCGTATGAGAACTGGTTGGTTCACGCGACGATTTCGGGCGCGCAGATCCGTACGATCGTGAACGAGTCCAGCCAAGTTCGATATTCGGATCGCGATCTTTTCGGTCTTAAGGTGGATGAATTGGAAGCGGAGAAGCGATACCGAATCCTGTTTAACAGTTACGACAGCCAATCAGGCGGACGGCGCTTGATGAAGCTTCGTGAGATTCTTGCCGAGCCCGAAAGTAAGACCAAACTCATCCCGGTGAACACCCGGGAAGCGGTGATTGATTACTTCGCCGACAAGCGTGAGATCAGATGATCATTGGCCGCGCACAAAAGTGTGCTCGACTTCGAATTGATCGTTCAGGACGACGAGGTCAGCGGTGAAGCCCGGTTCAATTTTCCCGAGATCAGCGAGGCCCAGCGAGCGGGCTTGGTTCCAGGAAGTGGTCGCGATGAGATCACTCAGGGGTTCGTTCGTGATTTCTTGAATGAGCTGGAGGCCGCGGGGATATCGCAGAGTCGAGCCAGCGAGAGCTCCATTGCTCTTGAGACGGGTAATGCCGTCTTTGATTTCAACGTCAAGCCCCCCGAGGGTTGTGTCTCCATCGGGTTGCCATGACGAGGAGACCGAATCAGTGATGAGCATGATATTTTCGCGTGAGACTTTGGCAAATACCAGCTCAAGCATTTCCGGCGCGAGGTGGATGCCATCTGCGATCAGCTCGAGGCGAAGGCAGTCTTCCAAAAGACCTGCTCCAACGGCGCCAATTTCACGATGATGCAGGCCGGTCATGGCATTTCCGAAATGAGTGAGGTGTTTCAACCCATAGCCCACGGCGGACATGATGCAGTGGTAGTCTGCCTTGGTGTGGGCGGCTGATGGCGTAATCCCCATGGCAGCGGCTTCACGAATGAGATCGTAACCACCGGGAACCTCCGGAGCGAGCGAGAGAATGAGAGCGGGGAAGATTTCGTGAAGAGTCCGGAGCTCATTGATGTCCGGCAGGCGAACATACTGGGGGTTTTGGGCGCCCGCTTGATCTCGATTGATGAAGGGGCCTTCAAGGTGCATCCCCGGAACATTAAGAGGGGCGGAATCGGCCCAGCTGTTGATGGTTTGAACGATTTCGATCAAACGATCCTGCGGTTGGGTGAGTGTGGTGGGAAGCCAGGTTGTGACGCCTTCCTTGAGCTTGGTCCGGGCGATGTGCTCGAGGGCATCGACCGATGCGTCACAAACGTCAGCGCCATCCGCTCCGTGAGAGTGGATGTCGATGAATCCGGGGAGCAGAAGCTTGCCATCGAGATCCAGATCACCGGAGGATTCATTACCGATTTCAACAATCCGTCCGTTTTGAATCAGGACACTGGCTCCTTCTTTTTCGAAGCCAGGAGAAATGACGTGGGCATTAGTGAGAAGCATCAGTCGAGCAGCAGGTTCCAGGATTTTCTGAGGTAATTGACTCCGGAAAGAAGGGTCAGCGCCAAGGCTCCCCAAAGAAAGCTGAGGAAGAGCCAATTATCCGGTGAAGTCAAAGATTGAAGCGAGGCGAAGAATCCTTCGTGAGGGCCGGAGGAATCGAAGATGAGCCAAAGGAGGGAGGTGATGCCGAAGGAGAGTTGAAGGGTAGTTTTCCACTTCCCCAGTTTGTCGGCGGCGATGACTTCGCCTTTGACGATGGCGATTTGTCTGAGCCCTGTGACAAGGAATTCCCGGCCGATGATGACAGCGGTGACCCAGACGGGACAAAGGTCTACGCTTGTGAAGTAGACGAAGGCAGAGGCTACGAGGATTTTGTCGGCGAGGGGGTCCAGCAACTTACCGAGGGAAGTGACGAGGTTGAGCTTCCGGGCAAGGTATCCGTCAAGCCAGTCGGAGATGGTGGCGATGATGAAGGTGACCAAGGCGACGATGAGGCCTGTTGTTCCTCCCCAACTGGCGCTGACGACAAAGACCGCTGTTAAAATGAGACGGGCAAAGGTGATGGAGTTCGGGAGATTCACAACGTGGCCTGAGTGTGGGCCAGTCACGATTAAGAAACAACCTTTTGCGATAGAGACAGGCCGATTTGACAAACGAAGTGATTCCAAGCTAAGACAAGGACATGAAGAAGCATCTCCAAAGATTGTTAACGAATAAGGGCGTCACTCTCCTTCTGCCGATTGCGGTGCTGGGGTGTGCCGCCCCGGCTGCCTACAATGCCAACACGGGTCAGGTTGCTGTTCGCCCCGCTTCTACGACTCTCATCCAGCAGGGTGAAGCCGCTTTTGCGCAGTATAAGTCGAAGACACCTGTTTCCCAAAATTCAAAGGCCCGTGCCCGGGCCTATCGAGTGGCGAATAAGCTCCGCCCGGTCATCAACCTTCCGGGTGCCCGATGGGAATTTGAGGTGTTTGAAGACTCTTCGGTCAATGCCTTTGCGCTTCCCGGGGGGAAGGTGGGAATCAATACGGGGCTCTTGAACATTGCCGTGACAGACGGGCAGTTGGCCGCAGCTCTTGCCCATGAGATGGCGCACGTGACTTCGAATCACGCGCAGGCCCGGATTCAGAATAATCAAATGATAACGCTGGGGAGTGCCCTTCTTGGAGCGGTGCTGGGGGGGGTGGAGAGCGGACAGCAGTTGGAGGAGATTGCTCAAAAAGGGGGGCAGATTGCGTTTGGCCTCACTTTTTCAAGAACCCAGGAGCTGGAAGCAGACCGGGTTGGAACAATCTTCATGGCGCGGGCCGGGTATGATCCTGCGGAAGCAATTACGCTCTGGGAGAGAATGGGAGCTCAGAGCCGTTCGACCACTCCTGAATTTTTGAGCACCCACCCGGTAAGCGCGACTCGGATTCAAAAGCTGAGAGAATTCTTGCCGGCAGCCCGAGCACAGCAACGGTAGTCCTATTTTAACTAATGGTCTTTGTGTGATTTAAAGATGAAGAATTTTTTCTGTTGGTCGTTGGGGATACTTGCGGGACTTGTTTCTCCTGCTCAAAGTGATGATCAGGAGCGTTTGATCATTTGCGGGAGGGAGCGGGTCTTTGTGATTCCCGCGAAGGGTAATCTTAAGGCAGTCCATTGGGAGTGGCGGTCCGAGGATTCAAAGGAGATTCCGAAAGGGATGCGGGGAAGCTTTGCCACGACTGATGAGTGCAAACCCTACGAGGGGATGATTTTGATCACGTCTTCGAGTGGCGGGGTGGCTCTCGTAGAAAGAAAGAATAAGAAAAGCCACTTTTTCACGAAGGTCCGTAATGCTCATAGCGCCTGTTTGTTGCCCGGCGGAAAGGTGGCGGTTGCCTCGAGTTTTGGAGGCGACGAGGTGAAGATTTTTGGTCGGGAAAAATCGGGAGAGAACATCGAACCATTGATGAGGGTTCCTTTGTATGGTGCTCATGGAGTCGAATGGGATTCAAAACGCAACTGGTTGTGGGCACTTGGAACCAAGAAGCTTTTAAAAATTCGTTTTGAGAAAGGGAAGGCAGAGGTCGGGGAGCAATACGATCTCCCGACCCCAGGGGGGCACGATTTGACCTGGTGGGGTCCGAACCATCTTGTGATGTCGGTTGACGAGCACTGTTATCTCTTCTCGATTCCAGAGAAGAAGTTCTCGCCTTTTCTCCCTTTGAAAGATGAGAAAAAAGTGAAGTCGATTGACCGGAACTTAAAAACGGATCGGGTGGTGTGGCACAAAGGGACTGCGACGACCTGGTGGAGTAGGACCATTCGTTTTTTGAGCCCGGAGGGTGTCCAAAACTACGAGAACGAAAAAATCTACAAGGTCCGCTGGGATCGTCCGCGTAAGGTTCCGGGGGGAGAAGAGGCTGGAGTCAAGTGAGGGTGTGATTGACGTGGAGGAAACGGTTTTGTCTTTTGGATGGCATGAAGAAGAAATTTTTGGAGTTGGTTGGGTTCGTTTTTACAAGCGATGGAAAGAATCTTTGATGCGTTGTATCTGATCGTCGCGGGGGCAAGGAGTTTCTCAAACTTCGGTTGGGGAGTCGGTCGTTTAATGCCAAGTGGTGGTCTCATGACCGCATCATCGACTTCGCGTCGTTTGACCCTGCGGTGAAGGCATGGCGGGCTTGCGGAGAGATTCGCTTTTTTCTCCCGGAGCGGAAGAGGCTTGAATTCGAGGAGGAGAATGAATTGACCTGATTCAGGGGAAATACGGCTGGCATTTCCGCTTGAGGATTCCGACCAATTTCTCATCCATAAATCCGTAGTGATCGGGGATGCCGAGGACGACGACTTTTTTCCTTTGAGGGCATGGCCGTATTTTTGATTCATCTTGGCGCGATGGGTCCGCTCCATGACAAAAATAAGATCCGCCCAGTGGATCTGATCATCGGACAGGCGGATTTAGGCGTCCCGGCTCAGGCCGGCCGAGTCGACATCAAGGCCGGGGTGGTCGGCAAAGACGCACTCGGCGGTCGGGCTGCAAAGCTTATTTTTTGAGCAGAGGAAGAGGACCTGCAGCACTTACTTTTTCAGGTCGACGCAGATGAGGTTGTTCTGACCACGCATGAGGAGTTTGCCATTTGAGAGGGCGAGGGGGCTCCAGTATTTGAGATCTTTCCGGCTGCTGGGATCGGTTCCGAAGACGTTGGCCTCGGCCTGGGTTTTGAAGCCCTTGGGTGATGGATCAACGAGACGAAGGGTTCCGTTTTCTCCGTCCTGGATGATGAGGGTGCCATCAGCGTAGAGACTGGCACCACGGCCCATGAAGGGATCGTCGCCAGAGCTCCAGAGTTCTTCGCCATCGAGGGTGTAGCAGACAAGCCCGCCTTTTTTTCGACGAGTCTTGGTCTTGTGATTCGAGTTCTCATTGGCGAGGAAGTAGAGGTGGTCCTCGATCAGGATGGGGGGATGAACCTGGGTTCCTTTTTTGGTCGTCCAGAGTTCCTTGACCGAGAAATCATCCCCGGAGTTTTTCACAGAAATCATTTTTGATCCGCCATCGTATCCGCCGGAGACGAAGAGACGGTGGTCATCAATCT
>Ga0308011_10001605_pt1 | contig 10107 bp, 6 predicted proteins | sample Neamet177_FD_203144 | JGI IMG/M metagenome (GOLD analysis project Ga0308011, IMG submission 203144) | Marine microbial communities from water near the shore, Antarctic Ocean - #177 | ecosystem: Environmental > Aquatic > Marine > Unclassified | place: Southern Ocean | collected 2014-07-25
TTGGCTTTGCCGGCCATCGCGCGGTCGAATTTGGAGTCGTAGCTGGTGAGGGTGAGGAGGAAGTTTTCGAGAGCGAGAGCGAGCTTTTCAGAGGTGACTTCGCCGGGGCCGAAGGCTTTTTTGAAGGCGGGGTGCTCGGTCTTTTCGAGATGGGCGATGGCGGTGGGGAGGTCGGAGGCCATTTCACGGTGGTTCTGGATTGGCTGGAGGACTTGGTCGCGGAGGGACTTGGCGCGGCCATCCCAGAAAAAGGAGGACTTCCAGGCGAGATTGAAAAGGGGCATGGAGTTACGGGTTCCAAGGTGGCCTTCGATTCCTTTGGAAAAGGTGAGACCATCGGTAAAGGCGCGTTTGGAGTCGTGGCAGGTGGCGCATGAGACAGTGCCGTCTTTCGAGAGCGATTTGTCGTGGAAGAGTTTGCGACCAAGGGCGACTCGCTCCTCGAGGAGGGGGTTGTCACGGGGGAGGAGAGGCATCGAGAAACGCCGACTCATTTTGAACCGGAAGGGGGTGTATTTTTCGGGGAGAAAAAGCGGAGTGATCGCGGCGAGCGGGACTTCGTGGGGCGGGTAAGAGGCTCCCCGTATCGAGAAGGAGCTTTGGAGGTTTGCGACGAGAGCACTCGCGATGGGGTCGCCGGGGTGGGAGTGGGTGGAGTTGCCGTCCTTTTCGAAGGAGAGGGAGCGGGGATGGGTGAGGAGTTTGTGAAGGTCGAAAGTGAGACCGAGGGCGGTAGTCGTTTTGACGCGAAAGGCGGCCCCGAGTTGAATGCGGGAGAGATTGGGGTCGTTGGCGAGGTGGTAAACGAAGCCTTTGAGGTCTTTTTTGGAATCGCGGTATTTCCCTTCGAGAGCGAGGAAGATATAACCGCCAGCCCAGTCCCAGTGGAGCTTGTTGAGGTTGGGATTGAGAGGATGGTCGCCGGGGTATTGGGCGGGATCGTCGTGGTTTTCTTTCTTTGGAACGCCGAGGGAGAAGCGGACTCCTTTGTAGGTGCCGGGGGGAACCTCGCTGAGAGTGAAGGAGCTGCGGCGTGATGCTGCGTCGATGTAGGCGAACTGAGTGGGGAGTTCCTGCCAGGTGCCGTCTTGGTTTTGGAGGGCGAGTTTGCTGAGAAGATAGGAAAGGCGCGAGATGGCAAGCGTCTCGCTACCCTCGTATTTGAGGGAGTTGAGGGCGAGAGGTTGGGAATCGAATTGGTGACTGATGTCAATCCGAAGAGTGCCGGCTTTTGCCGCGCCGAGCGTTAGAAGAATGAGGGTGCTTTTGAAGAGGTAATCGCTAGCCCTCGGAGCGGGCGCGAGGCACCTTCCGAAGGCTGACAGGATTGCGAGGAGATTCTTCAAGGAGATCAGGGCTTGGTGTAGCGGTTGGTCGAGGTCGCGGTGATGGTTCCTGCGCCCGGAGGAGCATGGGTGTAGGTGGCGCGATAGGCCGTGCCTGGGCTGAAGCTACGGGCGTTGAATGAGATCGTCACGGTGCCTCCAGCTGGTCCATTGACGCTGTAGTTTACGACTGTTCCGGTGACTCCTCCCACTCTTATATTACTGATGAGGTTGGCTTGTGGAGGTCCGTCGGTGAAGCTGAAAACGAAGCCCTCGGTCGGGTTTCCAGTTCCGGTCCCGCCCCCCGGTCCCCCCGGTCCCCCCGGTCCCCCCGGTCCCCCCGGTCCCCCACCACCGGCGGCGGTGCTGAATTCGGTGGTGTCGTAGTCGGCAAGGCCGGTGCGCTCGATGGTGTAGAATTTGCCAGGTTGTCCGGTTTCAGTCCGGGTGATGAGCCGGGAGTCTGCGGTGAAGGACGGGCCATCAGTCCAGTTTTTGAGATCGGTGGATTCTGAGATTTGGTAAACTCCTCCTTCGATGCCATTCCAGACAACGGTGACGGTGTCGTCTTCGAGGGTAGCGGTTTCAAACGAGGTTCCTTTTTCAGCTGCGCCGGTGAAGACCTCGATGACTGATTCGTCGATTTCAGTGATGCCGGTGGCCACGGTGGGGACGCCGAAGTAGTGGTAGGCGAGGTTGTAGGGAAAGGCGGGGCTACCGTTGTCTTCGATGGAGGTGAAGTAGGCCCAGGTTCCTTCGGGGAATTCGGGAGTGACGCAAAAGCGGACATTGTATTCGTTGAGGTCGTAGTACCAGCGGGCATCAAAGCGACCAAGAGAAGCGCTGGAATACTGGCGGAAGGGGGCGTTGATTAAATCTGAAGTGAGGTGGCCCTTGAACTCGTAATCTTCCATGTAGTGTCCGAGAGTGAAGGTGGTGGAGACATTGGGGCCGTAGAAACCTGAGGCGAGAGCGCTGCTGGCGCGGACACCTTGCGCCACGATCCACTGAGGCATGGTGGTGCGGCCGGTGCTGTCGAGATTGGTGGTTCCGTTTGAGCCATCACGTTTTTGATACCCGGACTCCATACGGCGGATCGCGCTGGTGGGGTCGGTGGGATCGCTGTAGCCGTATGGGCCATACATGGGGATGCCGTCATTGGCCCAAGCGATGATGGGGCTGTGTTGGCCGTTAAAATTTTCGGTGTAGGGACTGGCTTTGCCAATGCCCTTGTAGACGACAGAGGGGTCGTAGTCTACGGAATCGCCGAGGGTGGAGCGAAGTGCTGCCGGGCTGGCGTGGTAGTGAAATTTCTCCATCGCCTGGTGGGTGTTTCCGGCATCGAAGGTGACTCCTTCGTTGGTGAAGGCATCGCGATTCCAGTATCCGTCTCCGCGGTTTTGGTTGGTGGGTCTTTGATCCCCGCCGGCAGAGGTGTCGTAGGAAAAAGTATCGCTGGTGTTGAAGAGCGGGACGCCATCAACGAAGAGACCGCAGGTGCCGATATTCGAGGGAGTCCGAGTGGTGGGAGCGTAGTTTTCTGGGTAGTCTGTGACGCGTGGGAAACGGTAGAGAATGGCGGCATTACCGGGGAAGGAAGGGAAAGCGGCGGTCTGAGCTTCATTCAGGAACCAAGGTCCCATGGTGTTGGTGGCGAGGCCGGTGGACTTGATGTAAACGTAGTCGCTCGAGTAGGAAATCCCCTGAATTCCGGCATAAACCGGCATGGGTTGGTCGCCAACATTGACGCCTGCGTAGTTGGCTGAGTCCCAGGTGGTGAGGGAGCTGACCACGCCGCCCCCGCGTTCGGTCGTTTCCTGGGCTTGGGTCGCCCAGATGCGGGCGTAGCGGCCGGAGTGGGCGGTGTGCCAAGAGTCGATGAGTGCTTCGGCGGGGGCCAGGTGGGTGAGACCCGCAAGGAGCAGGGCACTTGGGATGAGGTGTTTTCGAATCTTCATAGCGTTGAGGATGTTTGGAAAATATCGAGAGGAAGATGAATGACGCATGAATTTTCGGGAAAAATGCCGTGATTGGCCCAAACCTTGACCTTTTTACCCCTGCTGCCTAGCGTCCCGCTCCTAGCGCTATGAGCACTCCAGAAGGAAAATCCTACAAAGACACCCTGTTCCTGCCCAAGACAGATTTCCCCATGAAGGGGAATTTGACGGTAAGGGAACCGGCACGCCTCGAAAAGTGGAACTCCGAAGGTCTCTACGCGCGAATTATTGCCAAGCGTAAGGCTGAGAATGCCCCTCGTTTTATTCTCCATGACGGCCCGCCGTTTGCGAATGGTGATGTCCACATGGGAACTGGTTTAAATAAAGTCCTCAAGGATTTCGTGGTGAAATCAAAGTCCATGGCGGGCTTTGAAACTCCCTACATTCCCGGTTGGGACTGCCACGGTCTCCCCATCGAGTTTAAAGTGATGCAGGACGAAGACGCCCGTGACGTCGAGCCTGCCGAGATTCGCCGCCGCTGTGAAACCTTCGCGCGTGGTTGGATCGATACCCAGCGTGAGTCCTTTAAGCGCCTCGGCGTTTTTGGTGATTGGGAAAATCCCTACCTCACTCTCGATCCCGGCTATGAAGCCAACATCATCCGCACTTTCGCGTCTCTGATCGAAAAAGGCTGCGTTTATCAATCCAAAAAACCTGTGCAGTGGTCCTACGGTGCCAAGACCGCGCTCGCGGAAGCGGAGGTCGAGTATCAGGATAAGAAATCGACGGCGGTCTTCGTGAAGTTTGATCTCCCTGCTCACGATTCTCTTCCCGATGGCTCCAGCATCGCGATCTGGACCACCACGCCGTGGACTCTTCCCGCCAACCTCGGCATCGCGGTGCACGAGCGTTTTACTTACACCATTGGCAAGTATTCAAACGGCGAAACGATCATTGTTGTTCGTGATCTTCTTTCGGATTTCCAAGAGAAGACCGGCCTCACTCTTGAGGAGGAATTGGGAGAGATCAAAGGAGCCGAGCTCGAAGGACTGGAGGCGCAGCATCCTTTCCTCGACCGGACTTCCAAAGTGATCCTTGCTCCCTTCGTCACCACCGAATCAGGAACAGGTGCGGTTCACATTGCTCCCGGTCACGGTGCTGATGATTACTCCATCGGCCAGCAAAACGGACTCGAGGTTCTCAGTCCGGTCGATGACGACGGACTTTTTACTGACGAATGTGGCCTGCCTGAACTTGTTGGGACCCACGTCTTTAAGGGGAATGCCCGCATCGTCGAGATCCTCACTGAAAAAGGAGCACTCCTCGGCGAGGAAACATACGCTCACAGCTACCCGCATTGCTGGCGTTCCAAAACGCCCATCATCTTCCGGGCGGTCGAGCAATTCTTCATCTCTATCGACCAGCTTCGCGAAAAGGCTCTGAGCGAAATTGATGAAGTCGAGTGGCTTCCCAAGTGGGGCCGCAACCGTATTTATGGGACCGTCGAAGCTCGTCCCGATTGGTGTATCTCCCGCCAACGAACCTGGGGCGTTCCGCTTCCGGTTTTCTTCGACAAAGACGGCGAGCCCATCGTCTCGGCCGACCTTGCCAGGAAAATCGCCGATCTCGTTGAGAAGGAAGGCACGAATGTTTGGTTTGAGAAATCCGACGCGGAATTGGCGACCCTTTTTGGCCTCCCCGAAGGCTCGACGAAATGCCGCGATACTCTTGACGTCTGGATCGACTCCGGCTCATCTCACGTTGCCGTTCTTGATGCCCATCCTGAACTCAATTGCCCTGCCGATCTTTACCTCGAGGCCACCGACCAGCACCGTGGGTGGTTCCAAAGCTCCCTCATGCTTAGTATCGGAGTTCGTGATGTGGCTCCTTACAAAACGGTCCTCACTCACGGCTTCGTTGTTGATAAGGATACCGGGAAAAAGCATGCCAAAAGCGACAAGAAAAAAGGAAAGCCCACCGACGCCGCGCACTTTTATGATAAATACGGTGCCGACATCCTCCGTCTCTGGGTCAGCTCGGTGGATTGGCAGAACGAAGTTCCCTTTAGCGAAGGCCTCTTCCAGCAGATTGGCGAACCTTACCGCCGTCTTCGCAATACCTTTAAAATCCTCCTCGGCAACATGCGTGAAGAGAAGGTTGAAGAGCCAGAATCCCTCCCGCTTATCGATCAATGGATCATGGAGCGACTTCAGGTGATCATTACCGAAGTACGAAAAGCCTACGAAGAATACGACTTTCGCAAGGTCTTCTCCCTCGTCAACCAATTCGCCGCCAGCGACCTGAGCGCCAGCTACATCGACATCACCAAGGACCGCCTCTACTGCGACGCCAAAGACAGCGAGCAACGTAAAGCGAGCGTTTGGGTGATGGGTCAGCTCTTCGATGCCCTCGTCAAACTCCTTGCTCCCGTTCTCGCATACACCGCCGAAGAAGCCTGGGAACACGCCGGTGGCGAAGGCAGTATCCACGAGCAGACCTTCCCCGAGGTGAATCCGAAATACGCCACCACTGAAGCCATCGAGCAAGTGAACAAACTTCACGAAATCAAAGCGGTGATGCAGACCGCGATTGAGGAAAAGGTACAGGCCAAGGAGTTCAAAAAGAACAACGAAGCAAGCGTCACTCTGACCGTGCCCTCGAATAGTCCGTGCCTCGACTTGCTCAAGGATCATCAGTTTGCAACCGAGTTTTTCATCGTCAGTGAGCTGAAGATTGAGGAAGGCGATACTCTCGCCTCCTCCGTTGAAGCGACTCCAAATCCTATGTGCCCCCGCTGCCGCAAATACGAGCCCGTCGTCAAAGATGACCTCTGCCAGCGGTGCTCGGATGCGGTGTAGAGGCCCCCTTAAATCGGGGAACACTTTTTAGTGTTCTAGCTGCCAAGTGGCGAGGTGCCACAGCTCTCGCGGCTCATCGAAACCGCCATGCATTGGGATTTTTTATTCAAGTCCTCCTTTTGGCAGGTCTAATGTTTGCCTTTGCTCGTCATGAGGCCGATCGCTCACGTCCGAAGCTCTGGCTGGTTTTCTTCTTCATTTTTTTCACTGGCGAAATACTGAGTTACTTCATCGGTAGTCGGACCTTGCTCGTTATCAGCAGCAGCATGGTCCTGGCGCTGAAACTTTGGTTCGATGTCGATTGGGGGAAAGCGACTCTCATCACGGTGGTTCATCTGCGCTGCTCTCGAACTTGGAATGGACGGTTTGGATTTCGATCCTGAAGAGCAACTTCACGAATCGCTCCAGTTTGATGACCTGATAGGGTCGCCTTGGCGGTTCTCGAACTCATTTGCGGAGATGAAAAAGGAGCACGGAGAGGAAGGCTTCTTTCTGCCTTCGTTTTCGGAGGGAAGTGTGGGGCGGATGAGCGCTTCGCGATGAGTTGGTCCGGGCGAAGAGGGCTTGAAGATTCCGGTTGGGACGAAGGTGGAATCTTAGGGAGCTGTGATTCTCATCTGAAAGAATCGACTGGGATCGACTAGAGGGACGACGAGGGTCTGCTCGTGTCCCGTGGCGATTCCGGGGGTGGCTTCGATCACTGGGAAAGAGACAAGGTCGGTTCCGCTCTCGAGGGTATAGTGGTATCCGGGAATGGTCTGATAGATCAACTCGCCGTTTGCCTTGAGGGTGACCGGGGTGTTTCTAATTATCGAACCATCCCAGTATTTTTGGGCGTGGGTGAAGGCGGCCTGTCCAATTTCCGCCCCCATGATCCGGCCCGGTCCATCATCGGGAGAAACGTGAATTCCGCCGTAAATTCGCGATTCGCCGGCCTCGTCGGCCGCATCGTAATAGGTGGCCCATTGCAAGGTCATATCGGTTGTCGGGCCGGCTTCGAATTGAAGATCTCCTGCCGGGATCGTGTAGGAGGAAATCCCTCCGGGGAAAAACGGAGTCCCCGTGATCAGGGTCATGATTTCGGCCGCAGCCCGGCTAAATCCGGAATGTCCTGAAACGTATCCTGCAAAGGCCGGAGTCACGAAAGTGTCCTGTTGGTAGGGCAACCATTCCTTGGCAAGGATCCACTCACGCCCACCTACCTGCGTCTCGGGATTATCCGGTTCGCCGGGCCAGGCATGGACCGCGATTTCCCCAAGATGTCCGGAGAGGTGGCTGTGGTAGCTGCCAATCGTGCCGGCAGTAATTTTCTCCGCCAATCCCGGGACGATGGGCAACTCTCCATTATATCCGAGATATCGAATGGCTGAAATGGGACGCACGTAGTCATAGTGTTCCTTCACTCCCCACACGGCGACGGCGGTATTATGGAGCGCTGCATTGAGAGCGAGGTAGAGTTTTAATTCCCACTCCATCGTTTCCAGCACAGGGCCGGTGTTGGCAATTCTAAGCTCAAGCGAGGGGTCATCGAGAATGGTATCGGTCACGTCATTGGCCAGAACATTCCAGTGTCCCGGGGGAGTTTCCGATCCAGGCCCGTCCGCCCAAAATTCGGCGACACATCGACCAAAGTCAGCATGCAGCACGATGTTGTCAGGGTAGGGCGCTCCGGTCACGGGGTTGACCACGTGGCCGCTTCCGTCATTTGTTCCGAGGGGATTATTGCCGCGAACGGAAGGCGAGAGGTTAATGGTCGTCGGGTCAGCTGGGTCGAGCACGGCCGAATATTCTAGAACCTCAACTGCGTTGTTCTTGCAGTCGAGGTCTCCTGTTTCCCCCAACTTGGGAGGCTCGCCGGGGTCGAAATAGAGTCCGTTCGAACTGAGGTCGAATGAAAAGAGGCCGAAACCTTTCACGCTTCCCCAGTGCGGGCTGACGAATTGCTGGATTTTGGAAGCAATCTGTCCGTTTTGGGTAAAGGCCACGCTAAAGGCCAGAGGCTGCCATCGGTTGAGATCCGACCATCCGTTCGGGTAGCTCGATGCGGTGTCGTTGGTGGCAAGAATCAGAGGTGAGTTTACTGGAGAATAACCCGTGTCATCGCGGTAACCCGGATCAGTGCTTTCGTTGGCCCCGTCTCCTGCCCCGTAGCTGATGATGGATGCCGCGATACGGTTTCCCACCACATCGGGTGATTCTCCGGTGGCGGAGGTTTTTGCGGCATCATACCCCAATCCAGCCATGAGGTCATCAAGAGCAGGCAGGGTGGTGGAGGCTTTTGTCGAAAATGAATAGCGGTGTTTGAGTATACGATACGCGGCATAGCTGATCGCTTCCTCACGGGCTTCCCTGAGGGTGGATCCATCCGGCACGTCGGCATTTTCATTATGAAGATACCCGATCGCTTCAGTCTCGTAAGCGGCCCAAGCATCCCACATCGCAGCGGATAAATGGAAGAGATTGCGCGCATGGACTGTGGGTGCGGGAAAATCGATCCGAATTGCCGCTAGGTTTTCTTCGTTCCACATACGCACCACTGTTTTTGCCGGGGTGAGCGAAGACGTCACAAGTAGCCCGATCAGAGGAATCATCATTCGCTTTGCGGTCGGATACGCTTTGATCTGCATCTCACTGGAATGTAAGCGCCTCACCTTGAATAGACAAACCGGAATTCGAGGATAAGTTTTAGATAGAGGGGAGGCTTCCCGGGCTGACAATCAGGAGACAATTTCCTCTCAAGACGTTTATAAAACCCGGATTGGCATGCCTTTGATCCGGGGTCACTAGTATTCCTCGCCCGGTCGTCAGGACTTTCACTTTCTCTCTACTCTATGCAAATTTCCTGCCCTCATTGTTCGACCGCGCTTGATGTGACCCTGGAGCATCTTGGGGAACAGGTGCAGTGTCCGGCTTGTCAGAATCGTTTGACGGTGCCGTCCGAGATTGTCCCGGCTGAGGGAGCGTCAGGCCCGAAGCATCTGGAGCGGACCGGTTGGGAAGAGGGAGATCATGCCAACGTGAGCTTTGGAATGAGTTTGCTCATTGGGGCGGGGATCACAGTGCTTTTCCTTCTGTTGATGGTTCCTTTCAAAGGGACGCGGCTTGGCGAACTTTTTCTCGACCGAGGTTGGGTGAACTTTGTGGAGACCTTCCTCTTTTGTTGGGGCCGCGTCATTTTGGGGATGAAGTGGAAGAAGAACCAGAGTCAGGAAAGGGCGACTCTTTTGAACCTCTTTCCAGAGCATTTGGGGAGGGAAATTCATGTGGGGAATGTGTGGGTTTCATTGGCACGGTGATCGGATTGTCGGCGAGGTGGCTTTTAAAAGGCGAAAGAACGACCCAAGGCGCATTGCCTTCTTCCAAAGCGGGGGAGGATGTTGAAGAGTCTCTTACTAGGGAGCGCCAGCCCCAAAGAGTTTTACTCCTCAGTGGCAGTCACCTTTTCGGCCTTAACTCGCGAGAAACCAGCAGGGTTATTTGCCGGGACAACTCTAGGCGCTGAGACAAATCAAGTGAGCAGGGTTCGCTTCGTCCCAGAGCTTTAACCTGCCGTTAGGTTTCATGTTACTGCGCCGCAGGGTTAGAGGCCGCGGAGTTCGTTGCTGGCGTTGCCGATGGACTTGGTGGGGACGCCCATGCGTTTCATCATTCCGACGTAGAGGCTGGCGAGGGGGGCGTTGTCATTGGCCTTGAGATGGCGGCCGGTTTTGAGTTGGCCGTTGGCTCCGCCGGCGATGACGACTGGAATGTCTTTGGTGGCGTGGGCGTTGCCATCGCGGATGCCAGAGCCGAAGAGGACCATCGAGTTGTCGAGGACGTTGCCTTCGGGGAGGCTCTTCATTGCCTTGAGAAGGTAGGCGAGCTGGGCGGAGTGCCAGGTGTTGATGCGCTGGTATTGGTCGAGCTGTTTTTGGTCGCCTTTGTGAGACGGTTGGTTGGTGAGGCCGCTGATGACGGTGAGGTGCTCTTTGAGCGCTTCGAGGGGAC
>Ga0308011_10001606_pt1 | contig 10106 bp, 12 predicted proteins | sample Neamet177_FD_203144 | JGI IMG/M metagenome (GOLD analysis project Ga0308011, IMG submission 203144) | Marine microbial communities from water near the shore, Antarctic Ocean - #177 | ecosystem: Environmental > Aquatic > Marine > Unclassified | place: Southern Ocean | collected 2014-07-25
ACTTTTTACTTTAGAATTGAATAATATTATAGAGAAAAATACAATTTTGAAAATTGTAAATTCTGTTGGAGAAGTAATATGTACAGAGAAAGTTGAAATAGGAGAGCGCACTAAAAATATAAATATTTCTAAATATTCAAAAGGAATTTACTTTATAGAAATAGAAACAAAAAATAGAATTATAAACAAGAAATTAATTCTACAATAAAAAAAAGATTGTTTAAAAAATCCCTTTGAGTAATCTTAGGGATTTTTTTTAACCAGCTTTGTGTATAATAAAAGTTACTACTCCCCAAATCTGAAAGTTCATATCTTGAGTTATTTTTATTGGTGAAAAATTACTGTTTTCTGGCATTAGGTATAATTCCCTTTCGTTTACATTAACTCTCTTTACTGTAAATTCTCCATCTATTACTGCAATAACAATACTTCTGTTTTGTGGTTCTAAAGATTTATCTACTATCATTACATCTCCACTTTGTATTCCAGCATCTTTCATACTTTCTCCAATTGCTTTCACACAAAATGTGGTAGAAGGATTTTTTACTAAATGATCGTGTAGGTCTAAGTCTAGATCTAGATGGTTATCAGTTGAAGTAGGAGTTCCTGCTTGTACACTCCCCTCAAATAATGGTATTTTTTCAAATGCAGATTCATCTACAGAATAAAAATCTAAGTTATTGCTATTTTTTATGTGTTTCAATTTCATTTTCTGAAGGTATTTAGGTTGATAAAAATAAATATAAGTTATGTTTCCGTTTTTATTATATTTAATTCTATTTGGAATTTATATTTTTTCTAGAATCTTTATAATAAGTTTCTCTATTGTACTTTTATAATCAGAAGATTGAGTCTGATTTATTCGGTTTCCAATTATTGCACAAATAGTAAGGGTGTTATGTCCCAAACTTTGTCCTAAATAATAGAGGGCAGAACTTTCCATTTCAAAGTTAGTTATTTTATTTCCTTTAAAGTTAAAGGTGTTTAGTGTTTGATGCATATTTGGTATTGCTGATTTTAATCTTATCTCTCTTCCTTGTGGAGCGTAAAATCCAGAAGCAGTTGCGGTAATACCTTCTGTTATCCCATTAAATTTTTGTAGTAAATTTTCAGATGCTTTTATAATGTAGGGTTCTGAAAGTTTATTGGGCCAATCAGAATGTTGTAAAAATGCTTGAGTGATATCTTTTTCTATACAATCTGTATTTTCATGAAAATGAGCTAATCCATCAAAACCTAACGCATATTTACTCATCAGAAAACTATCTACCTCTATTTCTTCTTGTAAAGCTCCGGAAGTCCCTAATCGTATTAAGTTTAATTGTTTCTTCTCAGAATGGATAGTTCTACTTTCAAAATCAATATTTACTAAAGCGTCTAATTCGTTTATTACAATATCTATATTATCGCATCCAATTCCTGTAGAAATAGCTGAAATATGTTTTCTCTTATAAAATCCTGTGTGAGTTACAAATTCTCTATGTTGTACTTTTTCAGTAATTTCATCAAAATATTTACTTATCTGAGAAACCCTATCCTGATCCCCCACTAAAATAATGTTTTCTGCAATCTGATTTTTATCAATATTTAAATGATAAATTTTTTTATCTTTGGTAATTATTAATTCGGTGTCTTTTATGGTAGTCATATAATAATGTGTAATTTTGCAAAACCAAAAATAATAAAATTATGAGTAATACAGCAAGTAAAATTTTAGTTCCTGTCGGATTTTCTGAACAATCAATGGTTGCTATGGGACAAGCTATGAATTTAGCTAAAATTAAAAATTCAGAAGTAATTCTTTTATCTGTTATAGAAGAAAGAAATTCTATGTTTGATCTTTTTGTTTCTGACCAATTAGATGAGGAGAAAATAAAAAATAAAATTTTAATTAAGTTGAATGCTCTTGCTACAAAATATTCCGAAAAATATGGAGTAGAAGTGGAGGTAGTGGTAGCTAAGGGTAGTGTTTATGATAAAATTTGTGAGGTTGCTGATATGATGTCGGTAGATTTAATTGTAATGGGAACTAATGGAGCTCCTAAGGGAATCAGCAAAAAGTTTATCGGATCTAATGCGGAAAAGGTAGTGCGTACTGCAAAATGTCCTGTAGTTACTATTAAAGGTAAAAATCATAAAGATGGTTGTGATAATATTATTTTACCATTGGATTTAGAGAAACAAACAAAAGAAAAAGTGTCTTATGCTTTAGAGTATGCTAGATATTGGAACGCTACTGTTCGTATTGTTTCTGTAGTTTTAAAAGATAATACAGAAATCAGAAATCATTTACAAAAGAACCTTAACTTGGTAGAATCATTTATAACTAAAGCAGGTGTAGAGTGTACTTCAGAACTTTTGGTTGCTGATAAAAAGATGTCTTTATCGGAAGCAGTTTTAGATTACGAAAAGAAATTTGAATCGGATTTAATAATGATTATGACAAAAAAGGAAGGTTCTTTCTCAGATAGTTTGTCGGTTACTGCTCGTACTTTAATTTATAATTCTGAAATTCCTGTAATGAGTATCCATCCTAAATCTAGGATGCACAGAACAAAATCATCTGTAGCTTTTTAATAATGTCTACCGAACTACTAATTTCCGATATTTTAAGAGAACATAATTTCACTTTATCAGTTGCTGAGAGTTGTTCTGCAGGAGGGATTAGTTCTAAAATATGTAGTGTATCAGGTAGTTCGGATTATTTTTTTGGAGGAATCATTGCGTACTCCAATATTAGTAAGATTAGAGATTTAAATGTAAAAGAATTAAGTATAAAAAAATTAACAGAAGTAAGTTCGGAAGTCGCTATTCAGATGTCAGAAGGGGTTAAAAAAAGATTTTTATCAGATTTTTCTGTTTCAACAACTGGATATGCTGGCCCTGCTGGAGAGGAAGTAGGGAAGGTATTTATTTCTGTTTCTACTCCTAGTAAAACAGAAGTTAGGGAGTTTTTTTTTGAAGGAAATAGAAAGACTATAACAGATAAAATAATAGAGGAAAGCATTCAGTTTTTATTTTCAGAAATAAAAGTGTTTATTTTCAATGATAAATAAAAGAAACTATTTATATTTGCGACCTCAAAATAAATAAAGAATTATGTCAAGAATTTGCGAAATAACAGGAAAAAAAGTGATGGTAGGGAACAATGTTTCTCATGCAAAAAACCATACAAAAAGAAAATTCTACCCGAATTTACACACAAAAAAATTCTTTGTACCAGAAACTAAAGAATGGGTTATATTAAAAGTTTCTGCAAATGCAATTAGAACAATTAATAAAAAAGGAATTTCTGCAGTTTTGGCAGAAGCAAAAGCAAACGGAAATACATTGGTTTAATTAAATTTCCTTTTCTTATAGATTTATAAAAAAGTTGTTATCTTTGATGACGACTTTTTTTATTTAATAAACTTTCTAAAATCAACAAAATGAAATCAAAAACAAAACTATTAATTTTATCATTAGCTGCACTATCTATTACTTTCTCTTCTTGTAAAAAGGAACTTGGTTGTATGGATGTTAATGCTATGACTTATAATCCAGAAGCTCAAAAAGATGATTTTTCTTGCGTTTATTCTCATAATTTAGCACAAGGTATTTGGAATATAAATCCAGATTGTGAGGAGCTAAGTGTTTTAGGTCAAACTATTGCTTTAGATGAACAATTACCAGATTCTATTAATATACAAGGAGAAGGAAATACTACTTTATTTATTGATATTGATGGAACGGAAGTTACCGGAGAAATTGATTTCTCAGGAATTATTACCGTAGATGAACAAACTATTTCTATTGATCCTGGATTAGGTGTTCCTTTAGATGTGTTAATAGTAGGAGATGGTGCTGTTTATTTGGATAGTACTGGAGTAATGAATTTAACTTATACTTTTACCCTCCCTTCTCCATTAGATTTGTTAGGGACTCAATCTATTGATTGTGCAATTACATTAAGTAAATAGTTTCTCAATTAACTCCATCATTTTTTATGAGAAAAGTAATTCTTATAATCGTATTATTTTGTGTAAATATTTCTGTGTTTTGTCAGGAATTTTCCAGAAAAGATTCTTTGAGAGGGGAATTGACTCCACTACGAACTTGCTATGATGTAACTTTTTACAACTTAAATGTTACAATAGATGAAAAGGAAAGATTTATTGAAAGATCTTTTAACGAAATTCATTTTACTGCAACTGCAGACTTTGAAACTTTTCAAATAGATTTAGCGAAAAACATGGAGATTCTTCTCATTCAATTTTCTGATTCTGATTTAGATAATAAATGTTATGATGTAGATCTTACCGAATTAGAATTTACAAGAGAACATGATGCGGTTTTTGTAAATTTCCCAAAAATAATAAAAAAAGGAGAGCAATCTTCTATAAGAGTTTGGTATGATGGTTATCCAAGAGAGGCAGTTAATGCACCTTGGGATGGTGGTTTTTCCTGGAAAAAAGATAAGAATGATAATCCATGGATTGGAGTTTCCTGCCAGGGATTAGGTGCTAGTGTTTGGTGGCCAAATAAAGACCATCAATCTGATGAGCCAGATAGTATGAGAATTACTGTTTCTGCCAGATATCCCAATAAAATAATTTGTAATGGTAATCTTAGAAGCGAAACAACAATTTGGAGTAATTATCTTCAGGATTCATTAAACCAATCAGAGTGGTTTGTTTCTTATCCAATTAATAATTACAATGTCACTCTCAATATTGGCGATTATATTCACTTTCAGGACGAGTATATTAGTGGAGAGGATACGTTGGATTTAAGTTACTATGTTCTGTCGTACAATGAAGAAAAGGCTAAAAAACATTTCGAACAAGTAAAACCAATGATGAGTTGTTTCGAAAATTATTTTGGGAAATATCCTTTTTGGGAAGATGGTTATGCATTGGTAGAAACTCCTTATTTGGGAATGGAACACCAATCTGCAATTGCATATGGAAATGATTATCTTCCAGGTTACCATGGTAGTTTGGCTTATTCCGGAGGATTAGAATTTGACTACATTATAATTCATGAAACAGGACATGAATGGTGGGGGAATTCTATTACTACTAACGATATTGCGGATATGTGGATTCATGAAGGCTTCTGTACTTATTCGGAAGCATTGTATGTAGAATGTTTGTATGGATATGATAAAATGTTGGATTATGTGAATAATCAGAAGCGATTTATCAGTAATAATAGTCCTATTGTAAGTCACTATCATGTAAATCACAAAGGTAGTGGAGATATGTATCAGAAAGGGTCTGCAATGTTGCACACACTCCGAACTTTAATTGAAGATGATGAACTTTGGTTTTCTATTATTAGAGGTATTCTAGATGAGTTTAAATATAAAACAGTGGATGCTGAACAAGTAATGAATTACATTATGGAGAAAACAGATAAAGATTTAACTGTATTTTTTAAACAATATTTAAATCACTCTGATCTTCCAGAGTTTCAATACCAAATGATAAAAGAAGGGAGGAATACTACTTTGAAATATAAGTGGGAAGCGATAGATATGTTTGATATGCCTATATTAGTAAATTTACGAGAAAAAGACTTCTGGATTTACCCTAATTTGGATTGGAAAGAGATGAGTTTGGGGAAGATTGATAGGTCAGAATTTAAGATTAGAGAAGAATTATTTTTAATTGATATTAAAAAAGTAAAATAAACTTTGTTTTATAGATAATTTAATTAAATTTGCAGCTCGAAAAATAACGATAAAATGGCAAAAAAAGGAAATAGAGTTCAGGTAATTTTAGAGTGTACAGAGCATAAAGCTTCAGGTATGCCAGGTACTTCAAGGTACATAACTACAAAAAACAAGAAAAACACTCCAGACAGAATGGAATTGAAGAAATTCAACTCTACTATGAAAAAAGTAACCCTTCATAAAGAAATAAAATAAGAAATAATGGCAAAAAAGACAGTAGCATCATTACAAAAGAAAGGAGCTCAAGCATTTACAAAAGCAGTAAAAATGATTAAGGGCGAAAATGGTTCTTATTCTTTTAAATCTGAAATTGTACCTAAAGATAAAGTAAACGATTTTTTCGCTAAGAAATAATCTTTTAATAAATTTTTAATTTAAAGCTTCTTTCCTTAAAACGAAAGGAGCTTTTTCTATTTAAAAACTATGGGAATATTTGATAAACTGAAGGGAATCTTCAAAAAAGAAGAAGATAAAAAAGAAGTAATTGATAAAAAGATAGAGAAAGATGTAATCAATACGGATAAAAAAGATATTGTTCTTGAAAAGATAACTGAAGAAATTCCTGAAGAAAAAGTAATTGTTGAGGAAAAAGTTTCAGAAAGTAAAGAAGAAATAGAGGAATCTTCTATTGTTGAAGAAGTTGAAACAATTACAGAAAAAAAAGAACTTACTGTAGTAGAAGATATTTCTGATCCGGAAATTGCAGAACTGGATCTAGTTGAAGAGGATCTTATTTTAGAAATAAAGACTGAACTAATTATTGAAGAAAAATCGACAATAGAAGAAGTTGATGAAGAACAAATTGCAGTTGAGATTACAGTGACAGAACCTCAAGATGTATTAGAACCTCTTGTTGATCAATTAGAAGAAGAAATAAAAGAGAAAGAAGTTATTCCCGAACCAAATCCGGTAGAAGTTGTATCTGAAGAAACAAAAAAAGAAAACCTTGATACGGGTTTACAAAAAACCAAAGAAAATTTTTTCAGTAGAATTTCCCGAGCTGTTGCAGGTAAATCTACCATAGATGAATTGGTATTGGATGATATTGAAGAAGCTTTAATTACATCTGATATAGGAGTTGATACTACCCTTAAAATAATTGAAAAATTAGAAGAAAGAGTAGAAAGAGATAAATACATTAACTCATCTGAATTAAATAATTTATTAAAAAATGAAATTTCAAATTTAATGAAGGATAGTTATGAGGAAATACCAGAAGTAGATGGTCCTTATGTAATAATGGTAGTAGGAGTAAATGGAGTAGGGAAAACTACTACTATTGGTAAATTGGCACATAAGTTTAAACAAGAAGGTAAAAAGGTTGTATTGGGTGCAGCCGATACTTTTAGAGCTGCTGCGGTAGATCAATTGGTTATTTGGTCAGAAAGAGTAGGTGTAGATATTGTAAAACAAGATATGGGTTCCGATCCTGCCTCAGTTACCTTTGATACTTTGCAATCTGCAAAAGCAAATAATGCAGATGTAGTAATTATTGATACTGCAGGTAGATTGCATAATAATGTAAACTTAATGAAGGAATTAGGGAAAATAAGAAATGTAATGAGTAAAATTATTTCAAATGCGCCACATGATGTAATGCTAGTTTTGGATGCATCTACTGGACAAAATGCTATAGAACAAGCTACGCAATTTACAGCATCTACTGAGGTTAATTCTATAACGCTCACCAAGTTAGATGGTACAGCAAAAGGGGGTGTTGTTATTGGTATTTCCAATCAATTTAATATTCCAGTAAGATATATTGGTGTAGGGGAAGGAATAGAAGACCTTCAACAATTTAATAAAAATGAGTTTGTAGATTCATTATTTAACTAGATGAGAACAAGAAAATTTAAGAAAAACAAGATTAATGTAATCACCTTGGGTTGCTCTAAGAATTTGTACGATTCGGAAGTATTGATGGGACAATTAAAAGCAAATAAAATTGCGGTAGAACATCAATCCGAAAAGGATGACTCTAATATTGTGGTGGTAAATACTTGCGGATTTATCGACAATGCAAAGGAGGAATCGGTAAATACTATTTTGGAACAAATTAGGAGAAAAGAAAATGGTGATATAGAAAAACTATTTGTTACAGGTTGTTTATCGGAAAGATATAAACCAGATTTGGAAAAAGAAATGCCAAATGTGGATGAGTTTTTTGGTACAAGAGATTTGCCAAGATTATTAAAATCGTTAGGTGCAGATTACAAACACGAATTGGTGGGGGAAAGATTAACCACTACTCCCACACATTATGCTTATCTGAAAATATCGGAAGGTTGCGACAGAAAATGTTCTTTCTGTGCTATTCCACTTATGAGAGGAGGACACAAAACCACTCCCATAGAGGACTTAGTGTTAGAAGCAGAAAAACTTGCTGCTAAAGGAGTAAAAGAATTGATTTTGATTGCACAAGATTTAACTTATTACGGTTTGGATTTGTACAAAGAAAGAAAACTTGCCGAGCTCATGACAAAACTTTCAGAAGTAGAAGGAATTGAGTGGATTAGAATACATTACGCTTTTCCGACTTCCTTTCCTGTTGATGTGTTGGAAGTAATAAAAAATAACCCAAAAATTTGTACTTATTTGGATATTCCTCTACAGCATGTTTCGGATAATTTATTGAAGTCTATGAGGAGAGGTACTACAATGAAAAAGACTATGGATCTTATTAAAAAGTTTAGAGAAGATGTACCAGGAATTACGATTCGAACTTCTTTAATTGTGGGTTACCCAGGAGAAACTGAAAAAGAATTTCAAGAATTATTAGATTTTGTACAGCATAGTAAATTTGATAGATTAGGAGTGTTTACTTATTCTCATGAAGAAAACACACATGCTTATAATTTGGAAGATGATGTTTCTCAAGAGGTAAAACACCAAAGAGCGGAAGATGTAATGGACTTACAATCTTCTATTTCGTACGATATGAATCAAGAAAGAGTAGGAAAAACCTACAAAGTTTTGTTTGATAGAAAAGAAGGTGATTTCTTTATTGGTAGAACAGAATTTGATTCACCAGATGTGGACAATGAGGTAATTATAAATGCAAAGGATTTTTATGTAAGAATAGGAGATTTTGCTAATATTAAAATTACTAAAGCCGACCATTACGACCTTTATGGAGAAGTTGTTTCTTAGAGAATGTTAATGTTTTTAAAGTGCTTTTCTGATTTTCACCAATTTAACAAGTAAATTTTCTATTTTATCTAAATGTAACATATTAGCGCCATCCGACTTTGCTTGAGATGGATTGGGGTGTGTTTCTAAAAACAATCCATCTACACCAGTTGCAACAGCTGCTTTAGCTATGGTTTCTATCATTTCCGGATTTCCACCTGTAACACCACTACTTTGGTTGGGTTGTTGTAAGGAGTGGGTGATGTCCATTATAACAGGAACTCCAAATTTTTTCATAGTTGGTATTCCCCTAAAATCTACTACCATATCTTGGTAACCAAACATAGTACCTCTATCGGTAAGTAGTATGCTATTGTTTCCACTTTCCTTTACTTTATTTACGGCATGTATCATACTTTCTGGGGAGAGAAATTGTCCTTTTTTTATGTTTACTACTTTCCCTGTTTTGGCAGCTGCTACTAATAAGTCTGTTTGTCTGCACAAAAATGCGGGTATTTGTAATACATCTACATACTTAGCTGCAATTGCGGCTTCTTCTGCTGTATGTATGTCAGTTAAGGTAGGGATATTTAATTTATCCCCTACTTTTTTCAGTATAGTAAGTGCTTCCATATCTCCAATTCCTGTAAAAGAATCTAATCGGCTACGGTTTGCTTTTCGGTAGCTTCCTTTAAAGATAAACGGAATTTCTAATTTGTTGCAGATGTGGAGTATTTTCTCAGCTATTTCGAAAGCCATTTCTTTACTCTCAATGGAACAAGGCCCAGCCATAAGAAAGAAGTTTCCACTATTGTTGTGTTGTAAGTTGTTTATTTTTGCTAGCATATTAAAATTGTGTTTGTAGTTGTATAAAAGCAGATAGTGATGTTTTATCTTTTTTAAACAATTCGTTTAGATGATAGGTTCCTATTGTGAATATTCCTTTTTTATCGCTTAGAGTAAAGAGTATTTTGGTTCCATCTGTAAAACCTCCTGTACTAAAACCAATTGTAGAGTTGATGTGTTTTAAGTGGATATTAGAGTTAATATCTAAACTAGTTTTGTATCCAGATTCTTGAAATCCTCTATGAAATAAGTCCCAATTAATCCCTCCTTTTACCTTATAAGGTTGCCATCTGCTGTGTGTAGCAATCCAGATATTTTTAAAATATTTATGTTCTAAATTTTTACTATAACTTAAAGTTATTCTAGCAGGAATAAAAGAACGGAAACTACTATTGTTTTCCTTATAAGAAATGTT
>Ga0308011_10001607_pt1 | contig 10105 bp, 5 predicted proteins | sample Neamet177_FD_203144 | JGI IMG/M metagenome (GOLD analysis project Ga0308011, IMG submission 203144) | Marine microbial communities from water near the shore, Antarctic Ocean - #177 | ecosystem: Environmental > Aquatic > Marine > Unclassified | place: Southern Ocean | collected 2014-07-25
TCTCAAACAGCGTGGCCTGCTGGAGAGCACCTTGATTATTTTTACCGGCGAGTTTGGCCGGACGCCCTTTTCACAGGGCAATAATGGCCGCGATCACAACCCTTATGGTTTCAGTCTGTGGATGGCCGGCGGGGGAGTCAAGGGGGGGAGCGTGCACGGGGCCACCGATGACCTAGGGTACCATGCCGTCGAAGACAAGGCCACGGTGTATGATCTCTGGGCCACGGTGTTGCACCAACTTGGCATGGACCATGAAAAGCTGACCTACCGTTACGGCGGGCGCGACATGCGACTGACCGACGTACATGGAAACGTGATGACAAAAATCCTTCACTAAACATCACCCCTCTTTCTCCCCCTCTCCGATCTCAACAACAACGTCCGCAGGGACACAAGTAATCCCCCTTTGCTCCGGTCCAAAGACGGCTTCAAAGCCCTCCCGCCAAAAGCAAATTCCTAGCAGTCAGTATTATTATGAAACGTCGCGATATTTTAAGAACCGCTGGCTGCACACTTTTCCTGCCGTCTCTTGAGAGTTACGGGAAGAATCGATCGGGACCGCCGAAGCTGATGTTAAACGGCTTTTTTGTGTTAGCATGGGCTACGGCTTGTTCACCGACGCCCTGCCGCAAACTGATGGTGCGGACTACGTATTCAGCGACCACATGGACCCTCTTAAAAAACACAGAGACCATTTCACGCTCTATTCGAAAATGAAGTTTGGAGGGAACCATGCAAATGACCACAGGTGCTTTGTCGGAAACACCACGACGAACCCGGACTCTCTGGACCAACTTGTAGCGGACCACGTTGGACATTTAACCCGCGTCAGAAACGTGGTCACTTTCATCAGCCATGCCCATCACCACATCGTTGCTTCCTGGCGTAAAAGGCTACCCGTTACGCCAATTCAATCGACGAGGGTGCTGTTTGAAACTCTCTTCGCCAAGACTGACAGGAAGACGGAGGAGCGACTACTGGCGAATAAGAAGAGCGTCCTTGACGGTTCCCTTGAGGAGGCGAAATCACTGATGGCACGGGTCTCGGGCCGGGACAAGCAGAGACTGGAAGAGTATTTCGCGGCATTACGTGAATCGGAGCAGGAACTCAACAAATCCATCGAGTGGCTCAGTCGGTCTCGTCAGGATGTCGAATTTCCTGTCGCCCCTTCATTTGAGAATGAATTCCTCGCAACCGATGTCGACAAACAAAGATTCCTGACAAACCCGCGTCAGATTCAACGCGGTATTGCATTCGACATGATTTACAAGGCCTTCAAGTTCGATGTCACACGCGTGGTCAATTTCTATATGACAGGACTCGACAATGATCATCACCTCACGACGCACAACGTGCCCAAATCCGAGGAAGCACGCACAAGTCTGACGAAATATGACTCCTCGTTCTATTCACTGATGGCAAACTTCTACGATAAGCTCTCCAGCACGAGAGTCGAATCCGGAGGCACGCTGATGGATGAGACGATCACCGTCTCCACAGGAAACAACAGCGTGAGCCAGAAAATGGGGCCTCACAACGGGAATGAAATCCCGGTATTCGTTGCGGGCGGAAAATTCGCAAATCACGGCGGCCATATCATGCGCAAAGGCGAGACGCCCTGCGACATCTACCTCTCAATACTTCAGCAATTTGGCATCGAACAAGACCGGTTCGGCAATAGCAAGAAGACCATCGCGTTGTGACATCATGTTGAATCACAGAATCACAAAGCTTGCAGCGTTTCTGCTGCTGTTTGCCGATGCCCATGCTGCGGACAGCATTGCAGATGAACGGAAGCAATCGCAGCATTTCTTCAATACGTTTTGCGTTTCCTGTCACGGAGCAGAAAAGAGTAAGGCTGACCTCCGCCTGGATCAGATTGACCTGCAGCAATGGAACGACCCAAGTCTGTTGGATGATATCTATACGGCAATCGAATCTGACGAGATGCCGCCGGAAGATGCACCAAAATTTCCAGAAGCCGATCAGTTCAAAGCATTGCAGAAAGTATTGAGCAATCAGCTGCACCTACTCGCAGAAAAGCAGAAACCAGGAATGCTGAAACGCTTGAGTCGAGTCGAGTATCAAAACACCGTAAATGATGTCTTTGGAAGCGACTTCTCACTGCTCGACCGGCTGCCACTTGACAACATCGAAGCTGGCTTTAATAACAACGCAGACAACCTGCACATGTCGGTTTTCGATATGGAGTCGTACTTCAACGTTGCGAACCTCATTGCAGAGAGTGTTGTCAGCGACAAACCTGCTCCACGCGTCGTTGTCTACTCAACGAAAGACACAGACATTGATACGCACAGCCACAAGGACAATACCAATGGGTTTGCCCCGTCGCTGTCCCTGGCTTCACGACCCCTGGTTTTTGCGACTCAGTCCATCCAAATAAAAATCAATCCATCGGTCAAAACGAGTGGTGTTTATCGGATTGTTCCAAAGGGGTTCTACATACAGGCCAAGTTTGTTGCAGGAAGCCGGGTTAAAGAAAGATTGCCTGCCGTCACGGACATTTCAGAGATTAATACCAACGACACGCCGCCAACCGACCACTCGATGAGCTACTTCCTTCGGAAAAACTCTGGAGTAGGACAAAGCATTGTTACGGTGATTCCCAAAAATGCTGCTTGGCAAGACTTCAATCCCAGCATCGGGTTCACGACGCAGCTGTCGTCCGATGACACGATCGTTCTCAGATGTAATTCGGTCAAAGGGGGCGCGGCTCAGCGGATGTTCTGTATTGAGAAGGCCACCATTACGGGACCAGTGTATGAGTCATGGCCACCAGATACTTACTTTTATAAAACCTACTGCAAAGACATTGATGCATCTGCTGGCTATGAGGCATGCCAAGCCATTTTGAAGAGGCTTGCACGAAAACTGTTTCGCGGTCCGGTCTCCGACGCTGAGATGCAGCAATTCGATAAGCATGCCATGAAAGCGTTTGCCCGAGACCGAAGCATTTTCTCAGGTCTGCAGGCAGGCATTCGCGGAATGTTATGTTCCCCGAGATTCCTGTTTAAGCAGGAAGGCGAATCAGGGCCTTTGGACGATTACGCGATCGCTGCACGTATGTCGTATTTCCTGTGGAATTCCTTGCCCGACGAGATGCTCTTCGAGCTGGCGAGACAGGGAAAGCTGAAGGACCCAAAAGTCCGTCGTGAGCAGACGCTCCGAATGTTACAGACCGCAAAAACTGATCGCTTCGTCAGAGACTATGTTTATCAATGGCTCGATCTTGAAAAACTCAAGATCATCGAACCAGACCTGAGCATTTTCACTGTTGATGAATTTGACCTTGTCCGCGATCAGCTCAAAGAGGAACCGGTTGAGTTCTTCAAGGAAGTGCTGTCGAGCAATTTGAGCTTGGTCAATTTTATTGACTCTGATTTCGTAATGATCACGCAGGAGCTCAACTACATCTATCGGATCGAAGGACATCCAGTCGCGACGCCTGGCAAAAGACCTGGTGCAAGTAAAATATCACCGAAAGACTACAGGCCCAAAGAGATCACATCAGAGTTCTCTAAAGTGATGCTGGACGAAAAAGACCGATATCGCGGAGGCCTGCTTTCACAGGCAGGTTTCATGCTAATGACGACCAACAATGGGGAATATACCAACCCGTTTTATCGCGGGGCCTGGGTATTGAAGAGTTTTTACGGAGATCATCTGGAGACACCGGAGGACCTTGAGATCTCTGCACTCAGCCCCCCTACGAAAACGGATACGATCAAAGAAACGATCGATGCACACCGGGCGGATGTCAGTTGTAACATCTGTCACAAGAAGATGGATCCCCTTGGAATCGCCCTGGAGAACTTCGACGTACTAGGACGCTGGCGGGATCAATACACTGATGTGAGCAACTATGCCCCAAAGGGCAATAAGAAGGGGGGACGTTTTCCAGTGGATGCGAAAACTGTCCATATGGACGGCCGAGCCTTCGAAGGTCCCCAGGGACTGAAGAAAATTCTAATGGAAGACAAAGAGAGATTTTCCAAAGCGTTCGTGGAAAACATGCTGTCTTATGCAATGGCTCGTGAGCTAAACTTTCTCGACCGCAAGCATATTGAAGAGCTCTATAAACAGTCCGCTAATACGAACTTCAGACTGCAAGACATTTTGTTAAAGATCGTATCGTCAGACTACTTTACCAGACGATAGCAATGGACAATTTGAACAGATTTCTTGTTCAGAAATAGTTCATGCTGACGAGATGCTAAAAAATCCTTCACTAAACATCAACCCCCTTTCTCCCCCTCTCCGATCCCTTCAACGGCCCACTCAAGCACCCCACGCAAAAAGCAAATTCCTAGCACCGCAACCTTTTTTCATGCAACTTTTTATGTTATGCCTTGTATTGGCAGTATTGTTTCAACAAGTGCCATCGCAAGCCGCAGATATTGTTTTGGGCCAAGGTATGATGGCGGGAGAGGTTTCTAAGACAAGCGTAATTCTTCAAACACGCTTAACTCAAAGTAACCAACTTATAAACGGCGACCTTCCCGGAAATCCCGGGAAGGGACGATTCAGAATCTCGACCTCTCCGTCGTTCGGTAAGAGAGATAAGACCACAACTGTAATTGAAACCGTGGAGCTTCATGCGCTCCCTGCAAACGACTGCATGCTCAAAGCCAGGGTTACGGGCCTCGAGCCAAACACACTTTACTATTGGCAGTGCGTGTACGTTCCCAAAGGCGAATCCAGAAACCGTTATAGTTCCGTTTGCCGTTTTAAGACACTGGCAGGCAAGGAAGTCTCTCAGGCGGTTTCATTCGTTGTCGTTTCGGGCATGAACTATCATTTCTTTCACCATGGCTACTATGATAATCCAGAACGGATTGGGAGCGGTTTTGCTTATTCAGGGACGGACAAGCATCTAGGTTATCCTGCTCTGGCATCCATCCTTAGACTCGAACCGGATTTCTTCATCGGAACTGGCGATAACGTTTACTACGACCATCCGGGAACTATATCAATGCAGTCACGCGGTATCACGCCGCCGCTGGGAGGCTGGTATGGTTCGGCAAAAACCGCCGCCGAGCTTCGGCGAAAATACCATGAGCAATTCGTACAACAGCGTTTCATCGATCTTTTTTCCAAAGTATCCACTTACTGGCAAAAAGATGATCACGACTATCGCTTTGACGATTCAGATCCTTACATGGACGCTGCGCGATATCGAGAGGGAGACGGGCTTCCATCACACGACCTGGGAGTCAGGATGTTTCTGGAACAGTTACCGGTTGCAGATCCGAAAGCAGCAAGACCGATCACATTCCGTACGTATCGAGTTAACAAGTTGCTTCAAATATGGATTGTCGAGGGACGCGACTATCGTAGTCCAAACAACATGCCGGATGGTCCGGACAAGAGTCTTTGGGGAGCAGCTCAAAAGGGGTGGCTTAAAGGTACTCTTCTTGCCAGCGATGCGACATTCAAGATTCTCGTTTCTCCCACGCCGATGGTCGGGCCTCAAGGCAGCGGGGAAACTCCTTACTGGAAAATGGACAACCATCTGAACTCAAAAGGTTTTAAGCATGAGGGAGACGAGTTTTTTGATTGGCTGGTCGATCACCAGTTCAAGAGTGGCAATTTCTTTATTGTGGCTGGTGACAGTCATTGGCAATACCATGCAGCGCATCCATCGGGCTTTGAGGAGTTTACGTGTGGCGCCCTCGTAACAGCTAATGCCCAGGTCGGCGTGTTTCCCGATAATTCTGAGACTACCGATCCCGAAGGCATGGTTAAACATCTTTTCCATCCCACACAGGCCTCAGGGGGATTTCTGCAGATAACCGTCGAGAACTCGCGGGAAGAAAATCCGAACTCAATTAAGTTCGTCTTCAGAAATGCGATGGGCAAAGAACTGTATTCTGTGAAGAAAGAAGCTCGATAATCATTTCCCACCCCCCTTTCACCCCTCTCCGATCCCCTCAACGGCGACCTCAAGCTCCTCACCTCAAAAGCAAATTCCTAGCAGTCAGTCCCTGAAATCTGAAACGAAGGAAGAAACTCTGAAACTTTGATAAAAATCCTTCACAGCCCCTGTAAAAGAAGCTGCTCTGCAGGGACGTGAAACAATCAGAAAGGAAGGAAAAAAAGATGAAAAAAGTTCTATCACTTGTTCTATCACTTGTTCTGTCACTTCATCTTGCTCTCGTTATGGTGCTGGGACTTCTGTTCGGAGCATTCGGCCAGCCTGCTCAGGCTGCAGATGCTGAGAAACAGTACAAATCTGTTCCCAATCCGCTCCCCATGGATGATGTCTCCCAGATCGAGCGGGTATTCCCCCTTTACCCCCATAACCATGACCTGTCTCAGACTATGGTTTACAAGCTGGGCGTGGATTACGGCGGACTTGACCAGCAGTATCCTACCATGTTTCATCCGGGAACCCGTACCGTAGAGGAGATGCTGGACTTCATGGAGAAGGTAGACAACATTTCCAGAGGCGGTCCCAAGATCTGCATTCTGGTCGGCTACCAAGAGGGCGGCCACGATTGGTCTTACCCCCAGTGGGTGCCCATCAACTCTAAAATCAAGAGCACTGAGCATCCCGATTGGGATGGCGCCACCTGCCTGCGCTACCTGATGGAGGAGTCCAAGAAGTTTAACACCAACTGCACAGTTCATGCCAATGCAGTGGATGCAGCACCTGCCCATCCCGAGTATCCCGACAATGATCTGTTTGATTATTACAAGGATCACGGTCTGCTGGCGCGCTATGAGGACGGCTCTTACATCAACGCCTGGAACGGCCCTGCCGGTCAGGCAAAGCTTATTAGCCAGCTCCGCGCATGGCAGAATCCCAACGGCATCAGAAAGCAGATCGATGATCTGTTTGAAGCTCTCCCCGCAATCGTTGAAACCGGTGTCCTGTACCTCGACGCCAATGTTTCTATACAAGCAAGTCCCTATGACCACATTACCCAGGTTCAGCAGAGAGAGGCCTTCAATGATGTTTGCTCTTACATCAAGAACCGCTATAATGTGGATTTGATCGGCGAGGTTCCTCCTGACTATCAGTATGGTTATGTGGACCTTGGCCTGTCATGGGATCAGTCCCTCCTGAGCAACTCCATGAGCGCTACCCCCATGAAGATTCCCGCCTACATCTGTGCCGGCGGCAACAACAATGGCGGCCCCAGCAATGAGCTGAAGACCTTCGGATACAGCGTGCAGCTGGAGTATAACTATATGCATCAGGACCCCAATACAGTCATTGCACAGATCGCACTCAAGACATACCCCTACTTCTTCCTGAACACCAAGCTGAGAGGATCCTATGACGACAAGGTACAGTATGCCGAATTCTCCGACGGCGTCAGGAGCATGGTCTTTGCAGGCAGCGAAGAGGATGCACCTGCCTATCGCCCCATCGAAGCCGATAATAGCGTGACCATTCAGCGTGACTGGGATTATCCTATAGAAGACAGCAGTGATCCTAACAATTTCTATGTCTGCGAAAAGGACAGCAAGATCATTTTCGGTAAGGTCAGCCATGACGATTTCTCTAAGGTTGAGAATGCTGATGTTTACCGCTGGAACCTCATTAAGACCGACAAGGGCACCATTTACCAGAATAAGGCCACCGGCCATTATATTGGTCAGGGCGCCCTGGGCGACAGAAAAGCAGATCCTGCAAATGCCTGCATGCTGGTACCTGTAGATACCATTGAAAAGGCTCTGAGCTGGACCATGCCGCAGGATGCTTATAGTTACCTGAAGGCACAGGGCTTTGCAGATGCCGGATATGACGGCGTGATTTACTTCGGCACTGACCCCAGCCTCATTTCCATGGAGTATACAAACTTTGAAGGCAGTATCGTTCGTTACACCACGGAAGAAGAACTCATCAAGGGATGGCGTTCCAATAGGTTCATAATCGGGCATGGAAGTCGCTACATTACCCAGAACGATAAGATTTACAGAATCGATGACGATATTTTCATGCCCGTCGTATCGCGTGACAAGGAGATCATGGCCTACTCCAGCAGCGGCTTGACCAGAACCTGGAAGCTACCCGATGGCTGGGAGAATCTAAAGGCTGTCGATATCTATGATCTGACTCCCGATGGACTTACCAACAAGCAGGCCAATGTGGATGTAATCGACGGCACTCTGACCCTGACTGCTGCCGGCGGATCCGCAAAGACCATCGTTCCTGCAGGCTCCGATACCAACGCAAACCTGAACAGACGGCAGGCTGCCGGCGGCAATGCCAAGTATGTGGGCATGGACACCAAGACTGCCGGTAACTGGAAGAACGCTTACGGCTCCGTGGCCTACAGCATTGCAGGCGGCGACGAGGCTCTGAACGGCATCTCCCTGAACCGCATCGGTTCCGATGTCAAGGTTTGGGCAGATACCACCGAGGATACCCGCGCACTGGTCAGCGGCGGCAGCCGTGTGGCAGCAGCCGACACCTCTGAGCTCCATCAGATCGTGGATCTGGATGTGGGTCAGGGCACCAAGATGGTAACTGCCTACCTGCTGGACTGGAACAATGAAGACAGCCAGACTCTGATAGAGGTCATCGATCCCAACACCCTGGAATCCCTGTCCGCTGTCCCGGTCAACAACTACAAGGACGGCAAGTATGTAAGCTTCAATGTGAGCGGCCATGTGCAGCTGCGCTTCACCCGTATCTACGGCGAAAACCTGGCTCATAAGGGCGCCAACTATGTAGCCGGCATCTTTGTTGACGAGGCAGGTGCTGTGAAGGAAGCTTCCAAGAATGTCAATGTGTTCGCACAGCCCCACATCGTCAGCGGCGAGGGCAAGCTGGGCGAGAAGACCGTCATCGGGCTGACTGCAATTTCCCGTGACTGCGGTGTTATGAAGTACCAGTGGCAGAAATCCGAAAATGGCAAGAACTGGACTAATATCGAAAGTGCCAACGACGACGAGTACACCTTCTCTGCATTGACTGCTGAAGAGAAGAAGATGCAGTACCGCTGCGTGGTCACCAACACCCGCAAGGGCTGGGATCCCAGCATCACCGCCACTGAGAGCGTCCAGATTGAAGTCATTCGCAAGGCCGACGGAGGTCAAACTGTGGAAGGGGTTTGCCGTGAAGAGAACATTTGCGTGCAGACCTTCTATCGATAGAGACGAAAATACGGCCGGATGGAGATGGCTGACGCGAAACGCTTCAAGGGCCTCGTGAATGAGAATGGCGAACTCAAAAAGATGCTCGCTGACGAGATGCTAAAAAATCGTGGGCTAAAGGAAAGTCTCAAGGAAATCTAGAAGCTCCAACAGGCAGCTTCTTTCTCATAAGCGGCGGCTGGAAGCCTCTAACACAGCCTCCCCCTCCCCCACACCAAGGGAATTCTTGGCGCACCCCTTAATGTAATACGGTGAGAAATTTTGTGGCTGATTTATAACTCTTACGCAGGGATTTTGATGTAGTGGCACAAAGGGTCTTTCGACTTCCAGCTACTGGGGAGAACTCACCGACTACCTCGTTACGATCTTAGCCAGTTGTCCATCGCTGAAACCCAAAGCTTTCGCAACACCGCGTGCCATCATGACATTGCCGTGAGGGTTCATATGGACACCGTCGCCTGTGAGCTTTTTTCCTTTTGGGCGATCTGCAGGAGCGGTTTTCAACGCTTCTTGCATATCGGCATTAAGGTCTGCGAGCAGGCACTTCTTTTCTTTCGCAAGTTCACGGAGAAAGTTGTTATAGGGGATAAGCTTCTGATTTAGGTCACCGCTCTGGTCCTCTTTGATCATCGTTGATGTGAGAATCAACACCTTGGCGCCAGCTGCCTGAGCCTTATCAACTATGGCCGTCATATTCTTTTTATAGTCTTCGAGGTTCACCCCGTTTTTGCCATGCCAGACATCGTTGACGCCGCAGCTGAGGGTCATCCAGTCAGGCTTGTGCTGCAAGATGTCTCTATCGACACGCTTGAGCATTTGGTTGGATTTGTGGCCACCGATTCCTTTATAAATTGGTTTGGCGGTGATGCCCTCAGCCTTGAGTGCCTGAATGAGAAGATTGCAATAGCCGTCTGGGCGAGCGCCAGCAGCTGTGATGGAGTCACCGAGAAATCCGACGGTCTGGCCATCTTTGACT
>Ga0308011_10001609_pt1 | contig 10104 bp, 7 predicted proteins | sample Neamet177_FD_203144 | JGI IMG/M metagenome (GOLD analysis project Ga0308011, IMG submission 203144) | Marine microbial communities from water near the shore, Antarctic Ocean - #177 | ecosystem: Environmental > Aquatic > Marine > Unclassified | place: Southern Ocean | collected 2014-07-25
GAAAAACACCAGAAGGTAAGTTGGCATTAAAACGTGCAAATGAGAAACAACTTATGAAAAAAATGACCATGTATAATTGTGGAAAATGTGGGGAGAATGAATTCGAAGTTCTAAACGTATATGATGGTGAAACATTATGCTATAATTGCAGATATCGTAGAGAGAAAGTTTTGGAGTTGAATGAGTTTTGCCAGTAGATGACGAAATTAACCTAGATGATCCAGAAGGTCTTACACAGAACGATATAGACCGTATGAGTGAACAGGCAGATGAGTTAGAAAGAATAGCATATGCTTCTGAAAAGAATGCTGAAACAATAAAAAAGAATTTTGATATAATAGGTAAAATGACAGATGAAAAGAATTTCAAACAAATAGGTGCATTGACAGGAGAAGCAAAGGAATTAGATTTAGGTAGTATCACAAACAAAGAACTTGAAGAACAGATACTGGAAATTTATGCGTGGATGAATGAATCAAAAGAAAAAAGAAAAAAAATTAATCTTGATTTAGAAGAAGGAAAACAACACAGAATGAGATTGGATAGCGAACTAGCAAAAGGTTTTGCTAAGTTTAACAAAGAACTTAATGTACTTGATGTGGCAACATCCAACCCTATACAGTTTGCCAAAGGTAAACTTTTAGGATTTATTGGCAAAGCAGGTGCAGTTGGTGCAATAATCACAATGGTGGTTGGTTTGGTTCAAAAAATGTGGGGAGAATATATGGAAACATTCAAAGCTGGTGGAGCAAATGATATAAGAAAGTTAATGGAAGATAGAGACAAGGAAATGATGGAGATAAATGATATGATTGACAGAAGATCTGGAAAGGTATTTTTTAGTTCAACATCTTCGTTGTCACAAGGAACGGTGGATATTTCAAATACGGAAAGTTTAAGAGATCAAGTTGTAAGGTACCAATCCTTTCATCTAGGAGAATAAAATGGCAGATGCGTTTATTTATTATCGTTTAAAAGAAAACAATACAAATCAAGGTGCAACAGGCTATCCAGATCCAAAGATTGTATCAGGTTCTGATACCAATAGAAATACGTTTGTATCAAACATGGAATCAAGTCATTCTACACAGATTTTAAGATTTACATTACCAAATGAATTACTGGAAAGTGTCACAATGGATTATGAGAATAATATAAAAGATGCACCTGTAAGTGAACCAGACGGAGTGAGAAGAATAAACAAACAGGACAATGGTTTAAGTTATATTAGATACACATTTAGAGGCAGATTCAAAGACAGTGCTACCGACATAACCACTTTAATGAATATGGCTAAAAGATTGCAAGTTGAATCAACAACAGATTCTGATGCATTAGGGTTTGGAATATTTGGTTTCTTTACGGATAATACTGCTATTGCACCATTCAATATAGACCCAATTTCAACAAAAGGATTGACATTAAAAAGTTTTAACATAACTAGAAGCGGTCAACAACCAAAAAACTTTGACTTTACAATTGTGATGACATTCGGTGGAACATATTGAGTGTAACTACATATTATGATCTGACTTTACAAATTTTAGATAAAAGTAAAAGTACACCAACGCCAATAGGAACTGGTGGTTCTACATTGGAAGCTGGAAGAATTCTCAATGGAGACTTGACACCATATAGAGCAAGTTTGGTATTGACAAACACTGGAAACAGTAAAACTGATTCTGGTGTACTTACGTTAAGAATACCACCTGATGGAACATTTGTTAGACAAGAACCAGTATTGGTAAATCAAAATGCAAAGGATCTTTATGTAATTCAAGCACAGATAAGACAGGCAGATGGTTCTGGTGGAGTTAGATATGGAAAAGTATTCAGGTTCATAATAGGAACACCAACAATAGATGATTCTGTAGGAGATGGGGAAACTCTAACATTGAATTTACTACCAATTGAATACAGACTAAAGGAGCATTTGCAAAGCAAACAACTTTATTTTTTCACACCCAGAGATTCATTTGAACGTAGGTTACTGGATTATAATTCAACAAAAGGCAGTGACAATCCCCAAATTACATTCAGTTCAGTTACTCCTACACCACCTGCTAGACCACATATAGATTTACCAGATGATGACACATTAAAACAGAATTGGTTGCCATCTGCTCCTAAAGATACTCATGGTTTATTACATGATATAATAAGTAGAATGTCACTTCCTAGTACGTCTGGTGGTACATTCACTGATTATTATTTTGAGATGGAATCAAATAATATTTCTGGAAACATATCAACAGGTAATATAAATGAAGTGGAAGCAAGAGCAGAACAATTTGGATATGAAGATAGTGGTGTGGTGTTGGATCCGTTATCAGTTATAAGTCCAGTGGATGCGGAACAAAACAAAACTGTTGTCGCAGATATGCAAAGATTTAAAAATAATATAATACTTGAGGGAAGTCCAAGATATGGTTCACTGCCAATGGATAGAACCAAATTCAACAGTTCATGGGAACACGTACAAGCAAGACCTGAATATGATTCTAGCAGTAAATATTATGACGGAAGTGACGGTATAAACAATCAAAGTTTGATAAAGTTAACCGTGTCCACTTTGGTATCAGGAAATGGAGTAGATAAAACTGTTGAAAGATATTTCAAGTATATAGGAACAAACGGTGTAGTTCCGTGGGATCATCCAATCATATATTCATCAACTTCTTGGTATGAGGATTTTACAACGATTCCAGAATACAGTTCAAATGCACAATATGAGGAAAAGGAAGTAGTTACAAAGACTAATGCTGTTACAGGTGCTGTGGAATTTTTCCAGTTGGTTCCAGTTAGTATTGCTAGTATTGTAAGTACAACTCTAAAAGTAGTACAGGTGGTAACAGTTGAGAATCATGGACTGGTTGATGGGGAAAAATTTGATGCAATAGAAGGAACAATTAATTTTAATTTAAAAAAAACTGATATTGCAATTGCTCCTATTTTAATTGGTTCTGGTGGAAAGACATTTACATATGGCAAGTTTGATAATAATCTGGTTATAGATCCAGTTGAAAACGGTGTTGGATTTTTACTAGGTTGTAATACTCACTATAAAGGAAATACTACTCCTGTTAACAATGTAAATGGTTGGGTAAAAATATTTAATGATACAAACACAAGCAAACATGAAGCATTCTGGTCTTATACACCGTGGACTAGCAACTATGACTTACAGCAATCAAATTTGAGTGGCGTTCCATCAATACCATTGTGGAGTTCATCACTGAATTATGAAGGAGGATTAGCTAGTGGAGATGAAGTAAAAGGTTCTGATGGTAAATGGTATAGAGCAATTGTAAATAGTGGCCCAAGTCACGGTGGATCTTCTCCACCACCAAATAATCCTTTAGTTTGGTATAAACTAAGTGATTCAATTCCTACATGGAGTGGAACTGTTCCAGATTGGAATTTTGAAAGAGCAAACTTTGACAGAGTTCAATCAGAAGATCAGTTTGAACAGATATCAATGAAGGCAGTTTACAGAGTTGTTACTTCTAGTTCTGAAGTTCCAACTACTGCTGAAAAACAAAACGGTTCAAGATTTTTACTCAACGGTACAAACAATGCTACATGGAATAGTACAGACTTTTCAGGAACTAACAACAACAAGGTTGTGGAATGGTATGACCCATTACATATTACTGGGGAATGGAAGTATTCAAAAGCTCCAACAAACAAGGAAGAAGAAATTGTTACAGACTTATCTACTGGAAAAATATTTGGATGGAAATCATTATTTGGTTCTGCAACATTGTTTGGTTGGCAAGAAGCATGGAGTCCAAACAAACCAGATCAAAGATCAAGTACTGTATTCCATTGTGCAAGTAATGGAGATCATCTATCAAATGGACACCTTACAGAAATGGGATTTGGTTTGGTTACAGGTGCAACACAAATACCAGCACAGGCAATAAGGTTGCTATATCATTGGGATACCGTATACGGAGGCAAGTTAAATTTTTCAAGCAGAGGTGCATGGTACGCAATGCACTTGCCAATGCCAAGAAAGGCTATGGGTTCAACTGCAATAGGAGACATTTACAAACAGAGTACACTTGACACAGTAAACCTTGATCTTGACAGTAAAGGTGGTCAAGGTTGGAACAATGGATTGGACAGTGAGGATCTGGGAAGAATAAGTGCATTGACAATGAAAATTAGACTGTCTGGATATGATTCCAGTGATACGGAAGTTAACGGATATGCGAACATGCCATTCAAGGCATGGGCTATAGATGTGTTTGGAAGAATCTGGTTTGCTGATTTCACAGTGAGACGTATGGGTCAATATGATCATGTTAGAATTACTTTTGGTGAACGATCTGGAAACAAACTACATCATAACAGGATAGATGAACTGTTTAGTTTATTGGGTTTTACATTTTCACAAAACTTTTTCGTAAAACAAAAAGAATTTACTGGAATAGCATTTGATTGGAGATTTGTAAAGTCATGGGGTTTGTTTTGGAATGTAGGATACGATGACAATGGAATGTATATTGGAAATAGGGATAACTGGATGGATGTTATAAAATCATGGGCTTCACAAGCATGGGCTAGTACACTCAGTTCCTTATCTGCAAATAATATACCAAAAGAAAGATTTGTTATCGAATATGTCACATTGGATATAGATGAACTTGCATTTGAAAAACAAATGTTTGCAAACAGTGATGACACTACAATTGCTGAACCAAGAACGGAATTAATGAGTGAACCCAATGAAATAGACTATAACAATCTTAAGTTAAATGCAAAGGCAAAAAAGGCAAGGAAAAAATTTGTTCCTCAGCAATGGCATATAAGATCTCATGGAGACGTAAGAATGAGATTGGGTAAAAAGTTTAAGATCACAGGCAAAAGAGTTCCAGATAATCCAGACCTTTATAGTGCATGGGTTGCAACACCAACAAATTATACAGTTGGAACTAAAGTAAAAAGAACAGTTGGTGGTGTGGATACAGTTTATCAGTCTGTTAAAGAACCAAATATTGCTAAAATACCAGAAAGTCAACCAACATATTGGATTAATTTAAATGAAAGTGTATGTCAACAAGTAGTTCATACGATTGATTCTTCAGGATATACAATGTCAGTTACAGGAGTACGAAAGTTCGTATATAGTGAATAGATATGTCGTGGGAACCAGATACAGAAGAAATTCGATTAGGCAAAGTAAGGAAAGAACTTGATGATTTAAAAGCAAGTACGTCTTTTTTGAATACTTCTATAAATGAGGGTATGTCATCAAATGCACTTGGATCAGGTTTTGGTGTTTCATCATTCAATCAAGGTTCAAATGGTGATATACCTCAACAGATTGAAAATGTCTTAGAAGATATAAGTGGAACTTTTTGGGGAATAGTAGATGTAATAGGATCATTGTTAGTGATTAATCCAGCAAGTGCAAACGAACAGGTTGCAAATCAATCCACAATAAGAAAATTAAACGGTGGAGTTGATGGTCAAAAAACTGTGATAAAACCAGCAAAAGGAAAGACAGTGAAACTGATAAACAATCCAAATACAAACTCATCCACTGACGGCAATCTATTACTTGGAGCAGACTTGGTATTGACAGATACTGAATCAGTAACATTGAGATTTACAACCGATATATTGTATAAGGACTCTTATGAGAGTGGTGATCCAACAAAAGCAGAAATACAAAAAATTGGTGGTTGGATCATTGAATCCACAGGAAGTGGATCAGGAAATTCAACCAGTGGAGTGTTAAAGGATCCAGTTAAGGTTGCAACTACTGGAAATAACTCGCTTCATCCAGCATGGGGTTCTACAATTGACGGTATTGGAATGGTGGCAGGGGATAGATTTTTAGTCAAGGATCAAACAACCCAAGCAGATAACGGAATTTATATTTGGGGAACTGGTACATTAGGAGTTTCTGTACGTGCATCAGACATGTCACATGGATCAGTTCAGAAAGAAGGAACCATGACTTATGTTCAAGACGGTCTTACACAAAATGAAATATTATATGCAATAAACATAGGTGGAAACAATATTTTAATCGGTACAAATCCTAACACTTGGGGAGAAATAGGAAGTGGCAGTGGAGGTGGAAGTGGATCAATAAAGTCTCCAGTTAAGGTTGCAACTACTGCCGATGTGACATCATGGACTTATAACAATACTTCAGGAACTTTAACTGCTTCTGGAAACGGAGTGGTGGTAATAGATGGAATTACTCTTGCTGTCAACAATAGAATATTAGTTAAAAATCAATCACCAGCAAATGAAAACGGTATTTATTCCGTAACAACGGCAGGTGCAGTTGGTGCAACTTTAGTATTAACACGATCAACAGACATGTCAACAGGTTCTACGATAGAGGGTGGAACAATGGTTTACGTAACTGATGGAACAGTAAACGGAGATAATCTATTTGGTTTAACAACGGAAGGAACGGTTACGGTTGGAACAGGAAATCAAGCATGGGCTAACCTAACTGCTGGTTGGGTTGGAACAGCAACATCAGATTTGAACATGAATGGTAATGCTATTCTTGACAGTACAGGAGATCTACAAATTAATGATGACATAGATATGCTTATACATAAAATTAAAGGTATAACACAACTTTGGTATGATGCAACAGGAACTCAGTCAATTTATTCAACGTCAGGTGGAATAGGTCTAAAAGTTCCTACAGGGGATACGATAGATTTCTTTGTAAATTCCACAGCAACACCAAAGTTAGGAATAACAGAAACAAGTGTGGAAAGCAATGTACGGTTAGATATGAATTTAAATTATATAGAGTTTCAAGAAATATCAACACCATCTACACCTACTACAAATCATGGATTAATCTATGCAAAAGATGTGGGTGGAGTCACAACTCCCATGTGGAGTAATTCAGTAGGGGAAACTAGTTTATTAGTGGATACTTCTGGATTTGCAACATTAACAGGAAGTAATAACTTTACAGGATCTACAAACTCATTTACAAATAATACTGGTACATTTTCAGCATATACCCCAATGGTAAATTTGGGAACTGGTGCAGGTACTATCAATGTTCTTGGAAGGTTGCAGATGTCAGGTATGCCGATTTATTGGAATTCTGGATTGACATATTCAGTTACTGGTGGTACGGTTGCTGGTGGAATGGACTTCCAAATTCCAAGTACATCAGGTCATGCATTTGACTTTCAAATTGGAACAGGTATAAGTGGGAACCCACAGTTCGGTATAACCAACACTAGTGTTGAGTCAAACGTAGCATTGAATATGAATGGTCATTCTGTTTATTGGGATACAGGATTAACATATGGTCTTGTATCTGGTTCAGGTGCTGGTGGAATGGACTTCCAAATTCCAAGTACTGCCAATCATAGTTTTGATTTCCAAGTCGGCAATGGTGCAGGTGGTTTAGGAGTACCACAGTTTGGAATTACAGATATTAGTGTTGAAAGCAATGTTAGATTAAATGTGAACAATCAAGCAATATTCTTTGATGGTACAAATTTAAAATCTTCCATATTATACTTGTCAAATGCTTTAAATTATATTGTTGACATAAATAATGGTTCTCATGATTTCTTTGTTGATGATCTTGTAACACCCAAGTTAGGAATAACAGAAACAGGTGTAGAATTAAATGTTCCACTTGATATGAATTTAAGTTATATAAAATTCCAAGCAATATCATCGCCATCAGCACCAACTGGTTTAGAAAAAAGATTCTTATTCTCTGATTCATCAAACTCAGATCACTTAAGTGTGAGAACTGCAAGTGGAGTTGTTGATTTAGAATCAGGTGGTGGAGCAAGTGGAGCAAACGATACATTAAGTAATCTTTCAAGTCCTATTGCAATTAACCAAACATTACTACCAAATGTTGCTGGTGGAGTAATATACAGTTTAGGATCTAGTTCAGCTAAATGGAGAAATGTATTCACTGAAAAATTAGGTTTTGGTGGTACTGCGATGACAATGCCGACAAATGCTGGAAACAACGGAGAAGTATTGACTACAAATGGATCATCTGCATTATCATGGACAGCAGTTAGTGGAGGATCACAAACACCGTGGACTACACAAATAAGTGCAGGTAATAATGCATTGATAAATGCAAACAGTATACAGTTTTCAAATCAAAATCAAACATCAGTGAACAATTCAATACCATATATTCAATTTGATAACTATGACTTTATAATGAATTCACCATCAGATAGAGCAATAGAATTAAAAATTGGTGGACAGGGTTTCATTTCATTGGTTGGAGATGCCGTTGCTGATAGAGTTATTCAAATTCAAAGAAGGGTTGACATGAGTCAGAATTATATACAATTTGATGGTATGTCAGCACCAAATACTGTATCAAACGAGCCATTGTTGTTTGCAAACAGTGGAAATTCATCACATCTTTCAATTAGAACAGGTTCTGGATCAATCATTGACTTAGAAGCTTCTAGTAGCAGTGGAGCAGATACGGACTTGAATAACTTGACTACAACTTTGGTCAATCAAAGTTTAATTCCTGAAACTGATGGAGTTCAAAGTTTGGGATCTTCTAGTAAGTATTGGAATTATCTATATGCCAGTACCAGAATAAAACTTCAAGGTCGTATGGATTTCAATGGATCTAATAGTTATACATACATAGACCAGAATCAGTATGGATTGGATTTCCAAACACCATATGGAAGTACATGGGATTTCTACATAAACAGTGATAAAGTAATCGAGATGGATGCTGAGGGTATGAAAGTTATTGCATCTGGTACAAGTTCAAGTGATAGAGTATGTATACGTGGTTCAACTCAACAGATGGGATTTCATACTGGTACTTCAACTAATGTTGGATCGTATGGAGCAATGGGAATTCCTCATTATTACGGTAATTTTAAAACGAATTGGGATACTGAATTTGGAAATGTGAATGGATGTATTGGAATATCTGTAACAAGTTCTGGTGGAGCTTGTTATCTTTGGGCTAAATGTAATGGTACTTGGAGATATGAACGTCTTACTTAGATAATAGTTAAATAATAGTTACACGAATTATTGTCAATGGTAGTAGATGAGGGTATAATTGAAGCAAAAAAATCTGCATTAATTGTTAAAATAAATACATGTGAATCAGATATGAGAGATTTAATATCAGTTCACAGAGAATTATCAAATATAACATTATCAGAAGATCCAATTATAGATAAAGGAACTGGAATTGAAATGACAGAATCAAGACGACAGGAAATTTATGATTCAAGTATAACAAGAGCAGATGCATTACTATAACAAAGGTTATATAATCCACTAATAATATAGTTAAACATGTCAGAACAACAACAAAATCTAACACTGGAACAATATGTTTCAACATTAAGAAATCAAATTGTATTATCATATGACAGTGCAAAGGAAGTCGCACTACGAAACTTTGATGATATATCAAAAAAGTTTGGAGAATTATACATTAAAGCACAAGCAGAAGAACAAGCAAAAGCCGAGCAAAAACCACAAGTAACAGAAACAAAGAAAGGCAAAAAGCAATAGTTTATATTTGCAAAGAGTTTAGTGATTAAATAATGACAGAACTGAGAGATCTATGGGATGAGTACGGTATAATTGTACAGGGAGGAGCAAGAACCACTAGAGCATTAAAAGTGGAAGAAGAAATCCATGCACTTCAAAAAAAGATAGGTACAAGCAGATATGACTTTGATAAAAGATGGGAAAGAAATGCTGAGATGGGCAAACCAACTTTATCAATCGCATCTATGGATGAGACAGAAGAAAAACCAAGTGTACCATCAACAAACTTTACATTTGAACAGGCAAAGGAAAGAATAGGAGAGAATGACTTTGCATTATTAGAGGACTGTGCAATGAGAGCCGAGGCAGAAATGGTTGTACTTGCAAGAATACTTGATTCATTAAACATAGATAATCAAAGAAATGTTGCACGTAGAGGACAGGCAATTAACATAGCAGTAAGAAAATTCGAGGAATTAAAGAGTGGCTAAAAAGAAAATGATAATAAATCCTGTTGACACGGTAGTTACGGATAAGATGGAAGCAGTTAATGACATCATAAGCCTTAAATTAGAGGATATGGAT
>Ga0308011_10001611_pt1 | contig 10097 bp, 13 predicted proteins | sample Neamet177_FD_203144 | JGI IMG/M metagenome (GOLD analysis project Ga0308011, IMG submission 203144) | Marine microbial communities from water near the shore, Antarctic Ocean - #177 | ecosystem: Environmental > Aquatic > Marine > Unclassified | place: Southern Ocean | collected 2014-07-25
TCCGCCTACTCGAATTAGCTTCAGTTTCACACCAAACCATGTGTTACCAGGATAACGTTCAGATGTGGAACTTTCAGATCGGTCGCTGGGATGGTTGCGATACCTCAACCGCAAAGCTCACACCAAAGATGATTGGAGTCGCAGCGGTAAGCCGCATCCTCATTGGGACGACCGATCCGATCCTCCAATGGCAAGCTGGCACCGTTTTGATTTGGTTGATTCTTCTTACGCTATGGGCCTCATGGCGCAACGAACTCCTGCTTGGACAGAGCAATACGTAAAAATTTTAGATCAGTTAATTGAACGTCACCTGTGTTGGTGGTCTGCTTCTGACTGGCTGACTCAATTCGGACATGACCCTGATCGCGGTGACTACCCAGATATCTACAAGTTGTTCATACCACCTGAATTGTGGGGGAACTACGATGCTCCCGGATGGACTGCCAACGGCACAGACCCGTGGGGCGTGCAGATGGATCCAATTGCAGCAGACGGAATGCTTTTCTATAAAGGATTTTTTCTAGTGCTGCTCGGAATCCGCTCTATGATTGATCCCGATGACAGGTGGAACCAGCCATTTCAAATGATTCGCGATGGTGACAACTCATTCACCTGGACTCATTCCGAGATTGCAGAACACTTATGTCGGCAATGGCTAGCAGCCCCCATAGGTTGCCACTGAGAGAATACTAAAATTTGGCCATTCTGACTGGCTGGAGCAGGTCTCGGTCTGAGACTTCACGATAATCGTCATGGCACTAACTACCACGAACAGGCTTTTGAGCCCTGGTGGCAATACGCCCGAGAGCAGTATCTGGATCTAGCTAGCCCTGATGCTCCAGCAGCTACCACATTTTACTATGACCCTCAATTAGATATCCACCATCGATTGCCAGTTGCAGCGGCTCTGACTACTGCCTATTACGCCGCTCCACAAATGCCAATTGATGCTAAACGCTTGTTCCAAGCTGGGTGTGATTCCTTAGGCCTAAATTCAAACATTCGACTTCCCCTCAAACCCAGTCGGGCATACGGTTCTTCGCTAGTTCTGGCTCGCGAGTGGGAAATGACAGACCTGGAAAAAAAACTTGCCGAAGCTATCGAGTACTCGTATGAGCCAACATGGGACACTCGTCTCGGTGAGTTCACTTGGGGACTAGGACTCAACGAAGACTACCCCAGAGGGCAATTCAACGCGTTCCTCGCAGCAGCGGAAGCATCGGGTCCGGGTCTATGGACTGCTCTTTCTGAGAAGCCATTAGAAGTTTGCCCTCAAATAACTGAAGTAGATTTCCCAACGATGGCCTTCACCAGAGCAGAATGGGTAGATGGCGAGCTACACCTTCGAACTGCTCCAAATCAACCCGACCCACGGGCCGTAACTAAATTTAAAGTAAGTGGTTTAATGCCTGGCCGTTGGCAGATAGCCGGTAACGAAAGCGCTAGCGTTGAAGTAAGCGGCGATGAGGCGACTATAGCGATGCCTCTAATACATACTGATCTGATTCTTTCCCCTCTAAGGTAAGCCAGGTTGACACCAACAGATTATTACCCTTAGTTCGGTTAATTCTATTTATCCAATAATGAAGATATTTCGCTCAACATAAATAAACGGCCGAGACAAATTAACCTTCAGCAGCACCTCGTACTAGTTTCCACCTGTGTCAAAAACTATTTGTTTGCTCCTAGCGTTCTCTCTTACCACCGGCTGTGGTTCGAGTTCCTTTGAACAGATAGCGAAGCCAGCCGAAACGTTTGAACAATCCGACGAGTCAACAACCACCCTGCCGCCATCAATCCGTGGCACGGTATCGACCTCAACGACCTCAACGACCTCCTTGCCTTCACCAACCTCAACAACCTCAACGACCTCCTTGCCTTCACCAACCTCAACAACCTCAACAATCTCCTTGCCTTCACCAACCTCAACAACCTCCTTGCCTTCACCAATCCGTGACACCGGCACAAAATCAGGGATTATCGTCACAAAGTCAGGGGTTACTGCAGAACTACTTGTTCAGTCGGCTGCAGGATTTCTAGTTCGAAGCCCATGCGGCAACCAGGTACTAGTCCCAGAAGGACAACCAATCGCCAGGACTCAAATCGTTTTAGATCCAGGCCATGGAGGCCGAAAAGATCCCGGTGCGGTAAGCAGAACAGGCCTGAAAGAAAGCGACATAAATCTTTCTATCGCTTTAGCCACGCAACTAGAGCTAAGAAGACTCAACATAAGTTCAGTTTTAACGCGGACCGGAAACTACTCTTCGCTGCTCAACATTCGGGCACTGTTAGCAGATGCGTTAAACGCCGATGCTCTAATATCCATACATCACAACTCACCTTCAGCCAATCCAAGCACCACGCCAGGCACCGAGGTATATGTGCAATCAAAGAGTGCTCAATCTCAACGGTTGGGAGCATTAATCTACGAAAAAACTTTTGCCTACCTGTCATCGATAGAAAACATCAACTGGGTCTCGCGCAGCGACGCTGGAGTTATTCAGGTACTCAACTCAAAAGGCAGCGACGCTTACGGAATAATCAGACGACCTGCAACACCCTCTATTCTCTTAGAGCTTAGCTATCTATCAAATCCTCCTGAAGTCGAGTTGATAACAAGTGATGCCTACGCTAAAAATATTTCACAGGCTATAGCAGCTGGTATTCAATCGTTTCTCATGACAGACAAAACCATTTCAGACCCTGCAACCAAAGTCAGACTCTACAATCCCGGGTCTGGATTAGGCTCCGGCTCATGCGATGATGCGTTAACTACGCCATAACCCAGACGGTGAATTACAGCTACATAATACGAACACATTAAACATCGAGTTCACAAACATCACTGCGGTGAACCAATCACAACCAATTCACAACTTTTGGGTTTCGACTCTGTTTAAGCCCAAGGCTTCTTCTGACACGACCCAGAACAGAACCGCTGACGTTGTTAGCAGCAGTTCCTTCCCAGACAACCACAATTACTCTTAGAACCGCCATTTTCTTACCATCGCTCCGCACACCAAAACAGTTAGCACAAGCGGTTACGGCAATCGGTGAGCGCATTCAAACAATGAAAGATTTAGCGGAGCATTCCCAACTGCACTATGACGCGCTCCATCCGATAATTATCAAACAACGAACACTTACAACAGGGCCACTCGACCTAGCTTAAGAGTGGCTGCCCAGCTTCATAGACCTTGGAACAGAACATCTCTACATCAGAACCAGCAGCCAACACTTCGACTAGCAACTTGCTCTGATAGCTGAACTGCTAGAGCGTCTCAACAGCTAACGCAGTTCAGACTTAGCGATTTACACCCTCTGACCCCATCCATAATCTACGCTCTAAACCATGCCTCTAGAATCAGTACAGATAACCGTATGGTCAGATTACCTGTGACCATGGTGTTGGGTCGGGACCGTGCGTCTCGATGAATTAGTTCAACAAGAGGGTGACAACATAACTGTCCAATGGAAGTCGTTTTTATTGCGGCCTCAATCTGAGCTGAGAGATAAGGCAGAATTCACTGAATATACGAAAAGCTGGGCGAGACCCGCATCTATTGAACCCCTCGCCAAATTCAGCACCCCGTGGTCTGGCGAAAACCCTCCACCATCACATTCGCTGCCAGCAGCCGTAGCGGGCAAAACCGCAGCCACATTTGGGGAAGCCGCATGGCGTCGATACCACTACCAGATGCTCCGAGCTTACTTCATCGAGAATCGTGATATTTCAGATTCAGACGTCCTCCTAAACCTTGCTCACGAAGTCGACATCGACAAGCACATTTTTGAAGAAACTTTAAGAGCTAACAGAGAAATATTTGAGACTCAAATATTCGCTGAACACAACGAGGCTTTAAGCAGCGGTGTCAATGGTGTCCCCGCTGTCGTAATCGACAATAAATATCTAATCTCTGGTGCTGTCGAGATAGACCACTACAAGAAAGCCCTTGCTCACTATCGAGAAACTGAGTCCGGCGAAAACTAGAAACCTTGACTTCTTCCAAGCAGACCAAACAAGAAAGTTACTAAAAATTTGCGCTGAATCAATAATTCGCTAGCCTTATTATTGGCCTCGCCAAAGCAGCCAAATAGACTTTCTCACGCAGGTAGGGTCCGTACATAAATGTCTCAATCTAATTCTCAGGTAGCTGACTTAATAGAGCGTTACCGGACAATAAGAAAATTTACAGAAACTCTAACAACTCCGCTAGGAGCCGAGGACCAAACTATTCAATCCATGCCTGATACATCGCCAACTAAATGGCATCGGGCACATGTGACTTGGTTCTTCGAAACCTTTGTCTTATGCGCTTTTCAAAATGACTACAAATCCCATCATCCAATGTACAACTACCTTTTCAATTCTTACTACGAGGCCGTTGGAGACCGACATCCTCGTTCTAATCGCGGTCTATTATCACGCCCCACTATTGAAGAAATTTCCGAATACCGTCAAGCCATCGATCAATCGATGGAGTCATTTTTGTATACGCTCAGCGACACGACTGACACAACAATTCTTAACTTAATTGAGCTCGGATTACACCATGAGCAACAGCATCAAGAGCTTATTCTCATGGACATCAAGCACGCATTATCTTTGAATCCGCTCGCCCCGGCCTACCTCAGCACCTCTGCTTCCGAGGTAGCCACTCAATCCCATTCAGAACACGGTCTTAATTGGGTTCACTACCCAAGAGAAATCACGAGAATAGGACATGGGCTAGAAACTTTTTCATTCGACAACGAAGGACCCAACCACGAAGTTCTAATTCAATCATTCAACATCGCTGATCGCCTCATCACTTGTGGTGAGTGGCTGGGTTTCATTGAGAGTGGGGGTTACCAAAAGTCTGAGCTATGGCTAAGCGAAGGATGGCAAACCGTTAAGAGCGCTGGCTGGGATAGCCCTGCTTACTGGTCGCAGACCCCTAACAAAACTTGGCAAATTTTCACTCTATCTGGCCAAACTAAATTGAATCCAGACATGCCGGTTGCCCACATTTCTTACTACGAAGCCGATGCCTTCGCTCGCTGGTACGGAGCAAGGCTTCCATTAGAAACTGAGTGGGAGCATGCCGCCCGCAACTCAGAACTAACAGGAAATTTCAGCGCCAATTCATTTTTTAACCCCCTACCCGCTCAGGATGATTCGCTTAAACTGAAACAGATTTTTGGTGACCTTTGGGAATGGACCGCAAGCCCTTACGTTGCTTACCCAGGTTTCTCAGCAGCATCTGGCGCAGTGGGGGAATACAACGGAAAATTTATGGTAAATCAAATGGTTTTGCGAGGCGGTTCGTGCGCAACCTCCCAGGACCACATGAGGCTTACCTACAGAAATTTCTTCCCTCCCCACTCCCGTTGGATGTTTTCGGGTTTACGTTTAGCCAAGGATGAAACATGATGAGCCAAGAACAAGAGGGATTCACCGTAGATCTCCGCCTTGACGAGGAATGGATTAGCCGTTCACTCGCTACCGACATACGCATGGGTATCACCAAGGCTAAGAAGTCGCTACCTCCCAAATGGTTCTACGATGAGGTAGGGAGCGAGCTCTTTGACAAAATAACTCAGCTCAGCGAGTACTACCCCACCGAAGCAGAGCGCGAAATTTTAAATATTCAGGCACTCAAGATTGCCGAAATTTCTGAAGCGGATCACTTAATAGAGTTAGGATCGGGTTCTTCAGATAAAACTAGATCTATCCTCGACGCGTTTGCATCAACGGGCCAACTCGACTCCTTTACGGCTTTTGATGTCAGCGAAGAAATCCTCCTAAGCTCCGCTAAACAAATTAAACAGCGGTACCCAAACGTGAAGGTTCGAGCCATTGTTGGTGATTTCGATCATCATTTAGATGCTGTGCCACAATCAGGGAAGCGTTTATTCATCTTCTTGGGTGGAACAATCGGCAACTTCGAGCCAGAAGCCCGCCAAAGATTTTTATCTGGCCTTGCGGCCCAATTCAAGACTGGAGATTCTCTTTTGCTCGGAACAGACTTAGTTAAAGAAATTCCCCGTCTGGAGCTTGCGTACAACGATCCAGAAGGTGTCACCGCAGCATTCAACAAAAATATTCTTTCAGTTCTTAACAAAAATCTTGGCGCTAACTTTGACACTGAAAAATTTGATCACGTCGCTCGATTCGATACCGACCGAGAATGGATAGATATCGGCTTAAGAAGCCGCAGCGATCAACAAATTCATATTGAAAAACTTGATTTAAGAGTTAATTTCCTTAAAGACGAGATAATGAGGACTGAAATCAGCGCCAAGTTCCGCCCAGAGGGCATCGAACAAGAACTGACCTCCGCAGGACTCACAATCCGAAATTTTTGGACTGATAGCGCTGAAGATTTCGCAGTCACTTTGTCTACTCTGGCTTAAGGACCATCGCAACTTAGCTCAAAGTTCGATAGTTACATAAAAAGTTATTTGGTTAACGGCAACGCGTAGGTGCCTTGCCCAGTGGAGACTCTTCTTCTCGGCGTTTCGTCACACCACAAGTAAACTGATCCAACCACGCTACGGCGATTCTTTACCTCTAAGTCGGCTCGAGCATAGAGTTTTTGACCAATAGCAGGCCTTAGAAAACGAATGGAAAGTTCCGTCGTTACGCTCATCTCTTCAACTCTTCCTATCGCCCCGAAAGTAAGGAACCAAAGGACTGCGTCTGCCAAACGAAACTGATCTGGCCCTGAAATAAATCCTCCAGGTCTGAGAGCGTCTGGCTCAACAATAAGCTCAGCCAACGCATGATTTTCAGTAATTTCAAGGCACGAGACTCTCATCGCAGGAAAAACTTTGTCAACGAACTGATTGACTTCTTCAACACTTGGGATTGCCGACATGATCTTCCTCGTATTAAGCAGAACTAGTTAACCCAAACTTTGTGCACATTTACTTTTGGCAGGGCTATCCAAATTTAGTCCTTAAATCTAGATGCCCCTATTCAAACCAGAAGTATTTGCATCTTTCCGGCTCTGAATGTCTAAGACAGCGTCTCCGCCTCTATCTTATGATCTAGATGCGCCGGTGGCGGAATTGGCAGACGCGCAGGGTTTAGGACCCTGTGTCCGAGAGGGTGTGTGGGTTCAAGTCCCACCCGGCGCACAAATAAATTGGGGATTGGAACTAGCATGACCAAAATGTCCGAAACTGAACGCGATATTTTTGTGGGCAATGTTCGAATAGCAGTACTTGCTATCCAAAGAAAACAAAAAGGACCACTTTGCGCTCCTGTTTGGTATCGCTATTCAAGCGCTTCGGGTTTTCAAATACCTATGGCAAACGAATCAGCCAAAGCACTTTTACTGCGCCGTCACGGCTTCGCAACGTTATGTATCCAAGACGAAAAACTTCCATACAGATACGTCACTGCAGAAGGACCCGTTGAGCTAACGACGCTCAACAAAGCAGAAAGATACGAAGCAATTAAAGACATTGCTTCCAGATACCTTGGGACCGAAGCCGGCAAATCCTACGCCGACACTTTCCCTGACCATGATGAAGCGTTGGTCACACTCACTCCCCGTAACTGGAATTCAAATATCCTTGGCGACTAAACAGTTAATTTTGTGATTTATCAGGCCCAGGCTAGGAATAGCTACAATCCACAAATCTACTATTTAGCTAGTTATCTGAGTTATATAACAACAATGACGAGGCCTAAACTCATTCGAACTTTCCTACTCGAATAATCTCTCAGCGATTTAATTATTTACAAAAGTGATGCCAGGGCTTCCCTAGTTCTTGTCTCGTCTTCTCGGCTAGAACCAAACTCGACAGCTATAACGTCATCGGCGCCCGAATCAAATGTCGCTTGCAGTTGATCTCGAATTTCTGCTTCATTACCAATAATGCAAATATCTTCTGGCCCGCTTAGCGACTCTCGATCAAGCATTGCCCGGTAACTCGGTAGTTTTCCGTAGATCTGAAAAACTTTCGCTGCTCGCTCACGGCCAGCATCGACATTATCCGTGCAAAGAACTGGCAACCCAACGACAACACGCGGTTTTTGTCTTCCTGCCTCATCGGCTGCTTCTCTTATCGTTGGAACAGTAAAGTCAGCTAACGTTTTGTTACCAGTCATCCAGGTAATCGTTCCATCAGCCATTTTGCCTGTGAGTCGAAGCATTTGAGGTCCAAGGGCCGCTACAAGAACATGGGGTGCAGGCGCTCCCTCCAACAACGTCGAATTTTTTCCTGACATAAGCTCACCAGTGAAACGGACAGCTTCATTTCGTAATTGAGGGTTCAATATTTCTAAAAATTCTTGAAGATGCCTAACGGGACGTTCGAACGAATATCCATACTGCTTCTCGATTACCGGCTTATGAGATAAGCCGATCCCAAGAGCTAAGCGGTTCCCAATAATTGACGTGACAGTAACCGCTCGCTGAGCCATAGAAATGGGGTGTTGCAGGTACGTCGGGATTACAGCAGTACCAAGTTCGATTTCAGGAACAGCCATTCCGACATGACTCAATGCCAGTAGAGCGTCAACACCCATTGGCATTTGAGGAACCCAGTAAGAGTGAAAACCATCTGCATGAGCCAATTTAGCATCGGCTATCAGCTCTTCTACGTTAAATAATTTCCCGGCCGGGCCACGAAAAATTCCTATTTGCATAACGACTCCTAAACCAGATTCACAAGCAATTCATTTTGACACATGCGAAACTATAAATGCCAAGGAGAGCCAATGTTGAGCAAAAACCAAATTAGCGACTACGAACGTGACGGATTCCTAGTCCTACGCCAACAAATATGCGAAGCCGACATACAGCGATTAGAACGCGGCCTTGAACGAAATCCGCCGTTGGATGGGACTCTATATGACGCCACAAGTCTGACCTACCCTGAACCTGGCAGGTATACCCTCGCAAACAACTGTCTTAAGGACCCAGATCTCAGTTTTTTAGCCGAACACAGTTCAATTATTCCACCGGTAGCTGAATTGCTCGGCGGTGAACCCCGACTGACAGCTTTTGTCATTTACGACCGAACACCAGGTGGGTCGAGTATCCCAGGTCACAACGATTACAAGCGCTGGCGCCCGGTTGGGTCTTCCATGAACTGGCTCTTCGCAATCACTCCATTCACTGACTTCGATTCTAAAACAGGACCCCTATTTGTCGCTCCCGGTTCACACCACTTGCAACGGATTACTAACAGCCATGAACGCCCGCTTGCTGTCGCTCCTCCTAACGCTCCCCCGCCTTCTGCATATATAGACCCAATTCTTAAACGAGGCGACCTTCTGCTAATGAACATGCACTTGTGGCACAGAGCATCTGGTAATTCTTCTGAGATACACCGAATAGGTGCTTTTAACAAATACTGCTCTTCAGATGCCCCTCCCGCTACCGGATACTTTCTATACGATGACGACGTTCATGATGCACTATCACCTGAAACGAAATCTCTGTTGGGTGTTCATAGCGACAAGCAGATCAAAACAACGCGTCTGCTTCTTACACGAAAGCGGGAAGACACTGAAATTCTTTTGTGTAACGATCCTTATCGCCAGTTGATACTGCCTGGCGGTGAAGCAATTCCCGAAACCGCTATTGCCGACTGGGACCAGGGAAATTTTGTAGCATCTCTGTATGATGCGATTCGCTCGCAACTCAAAATCGAGGTGCCATGGGTTTCGTATATCGGAGACTTTATGGAGGCAGAAGGCCTCTGCAGAGTCTATGCCTACGACCTTAACCAGCTAGGGTTTCCAGTCGAATACGACAATGCTGTTTGGAAAACAACCCGAGAAATCAAGGCTGAGAGCACCAACCTTAAATGGGGTTACGAGCCTGCGGCATTAGATCTCTGGCTTGACCCATCCATCACCCGCGGTAAGGCCCTCACGCAAGCACAATGTCGAACAAACCAATACGCATTTTGAACTATCGCTAGGTTTTGCCTACAGGGAAACAAGCGTTCCGGCCCCGGAGATAAAGCACTAAGATAAGTTGAAACCCTCGTATCCGTTCGAAGCAATATCATTGCAACGTTGCGTGTAGCTAGGGAAACCGCCCGCGTAAAGCATGAAGTTTTTTTCTTCACGTCCCACAATATTTTTATTCACG
>Ga0308011_10001614_pt1 | contig 10079 bp, 14 predicted proteins | sample Neamet177_FD_203144 | JGI IMG/M metagenome (GOLD analysis project Ga0308011, IMG submission 203144) | Marine microbial communities from water near the shore, Antarctic Ocean - #177 | ecosystem: Environmental > Aquatic > Marine > Unclassified | place: Southern Ocean | collected 2014-07-25
AATACTCCAGAGTATGTGTCACCTGTAGTAGATGCTGCGACTGTTGCCATACAAAAGACAACGCCAAGATAAGGATCTGTGAAATAAGACATGAAGCCGAATAGAATAACAAGACCTGTTGTTGCTCCGGCTGCCGGTATTAATCCAATAATGAGACCATATAAAGTCCCTAATAACAAAGCTGTAATCATAATTTAATTTATTTCAAATTCTAAAGGTGAATGGCCGTATCCTTCTTGCCATAAACATCTTACATTTCCTATATTAACCTTACTTATATCAGTAGTTATAATCTGTTGTAAACATAATTTACTACCATCTTCTTTCAAAAATGACTGTTCGTATTTTGCATGATTTACAAGGCCCTCGTAATCCTGCTCGTTATGAAAGTCTCCAACGATAACAGTATTGTCATCAATTAAAGATAAAACTTCTTGTACTTGACTATTATATATAGGCATAAGATCAGGAGTTTGTGGATATGTTATACTCGCACTAATAACTCTTAAACCGTTATTAGGCAAATAAAGAATTTGATAACTACAACCTTGAGTTTTATCTGCGGGTTCTATAAAGTCTACGAAATCATGTGTCTCGACTTTATGTTGTGTGTTTGTTTGGATTGTACAAATGCCGTGGCTGTCATAGCATTCATTCCAGATCATGTCTCCCACTATATCCCAGTCTTCAATGCATTTTGCAAATAGTTCTGGACATCGCTGAACGAATATAAAATCATAGTGTAAGTCAATATCTCCATCCGAGTATTGATAAGTCATCAGTTTCATTATTTTATTCCGATATTATATTTGGGGCAGAGCTCCCAATCTCCTTTTTCTTTGTGTGATATTATTTTAATCTGGTTTAATGGAGCAGTATCACCAATAGGTTTAACTGTCTCTAATAATCCCCAGTCAGACATAAGTGTAACAATTGTATTACGTCTTTGAAGATCATTCTCTGTCAGGTTAGAAGGCTTACCATCTAATAAGAATAACTCTTTAAAGTGAGTTATAAAATACCTGCCTTGCTTGTGCAAGATATGACATGATTGAAATAATTGAGAGTCACGTTTGGATGCTACTCCCATACGTGTTAATGTTTCCCTGATCTTAAGGAAGTCATCGGGTTCTGCTAATTTAACTTCTAGCATCATTTCCGGTGACCAGTTTACTAAACTATCTTTGTGTTCCGCCATGCTGTATTCTTCCTCTTATGATATTTAAGTGTTCTTTACTTAAAAGCGGAAGTACATCACGAGCTTTTTCATTGCTATAGCCATAATATTCTTTTACAACCTGCAGGTTCTCACCCTCGACAGACTTGTTCCACTTAGAAAACCTATTTCGTTTTCTAACTATATTTATAAGAAAATCGAACTGGAGGCGGCTATCCAGATGATGGAACTTATTCATTTCATTGGCATATATGACCGTGTCAGGAAAATAAGAAAGACCACGATTAACCATAAATGCGTTATAGTCTTTCTCATTCTCAAGTATATCTATTTTAGTATTTGATATAGAACTTATTAATGCAAATGGACTCATTTCTTTTTCTTCCATATCCACACAGCCAATTGTGTTGGTTGTGTTGTCATTGTTTCAATATGCATTTCCACTACATCAAACTTCTCTTTGAAGTATTGGTATGCAACTGCATCAGCTTCTGCTATTGTCCATTTGGCATACTCTGTTCCGGGTTCCATGTTATCTTCTGATCTGTTTAGATGTACTCTTACTGCACACAGTCCTCCAGGCTTTAACCACTGGTGAAACATATCAAAGTAATATAAATTATCATTAACACTACCGAAGTTACATGATCCTAATGCCATGACAACATCAGCAAACTCTCTGCCAAATATATTATGAGCTTGTGCAAAACTTGCTTGGAAATCTGCTTCAGGGTAAGGTGCTAAATCAAATCCAATAAGATTATCAAACATATGTTTGAATGGATTGATACCACAACCAGCATCGATGACTAACGGATTGACATTGAGTTTAACAATCTCATCAATAATCCTTTGGCCTAATACAACACCAGAGGTTGGATGTCTATCGAATTTATCTTGGTTATATGGTTTGCGTGTAAAGAAGTCTAAGACTTTACTTTGATTAGTCTCGCTCACGCAGAGTAATCATTGATATCAGTCTTGATATATTTAACATTAGCTACTATGAATGATCTCCATCCTTGTGCTTCGATGTCGAACACATTCATATAATCTTTATTCACATCATTGGTCTCTGTAAGCTCTTCAACTTTAGGTGCCATCTCTCCAGGGATCTTATGATCCATGAGAGTACAAAGCATCTTACGTTCATCACCATTCTTTTTGGTGAAACAAACTTCAATGATTTCTGTGTGTAAGAACTCTTTAATATTTTCATATAGAGTTGGTGAGGCAAAGAAATTATTAGTCTCTCTGTATGGTGTTACGTTACTATATTTTGTCATTATTCATTATCCGTTGAGTTTTCATGTAAGAACCTGTTCATGTTGGCAATCATTTTACTTGCCTTATCTAATTGAAATACAACATTGACCATAGCTAATGCCATAATAATTGATGCATAGTTTGCTAATTGTTCTACCATTCGAACTCCTATTTAAATTTAATTGATGACATGATCTCTGTCAGACATGCCACTACATTTAATTCATGATCAGCCACAAAGCTATCCTTATAAGAATAGTCTGCAAGTATAAGAACTACTTGAGGTACACTCGAAGGTTCAACATACGTAAGCATGTTATCATAAATCATTCTAAACAACTTTGAAGATTCTACGTCCATGTTATTGGTTACCCATTTACGCATACTCTTAAAGTTTTTAGTCTTGAGGTCTTTAAACAATCCAGCCACACTTGTCTCATCGAGAGTTACAAGAATACCGGTATCGATATGACCACTCATGCCATACCTTTGACATTCATTTATGACACGTCTCCAGTCTGGTATGTATTTCATAATCAGTTCAGCGAGAACTGCATTATCATATATAATACTTTCGGAATCAAGAATGAATTGAAGCCTAGCCATAAATTGCTCTGCCATCTTCGCCTTGTTACCTAAGTTGAATTCGTATATAGAACATCTTGAATGAAGAGGATCAATAATACGATTCTTAAAATTACAGGTTAATATAAATCTACAATTAGAAGAGAACTCTTCAATGAACCCACGTAATGCAGGCTGTGTAGATTGCGGATTAAGATAATCAGCTTCGTCAAGTATAACAACTTTCTGTCCACCATGTAATGATACAGTACTTGCAAACTGTTTGATCTTACCACGAAGGGTATCAATGTTACCATCTTCTGATCCATTGATTAACATATAGTCAAGATCTAATTCATTACATAGAGCTCTAGCCACTGTAGTCTTACCTACACCAGCCGAACCAGTAAACATCATGTTAGGAAGTTCACCACCAGTAATAATATCTTGAAATGTCTTTTTTAAACCGTCAGGAAGTATACAATCTTCTACGGTTTGCGGTCGGTACTTTTCTACAAATAGAAATTCTTTCACATTGACCTCATAATATAATAAGCATGGTACTATTATACCATGCTTTTGTTAAAAGTACATACCTACTCAGTTTCTGGTGGAGTCTCTTCAGTAACTGCTGCTTCGGCTGTTGCTGGAGTAGAAGCTGTAACGAATGCTTGAATTCGATTACGCACTGCACCAACATCGGCTAACTCATCACCATTGATTGCACCACGTTTAGTGACTACATCAATGATACGTATAACTGCATTTAGATCACCTAAATTAATAGTATGAATCTGAGGCTCTTCGCCTGTGTCAACCATTTCTGGTGTTGTAGTTGTATCTGCCATTTTTATTCCTTAAATGTTGTAGTTTTATCAAGAGCAACCCAGTATTGTGTGTTGCCGGCCATTACAGAAGCGATAAGCTTCTTATCAATACCAAACTCATAAGAGTCTGCATTGACGAATTTGAAATTATTCATATCAATTACTAAATCAAAGTCTGCAGAAGTATTTATACTACAATTTGAGACGTTCATAGAGAATTGATTTGACGTAGGATTTTGTTTATCAACAATAACACATTCAACGAATGCCGCACTGTCATTCTTACGTACACTTAAATGATTTGTTTTAAGAGTAGCGGAAGCTTTACGTAATTGATTTAACTGATCTAACGTAAGTGTAAACATAATATCACTACACGGTAAATCAATATCCTTTGTTGGAACAGTAAGGATATCAATATCAGAGAAGAAGTATTTGAATTGTGTAATACCATCTGTGATAGTAACAAACTTTTTGTTGTCATCAAAGCTGAGAGTAGGATCATCAAACATATTAATACAAGCTAGGAATTCACCTAAGTCATATATGCCGAATGGATACGGTGAATCAAAAAGCACATTGGCTTTTGCCATAAGAGTTTTAGAAGTAGACATTGAACGAATCATTCCCTCTTCACCAAGAGCAATGTTGCTATTGATCTGTTGGAAATTACTCAATACTTCTTTTATTTCATTACTAAATTTCATTATCAGACTCCTTTAAGTCGTGTTCATTAATTGCTAACAGAGTATAGTGCATGATCTTCATAAGATCAGTTCTGTTTGCTCCGTCTTTCTTACCATATCTTGATGCATATTTTAATACATTACCAAGACAAAAACCAACACCATGCCCAGAGGCAGATATTAGATCCATACTTTGTATACCATTAGCAGCAGCATAATGCTTCGAGTAAGTACTCTCTACATATGTTGATAGCTGTTTGATATTTTGCTGTTCATTAAATTTCATATAATTCCTTTCTCAAATATAGTTATATTATATCACATAAAGCTTGTAAGTACATACTTTATTCTAAAAAATTTTCGTCTCCCATCCGAGCACGATTCCCCAATTGTCTTTCTCATATGCTGGAGTGATATACCAGTTTCGATATTTAACTCTTGCGAATGGTAACAAAGAGTAAGAAGAGTAACCAGTCACAAGACCTACTTCCACCCTACCAAACTTCTGTCCAACATACGTACTGATCTTTGATTCACTATTATAATATGCACCAACAATGGTACTGTTTAAAAGTGAATGCTCTACCTCACATTGTACATGCGGATGGATATTTTGATAGTCTCCTTGCAATCCCATATGGATTGATGCTGCTAAAAATAATTCTAAACACATTAGATTCTCCTATTGATAATATCTTTGAACTGAAATCTGTGATCTGGTTCACCTTCCTTTGTAAAGCTACAACATACATATGCTCCCCACCAAGCTTTATATCCTTGTGGTGCTTTGTATGATGTCTTACCTTTAAGATCTACAATGACTCTTCCGTTATGTGTGATCTTTAGATAGCCATTCTTTTTATCTGTTTGATTTGTTTGTATCACAAATGTATTCCAACCGTCTGACATCTTACTTAAGATATATCCAGGGATATTGTTACAGCTACCACATTTATATATCTGCCAATTGCTATCAGCGAATATGTTTTTAGATTTAGGATCATACCAAATGTGATGAACAGGTCCTTGTCCTAATGGATCAGAAGCTGTCCATGCAGGATAGAGTTCAAAGATTGTAATGCCAATAGCTTTGTATCCAAGTCCATCATCTTCACTTATGTCTTGAAACTTAAAAGAGAATTCCATGTCAACGTTCTGTGTAAACGGTTTCTCAAGTCTAATCTGAGATCTAAAGACATCTCCAGGATGATCGACAGTATAATTCTTATCGCAATCATCTGCATGTCCACCGCCACCTACACCCCATTGACAATCTCTACTGATCAAGTCAAATTCAATAAGACCATTTCCTTTATCCTTAACGGTCTTGGCAACGGAATTGGTAGATGATGCTTCATACACAGCACCATTCCAATAGAAATTCTTGACAACATCTGCTTCAGCTGGAAAGTTTAAAAACAATCCAGCAATTATAGTCCCTAATAAAAAGTATTGTAATCTCATGCAGCCACCGCGTCAGTAATCCTGGCAACTAATTGCTTGTTACCTTTCTTAGTCTTGTTAAACTTTTTGAACTCACGTTTAAGATCATTAATAGTCTCAGCTTTCTTAGGAATAAATTCATCAGAGTCAAACCTTGCAGAACGATTGATCTTAATAATAAAGTAATCATCATAACCACCTTCGTTTTTATAAGCAGCGAAACCATCTTTTCTCCACTCTTTAATAACATCAGGAAAGTTTCTACCGTCACCATTCACATTAATAAAACCTTGTCCGAAAGTTGAACTGTCATATGCAAGATGGAAACCCATGACAGTTGCACCAGTTAAATCTTTAAGTCTTAAAAGAATTTCATAATAAAGCTTACGACCACTCTGACCTTTGATTAATTTACCATTGAAGTTGATCATCATCTCACGTGAAGTTGTCACATCAGCTTTCTCATCTCTCTCAATATGTACGCCATCAGGATATCCATCAGTCAAAAACATAATGTTTGTATTTTGTATTGCATGCTTCCTATTGAACTCATTAGTAATTTTAGCTGCAAGCATTGCAGTTTGAATTAAAGGAGTTGAACCCATACCGTCGATAGCATGTAAACTATGAGCTGACATGTGATATGGAACACGACGATTATATGAATGTGACTTAGCAATTGCGAAAGAAGTAAAAGCAGCTTCATCAAATAATTTCTTATTCATTTTGTTTGAGAACATCTCAACAACTTTAACATTTTCAGCATCAAGGTTAGACGGTCCAGGTTTTATACGTCTAATACCTGTACCCTCTTGTCTCCAGTATGCAGTAGTAGTAAATGAATATGCCTCGAAAGGAATATTTACTTGACGACAGAACATAGCAATAGTAATTGCTTGAGCAGTAACATCTTCTAAGATATCACACATTGAACCAGACATATCTAGGAACATTATAATTCCATGTGATTTTGCTTGAGCTAACTTAGTAGTAGACAAGAAAATATCTTCAGAGATCATATATGAATGAAGTTTTAAAGGATCAAGTTTACCAGACTTAGCAGTCGTAGCTTTTGAATATTCAAATGCAGCTTTCTTACGTTCAAAGTCTTTAGCAATAAGATTTGCTTGCGACTTGTAAGTACCTTTAGTTTCATTCCAATCTGCTTTACACTCTTCATGAATGTAAGTAGAATTATATGCATCATCAAGCACACGTTCTTCACGTAATTTTTTAGCAACGTCATAAGTGTAAAGCATTTGCTCCATGTTCTTTTCAGAAATACCACTTGAAAATTGTGGCTGACCACTTGGCTCGTAGTTTTTCTCAGGAGATTTTTCAAGTAGATCTTCTTCACGTTCTCTTTGAGTATCTTCAGTCCAAGTCTCATGGCCGGCAGGAGCTTCTTCTTTCTCCATCTTTTCTCTTTCTTTCTTACCTTTGCCTCGAGTCTCCATGTTACCATCAGACTCTTCACCATCACCTTCGTCTTCAGTAGGCTCATCACCAGGAGCAGAAGACATAGACTCTTCACCCTCTTGTGTAGCTTCAGAAGATTCATCACCAGGAGTACCGATATCCATCTCTTCGCTTTCATCTTCAGGCTTGTTAGCTTCAATGAAATCAAATAATTTTTTACAAACAATAAGAACGTCATCCCATGTTTTAACTGCCATAGCTTCATCAATTAAAGGAGACTCATCATCAGAAAATTCAACAGGAACATATCCACGACCTTTAGAACTTACGTTCAGTCTGTCCATAAGTCCAGCCTTATTGATATCTCTTTCGTTTGTACCGAATAGATCATCATCAAACAATCTTTTGTATCCAGCTTTAAAACGACGAACGATTCCAGGATATGTATCTTGGATCATACGTTCAATACGAATATCTTCAACGATATTTAAATAAGCACGAGGGATCTTACCGATCTTCTTCTCAGAATCATGCCATCCGTCAGCAGGAGTATATAATGCATGACCAACTTCATGTCCAACAAGAAGGTCATACACATCTTTACCTTTGTCTTTCCAAAGAGGAAGACGAAGTACACGATTTAAAACATCGAAACTAGCAGTAGAATAATTACCGTGTTGAACAGATAAGTTCTCCTTAGCTAATAGCTTCGCTAGATATTCTTGAGCAGATAGATTCATAATTATTCGTCCTCCCAGTTATCTTCATCAGTGATCATAGATGACCTAAGTAATAATTCCTCTTCAGTAAGTTCTTCATCAGAAGGAGCATTAACAGTAGCATCAACTTTCTCATAAAGATCTATGAAAGCAGCACGAGTGTCATCATCAAAACGATTCACACAAAGTGCAATAGCTTTGTCTCTCTTACCAAAGATTGAGAAAGTCTGAACGATGTGACATAGACGTCTAGTTGAAATAACTTCGTCAATGCCTTCGTCATAAAATGTTTTACGAATTGCATCTGCCCAACCAACAAGCAACTTACCAAATTCTTCATCAACAGCTTCAAACTTTTGCATGTGTTTCATAACAATCTTTTCTTCAGTTGCCATAGTAGGGAAAGTCTGTTCAAGAGTAATAGTGAAACGCTCTAGGAAAGCATCATCAATAACTGATGCACCAGAATAACGTCCGTCTTCCGAACCTTTACCTTTAGTATTTGCAGTAGCAATTATATTGAAACCATCTTTTGGTTCAACAACTTCACCAGTCTTTTTAATAAGAACCGGCTTACCTTCAAGAACTCCTTGAAGACACATAATTTTATTTGTGCCACGATCAATTTCGTCAATCATTAAGACCGCACCGGCTTCCATAGCTTTAATCACTGGACCTTTTTGAAACACAGTCTCACCTTTGATTAAACGAAACCCACCGATCAGATCATCTTCATCAGTCTCAGGAGAGATCTGAACACGAACATATTCACGATTAAGTTTTGCACATGCCTGTTCAATCTGAAACGTCTTACCGTTACCAGACAAACCAGAAACAAACGTAGGATAAAACATTCCAGACTTAAGGACCTTTACGATTTCAGTAAAGTTTCCCCAAGGAACAAATGTAGGATCATAGTCAGGAACAAAGACTTCGTCATTTGAAACTGACTCAACTCCTTTGACCATTGAAGGTGCTTTAATTGCTTTAGAAGATTTTGGCATCATAGACTCCAGGTTATATACACCACGTCTAACCGTAGGTGCATTGTGTGTATATCTGATATTCACATAAGCTGATCTAGGATTTTCACCCACAGCCGTAGCAGCATCTTTAATCATAGCCGCTGAGAATTCAGTCTTTTTTGGAAATTTTTTCATCAATTGTTCAATCACATTATTCATTATTTAGTCCTTTTTTATTAAGTATGGTACCATTATATCATGAAACACCAGTCCTGTGTGGAAAGTTTTAGGTCCAGATGCGGCGAGTTGGTGTGCCAGAGAATGTATTGCTGGCGTTGACATTGCGGGGTGCGGTACCCCGATAGAGCAGTTAGGCAATAGCCGAGAAATTATTTACCTTAGTAAATGTGATTTTTTCTTGCAGTTTTGACTCAAGAATGTCTGGCTTATGCGATATAATAAACGTATTTGTGCCCTTATCTAATGAGAATAAGATCTTCATTAGGTTGTCTACACCTTCCTCATCAAGACTTGAATCAAATGTCTCATCAAGTATTAATAGATTTGTGTTAGTAGAGTTTTTCATCTTAGCTATTTGTCTCCATGCAAACAGTAGACTTAAATCGATACGCATCTTCTCACCTTCAGAGAAGTTAGCATATACAAAATCATCTCTATGTCTTGACTTGATTGTCTCTACGAAGTTCTCATCCAAATGAAATGCACAAAAGAACTCTAATACTTGAAGATACTTATTGATCAGAGTGTTCATGGCAGGTAAGTACTCCCTAATTATCTTAGTCCGAATACCTGTATCCTTGAGCATCTCACCAGCTATATCGTTATATAATAACTCATCCTGAGCTTTGTCTAGTGTCTCACGGATATCGTCTGAATCATTTAGCATGGTCAACAGATCACTATTAGGTCCAGCAACATCAACTTCTTTCACTTGCTTACTGATCAGGTCAGTCATTGAACCATTGTGTGTTGCTATCTCACTATGTATGCTA
>Ga0308011_10001617_pt1 | contig 10073 bp, 8 predicted proteins | sample Neamet177_FD_203144 | JGI IMG/M metagenome (GOLD analysis project Ga0308011, IMG submission 203144) | Marine microbial communities from water near the shore, Antarctic Ocean - #177 | ecosystem: Environmental > Aquatic > Marine > Unclassified | place: Southern Ocean | collected 2014-07-25
GATGATATCTTTTATAGCCGCACACCCAATACGCTTAACCTTCTTATTCATTTCAACACCAATACGGTCTGCCTTTACCACAGATTCCATATGAAGGTTTTCGTATTCTAGGTCTTGATACAGACCAGTAGTCACCAACGTACCCTGATCATTTGATTCGATGATAACATATGCTTCATTATATAAAGTTGCGTACTTATATATAATGTTAGGGTAGAGGATAGGAGAGATAGTATTACAGCGATACACGGCAACCTGTTTAAAAGGTCTTTGGCTAATATCGATCAAATTAAATGTAGAATAATCTTGTCCTCTACCTTTTGCAACATCAACACACATAACATAGTTAGTTTTTCGCTTTGGTGTTTCGTATATAAGAAGCTCTCCACCCTCTAAAACTTCTATATGACTTTGGGCTACTTGCTCTAAAAGAATGTGTGGTGCTATAAGAGTATCACCTGTCCCAAAGAATGTATTACCAAACTCTTGGTCAAACTGAAGTTGAGACGTATTAGATATAGTCTTAAGTTTCCATACCTCATCTCTTCCCGGAACATCCCACCAATCAACCCTGAACGGAATAAACTCGTTCACTTTTTGCATTGCGCCTTCCCACAGTTTATGATACATATTGCCTATACCATTTGCTGTGGAAGTGATTATGATCTGGGTGTCTTTACCAGATGACACAACAGGATATGTTGAGGTGTAGAAGTCAGCCGCTCTCTCAACAAACGCAAACTCATCCAAGTATAGAAGGTTGACTGACATACCACGAATAGAAGATCCAGAAGTAGCGGCTGATACTATGCGGCTATTGTTACTGAACTCAATACTTCTTTTATTAAGAGCCTTACACCCCGGCTGTAAGAAGAAAGGTAAGTTCTCTAGCATAAGGTGAATACGTCCTAGCATCTCTTGTGCAGTCGCACCTTTGTTGGCTAGGATAGCAATAGTCTTCTCTGGATTAAAACAAGCATACCAAAGAAGATAGGCAACAGAACTAATAGACTTACCAGACTGTCTACAAGCCAGCACAATGCTAAACCTATTGTTCTTAAAATGGTTGAACATCTTTTCTTGATATGGGTAAAGTTCGAAGTTGACAAGACCTCTGTCTAGGTGTATGATCTTGCAATAGGTCTTAGCAAAGTAGCTAGGATCTGTCATACACCTTGAGTATTCTTGTAACTCTTTTTTACTATAATTATGGTTGATCCCGTCACGTTTAACGTTGGGGTTTCCCATATATGTGTCATTTATCTGATGTGTAATCACTTATATCTACCACGTTATCCTGTTCATCATCACTGTCCTTAGACAAAAGCATTCTTTGTAAATCACTTGTAGACCCTACAAATAGATTGTTATTTGTTGTACCTTGAGGAAGTTCTTTTAAAGCATCTTCTTTATTGTATTCTTTTTTCTTTTTATGTAGATCAAGAAGGTTTCCGTTAACATCAGCAACGTTCTTCATCATGCCAGACAGGACTTCGAACGCACGGGGATGCTCAGTAGCACGTGCGACTTCCATCATCTCTTCAAGTGCTTCAGACCCCTTCATTAACAAATCGTAATAGGTCTTTCTAGCAAATTCAAAATCATCATCTACATGATCTATTGGTTCAATATCATCTGTCATTATTAAAAGGGTGCCTGAAAATCAAAAGTTTCGGTAAAGCCAAAGTCGCTATCGGCAGAGGCCAGTGCTGGATTAGTCGTAACAGATATCTTACCCATTTGAACATCAGAGTCTGCTAAACCATTTCCTATCTGACTAACGTTATTTATAGAGGTTCTAATGATACCAGATTCTTTGATAGCTCCGTAAAAGTTCACTCTCATTTCAAACGTTAGTGTATATATAATAGTTCTACGTGATTCTAAAGTTCCTTCAAAGTCATCGTTGAAATCTACACTCTGTAGAGTTATAGGCGTATCTTCAGTTATAGCTGGATACTCGGCAAATGGTTTTATTGTAAGACTATACTGTGGAGTAAATGTCGGAAGTATTTGTTCCACCATCTGTAGAGCATCATCTTGTGTCTTGGCGTATATGCTAAGTTGAAATCCTATGTTGTATGGCACAAAACTATAGAACTTGTTTCTAAGATTAGTGGTAGACCCTGCCTGAGTGAAGTTGTTCATCTTCTGTAGTTGTCTTTGAGGATCATACGTAACGTTTGTAATCTCAAAAGACATTCTAGGAAGTTTGATAGCTACCTTAGTATCTTTATCTAGATCAGGGTTCTCTCTTATTCTCTCAAGAAACTTTCTCTTAGGTCCATAGGCTAGTGGAACTTTTACTTGACTTATAACTTTATTTGTTTTATCTTTGCGTAATACGTACAGATTATTGAACAGCGTACCAAATACTGCTACACTCTTCCGTATTCTTTCGTGATAGAAATGAGTTCCAAACATAACTAGCCTTTATATATTTTCGTGAGGTGATCCTCGAACATTTCTACTTTATTCAATCTATCAGGCCAAAGGATATAATCCTTTTCAGGGTTCTTTTTTAGATTATTTAGCAGTGGTATTACTGCGTTATATAAAGCGTTTAGTTTATCATCAGAAGAAGAGGCTTCACTCTTTACGCTTTTAACCGCATCAAGTTCATCCTCATCAACCGCTGTAAATCCAAAATCAAATATGTCAGCCATTAGTTATTCTCCGGGTCACCAAAAGGATTGTTCTCAGAGAAGTCTAAGAAACTCGCCCCGAATGTACTAAAGTCAGCATTCTGTTCGTTCTGACTAATCTGGTTATCTTCACCTACAACAGTAACTTTAGAAGTGGCTTTCTTACCAGCAAGAGTTAAGTCTGTAGTTCCTACTACAAATCTATTAGCAACAAACTCGTGATACTTGCCATCGTTTGCACCGATATGGATAAGCTTAAGAACATTATCTGAGTCTGAGAAGGATGCAACTTCTCCTGACATAATTACTCCCGTAGATAGAGTCTGATTAACAGCTTCCCCTACTGTAAAGCCCCCTCCAGCACTGTCAAGGGTCAACAGGTACTCATAAGCATAAGATGTTTCTATTTTATTAATAGCGTCAACATTTGTATCAAAATCTTCATCGTTGTATTCAAATAACTCACATCTAAGTTTGTATGTGGATAAGTTACTTAATTGATAGAATGGTTGCTCATGCTCTACTGCCATGATCTGGAACATAGAGTTTGACATGGGGATGTATACTAGATCCCCTTCCCTTGGTCTTTCACTATTAATATCATTATCAAACCTATTAATAGTAGCATCCCATCTGCGTCTAGCAACTACGAATGTTGCCTGATCTCTGATCTCTACCCCAAACTTGGTGAACAGATCTCCTTCTCCATCAAAGCCATCTGTATTCTCAATATACATTTCTATCTTATATGAAGAGTTAAACCTAGAAGGAACGTCATCACCGAATATTTTGTCTTCATTAACTATGTCTCTTGGCAAGTAATAAACGTCTTGCCCAAACATCTTCAAAGACTCTATAGTAATATCTTCATAGAGGTTCTGTTCAGAGCTTACTTTTTGACTGAAGTAAAGATTAGTTGCCATTGGACACCGTTGCCTTTAAGTATTTTATTTCTAATCTTAACAGTTCTATTTCTGTCTTTATCATTTGAACATCTTTTGTCGTTTGTTGAACTGATGCTGGAGGTGTCCATTCATCAATCCAGTTATCGTTTTCTTCTATCTCAACAATCATTAGATCTTGATTATGTTCAATGAAAGTAAGTCTTTCAGTAATCCCAAAGTATCCCCAAACAGCTATGCCAGTAAAAGCAATTAGTGCTATTAGGTTCTTCAGAGGTATTGTAAACTCACTACCCTCATTAAGTTTATTTGGTTGTGCCATATTATCCTACAAAGAAATCCGCTGGAAGTTCATGCTCAAGACGTATAACCTCTTTTAATCTTGCTATCTCTTGTAAAGCATCTTCATATATCTGTCTACCGTTTAGTGTTACTCCACCGGGCATTACCATACCTTCAAACTTGATAAGGTTAGATCCCCACTGATGTTTAATCAATGCTGTAGTATATTCTTTTAGCCACAAATCATTCCAAACAGCGGTATGCGAGTTTCCATTTATAACACTATAAACTTCACCCACAATATATTCACCCGCCTTAATATCACCATCTGTAAAGTCGCCATGAATATATAGACGATTTTGCTTTCTAACATAGTCTACCTGAGGCGTTCCATTTAACCTCATATCAAGTAGAGATAAGTATTGTTGAACTTGTTCGTAGTAGGCAAGATCTCCAATATAAGAATGCATATTAGCAATGTCGTTCATGTGCATTTGATACTTGACACTGAACATATTACGTGAGAATAAACCACCTTGTACTTTAAACAGTTTTGTAACTTGCTGGACTGTTGAAGGTATTGGAATATATTTATTTGTCACATCAGTAGAGGTTACTAGATGCTGGACATATCCTCTATAGGTTGCTTCTGAATGAAACTCTTGAAAGTATTGAAGAGCTTCATCTACACGATCCCCTACTTGTTCGTCATCCACATTGATTTCGATGACAGGACTTCCTAGTCTGCGTAAACAGTAGTCTATTAAACCTTGTCTTGTGGTAGGGTTAGCCATTTCGTGTTCCTATTTTACTAGTATTTATATTAGTTTAAAAGAGACCCAGCGGCATTGTACACATCGATACGATAATGAGTGCCATGCTGTCCATCAAGCTTGTCTGCATCTAAGTTAGTGCCAGCGCCATCTCTTGCAAGCATTTCGGTGAATATTGCGGCACCATAAAAAGATCTTAGTTTTCCTGTTGTAAGTAGAGTGGTTGCATTAAAAGAAGCACCATCAGCCGTGCCGATTGTTAGTATGCCATCTGCCGAATCAAATGTCGTGCTTGCTACGCCAGCAACTGCTACTACTCCAGCACTATCCACAAATCCTTGAGCGTCAATAGTTAGAACAGGGACTAGAGAACCAGATCCATACACACCCGCCGTAATAGAAGATGCCGAAGCCTTGGACACAAGTGTCCCTGATGTCGGTAAAGTAACGCCAGTGTTTCCAGTGGTTGTTATAGTGGTAGTATGTGCGCCACTTGTTACCAAACTTCCAGCAAGAGTTAAGTCTCCAGTAAGACTGATACCTCTATTAGCATTGTTAACATCAATCGTAAGTGTTCTATCAGCGGATAAAATTGGACTTTGGTTATTAGAAAGTATTAAAGTTTCAAACGCTGTAGTAGTAGTATCTCTAAGACCAAAGGTGGTTACATCATTAAGAGCTATTGGACCATTAATATCTCCACCATTTATAGTAGGACTTGTCAGAGTTTTGTTAGCAATGGTTTGAGTTGCTTGAGTACCCACAACATTGTCACCACTTACAGCGGCACTAAGTTGCCCTAGTGTGGTGACAACAGTATTGTTACTTAAGTTGAGAGTTTTCCCCGTAAGTGTCTGTGTTCCAGTTCTTGTGGCAATGATATCACTATCTATTTGAATAACACCGTCTAAAGAGTGTCCCGCCGCTGTCACAGTTAATCCAGCAGACCCTATCAAAGTTCTGATATAGTTACCGCTAGTGCCTGAATCCAACTTTATTGTTGCCGCCGCAATAATACGAACAATACTAGCGGAGTCAACTGGAGCCTCACTAAATGATGTGCCTAAAAAAGAGCTTAGTTTTTGTACCATTTTTATACCTTCTTATGGTTATGCTTGGGCTTCGCCCCATCTTAACTGAACAGTTCCTTTCACATCACCTTTTTGAGTAAACGCATTAATTGCAAGAACGTCTGGGCCATCTGGATATTTAAAGTCTCCACCTAAAGGAGCACCTGATAATTCTTTCAAGTCAGTCAGATCAAGCTCAGTTGTAAGAGCATCCGCTCTAGCCGCATTACAAACAAAAGCAAAGATACGCTCTCCCGGAAGTGCATAAGATGTGCCACTGTCCCATGTAATACTAGCTTTATCAGCTACTTGAGCAAATGATGGCTGACCACCATTAGTAACACTATTGAGAGATGACCATGTAGCATCTACAAAGTTTCTAGGATTAATGATACCTTGAATAACCACCTCACCAGAATTTGACGATCCACGTGACATTCCAACCGCACACTGCTTTAGTAGAAGCTGTGATCTGTTTAGAAGTTCTTTGGCTCCTAATCTTCCAACCGAAGAGTTAGACACCGCTGGTGCTAGTCTAATCATAAATGATGTGATCGGAGTCTCGCCAATCTTGTCACCTGATGTGTTGTGAGAGTTTGAGTAGTTAAAGATATAACCTCTGTCTAAATCAAACCCACCATCCATCACTAGGGCAGAACCCCAATGCGAAAGAGTTGGTGAACAGGTGTTAGATATCTCAATAATTCCAGTATTACTACTATGCCCTATTGCGCCACCCGCCGTAAGGTTGTTTGTGTTACCTTGTAAGTATTGGGATAATGTTGCTGAACGAGTGCATCCAGTAAAGTTCCCAGCGCCATCTGTTACACTACGGCCTGTGTATGTAATAATTTCATTGTCAATATACAATACGCCAGTGTTATCAAACTCTTGTAAGTTAGCCCCCGGAATAGTCGTAGCGCCACTATCAATAGTGTTCGTTAGGTGAGTGACGGGCGAGTCATTCTCAATGGAGTATCTAACAGGAAGGTTACCTGATCTCGTATATGCTTCATCGTTAACGTTATTATTTTTAATTCTATGGATATACATCCATCCACCATCGTCACCCCTAACCATGAAGTGAATAAAACCAGCACCATACCAAGAGTATTCGATACCAATCATTTGCATCTTATTGAAGTTCCAGTTAAATCCTGAAGCACCAAGACCATCAGCCGTATCTATGTTCCACTTAGATTGTGGTATTCTAACCTCTGTTACTTTTTGTGCTCTTACACCAGCTTGAGTAATACCTCTATAGTCTGGAGTAATGAAACATGAAGTATTACTAACAACTTGAGTAACAAAGTGTGTCATACCCCTAATAGCTATTTTAGAACCAGCCCGAACTTGTTCACTTAATCTAGTGTTAAGTCCAGTGATGGCATTACTGTTTGCTGTGACAGAAATAGTTCCTGTGATGTTCTCTGTGCAAGATCTTCTGCAACAAAACATTTGATTACCGTCAAACTCAAAATAGATACCATTCTGATCATCAAACATACCAGCACGAACAGCGGAGCCTACCCAACCTGTCACGTTTACTTTACAAACTTCTGATAACACGGCAGTAGTATCTGCTAAAGTGCTTTTAGCCGCAACTCTGAATGTGTAGTCATCTACGATAGATGCCACAACATAGGTGTCAGCATATCCAGAAGTTTGTACTCCAATAATTTTGATATCTGCCCCTGCTTGGAGACCATGATCTATATCGTCTGTTCTTATAGTAATCGCAGAACCTACTGACGTACCAGCGGCAGAGATACTTTGAATATCGTAGTTAGGTGCGAATAGTGTGCCTGATGACCATAAGAAGCCTTTACCTGACTGATACCTGAAGAATCTCTTCGACTGTCTTACAACAGCGGCGGCATACGTAGGAGTTTTCGTTGCTAGAATAACACCACCATCCGAAGGTCTGTGTAAGATGGTTGCGTTAGAAACAGCAAACAACGTAACGCCAGATGGACTTCCAACAGCCGCTCCCGCTCTTGCTGTATATGTGAAACTTCTAAGACTTGGTGTTGACTTAATAACAAATGGACCCGTAGCAATAGCGGCATTTGTTCCAGAAGCCACAGTCGTGTGTATCGGACAACCCGGAATTAATCCATGGGGATTAGTGAACGTGAGAGTGATTACACTAGGATCTGCGCCATTTGATGCGGCTGATGCCACTGGAATAGAAGCGTTTGCATAAACACCTCCTTTTCTACCAATAGTTTCTTCTGTTTTCAAAGACTGACCACCAGAGGTTCCAACCGTACCACGAGCAAAATATGTAACAGTAGTGGTATTTGGGACAGTATGCAATAGGAAGCTACCGTCAGCACGAGAGAACCCTGCCGTACCAGCACTTAAACCAGAAACATTAACTACATCCGATGTCGTTAAACCATGTGCCGCTGAGAATACTATTGTGATAAGACTGTTAGATGTACTAGAAGTTTGGAAGTCTGTTACGATAGTACTGACTGTAACATCAATCCCCGGCTCATCATACGTAGATGGATATCCTTTAATTGTTCCATAACCAGCCCACTTAGTCGGCTGTAGACCATATTCAAAGTCAGCGTCAATCATTGACTCAGGAGTTGACACACGCATTCTTTCAATGGCGTCTGTTCCAAACTGCCAAGGTCTTATAGTCTGCCCATATTCTAATTGAGGCTCCGCAAATATTTGTAGAATATCTGTTGAAGACATACCTGAAGTAGTTTTAGCAAGAGTAATAGTGGTAAATCCGCTAACAAGTGTATCTACTGTAGGAAAATCTGTTGAACTTCCAGCGGTGAATACTGCTGTTGATCCAGCAAAAGCTGTATCTCCGAAGTTGTATATAATTATATTGTCAGTTACGTTTGTGATCAAAAGAAGTTTGTCGAGACCATATCTTCCCGGAACTTTAATAGTGCCAGCACCAGCATTCCCCGGTGTAAAAACGTAATCTCTTATTAATTTTTTCGCCATTTTATTTTCCTATCCTAACGCAACTGCGAATGCTATTGATTGACTTTGTGTGCTAAATGTTGCAACATCCGCTGAATCACCCTTGTCACCCTTTTGGCCTCTTTGACCAATAGACGAATATAGTTGCCAGTTATTATTTATATGTATCAATTCTATAATAGATTGACCTAAATCTAATTCAAAGTTATCTGCAAATCCTTCAATAGTCTCTCCGTTTCTATTAACGATAACAGAGTTAGTAGAGTAGTTCGCAACGTCTATAAGTCTTACATAGTCTCCCGTTACGGGATTTTGTGGAAGAGTTACGTTAACTATCCTTGATGAAGTATCTATAGCATATCTACCAGACGATACTGCCGTAAAATCAGATTCGTATATCGTGTAGTTTGTAGAGAATACTTTAAAGTCAGAGTCAAATCCTAAGTACTGACCTCTGAGTTTTCCGAAGTTCCAAGTTCCAAGTGTAAATCCGGGGCCACTAGTATTGATAACTGAATCTGGAACAGAGGAATCTAAACCATCTTGAATTAGATTTGTGAATGTTGTCCACTCACCATTGGAAGCATCTCTGAAGAAACCAGCCCTTCTCTTTGGGCCAGCCGCTGAGTCTCTGTATCTACCTACAACCCCAATATCAACAGCATCACCATTATTCGAGTCTGCAAGTTTGATTAGAGCGTTTGTAACTCTGAGGTCAGTTGTGGTGTTAAGAATATAATCACCACCAACTGTAAGGTTTGCCCCAACAATCAAATTTCCAGAAGTGGTGAGAGTCGAAAATGTAGGTGTTGCTGATGTGGCAACATCTTGACCAATAGCAACAGAGCCATTAGTAATAGTGACACCAACTCCATTACTGAAGTGCGCTCTTACTTCACCAGCATTAGGGCCAGTGTATGTTATAACTCCTGTGGCAGAATTGTAAGCTAGGCCACCATCGCCACCAGCATCAGTAACCGAAACAGCCCTTTTAGCATCACTGTCTGCTCTAGCAGTTGTATAATAAAGATTAGTACCTTCAGATACATCTGATGTTAAGATAGATGCGTTGATGTAAGAGTCTACTCTTGCGCTTGTATAGTAAAGATTAGTGCCTTCACTCAGATCACTTGTAGATCTTGCTCCAAGGGATGCCGCTGATAGTGTGCCAAATAATGAACCTGTGGCAGTGACGTTACCCGCCGCAATAATATCTTGACCTCTAATATTCTTATCAACACCAAGACCACCTGAGATCATGAAAGCCGCATTAGTTTTCGATGCCGCTTCTGTTCCACTATGAACAGTAAATCTGCCATCCGTAGACATAGTGAGACGATCTGTTCCACCAGCTAGATTGAACGGAGCTTTACCAACACCACTTTTTACTTTAAGCGTAGTGTTAGCACCTTCAAGTCCAATAACCATATCATTAGCGGCGGCAGT
>Ga0308011_10001619_pt1:2500-10070 | contig 10070 bp, 4 predicted proteins | sample Neamet177_FD_203144 | JGI IMG/M metagenome (GOLD analysis project Ga0308011, IMG submission 203144) | Marine microbial communities from water near the shore, Antarctic Ocean - #177 | ecosystem: Environmental > Aquatic > Marine > Unclassified | place: Southern Ocean | collected 2014-07-25
ACTTTGCGGTTGTGTTTTGTCGCTTTATCATACCTCGGAAACAACATAAGTAACTACGGCCATACGCTCTCGAAAGCACCGCATCCCGTCCGATCTGCGAAGTTAAGCGGGAGACGGCTCAGTCAGTACTGTGGTGGGGGACCACACGGGAATACTGGGTGCTGTAGTTTTGCACTTTCGTACTTTTTTGCAATTAGATTTACAAACCATGCTCCCTCCTGCAACGTACCTCCAGCAGCTAGTGTAGGGTTATTAATGGACTAATACCTAGGACTACCATTTATGCTTTTTCTCGTTTATTATAAACTCCAGTAACAGTAAAGCACCTCCAGTGTATTGTACTATGGATATTGAGGCATGTTTCAAATCTTGGCAGTCTTGCCCTCCCTCCTGCAAAGTACCTCCAGCTGTAATCTTCATGGGACCTTTCCAGTCTTGATTGACTTACTTTATATATGTTGTCTTTGTGCAGACCTCAAGATGGTGTGAATGAATTCCCATCCAGTATATTGCCTCCTGCAAAATACCTCCAGCTACTGTCCGAGTATGATGCATCAAAGGTACTCCACGACATACCTCCAGTAATGTACCTCCAGTGTATGCAGTCTTAGATTCTTTGGGTTTAAATGTGCAAGTAGTTGGGGAGTAGAGTGCGATGCAAGAAGCATATATGAGGGAGTTGTGAGAAGGAAAATGAGGAGAGAAATTATAGGTTGTTTGGTGTATATGAATGAGTGGGGGCTTAGGGGAGAGAGTGAGGGTAGTAGGGTAGTGGGTAGTAGTAGTAGTAGGGTAGTAGGGTAGTAGGGTAGTGGGTAGTAGTAGTAGTAGGGTAGTAGGGTAGTAGTAGTAGTAGTAGTAGGGTAGTAGGGTAGAGAGTAGAGATGGGAGGGGGAATGGGATAGAGAGGGAGAGCTGGAGGGGTATAGTTTATATGGGGTAGAATAGAGGAGATTAGAGAAATAAAATATAGTAATGAAAGAATGATTATAGTGAAGGGTAGTGTTTAAGACGCTCAATAGGGCTGGGGAAGACTGGAGGGGTTATGGGGTAGGACTTTAGGACCCTAACTAGCGCCTACGGCGCTTTACTCGGGCACTTTGCTATGCAAAGACTGGAGTGTTTGACTGGAGGGGTGATAGTATATATACGGGGGGGTATAGGGTAAAACATAACGGGTATATGTATGGGAAGTTAATACTAGAGTGTAGAACTGGAGGGGAGGGGAGACGGGACTTATTTAATTGGGTAGTCTACTGGCAGTAGTGTGTAATAGGTAGAGCAGTTATAGAATGGGGCTTTTCTCGAAACAAAAGTATATTCCACCATGCATGTAAATACTTTGACCTCCAAACGTACATTCACCTCTATATCTAAATACCCTCAATCTTGAAATACTTTCTTACCTTGCTATTATTATTATTCCAGTAGCTAGTATGGATAGTATGAATGGTAATACTTTCTTGTCTCTAAACAAAACGACATTCACCGCTTTACATTCACCTCTATACATTCACCTCTGTAAATTAATATCTGTACATGCTCTCTGCTTCGAAATACTTTCCTACTTTGTTACTATTAATATTCCAGTAGCTAAAATGAATGGTAAGCAATGTAATAAATAGAAACATAATAACCTAGTAATCTGATGATGGTCCCAAATAGAACCCAATGCAGTGATGATATGCAATACCATAATATTTTTGTTTCATAGTACATATCCCATTTTTTTGTGGCCCAAGACTTTTACACCAAGAAGGTAGTTGCATCCGTGCCTAATAGTAGTTGAAACTTTATGAAACATGTCCCCAATAGGGCCCCCCAAAATTTCCCACTATCCCTTAGGGTTCCCGGTAGCCCCTATGGTCCCCAAAGTTTCCCAGTAGCATCCGAAATTTACCGGTAGCCCCCTAACCTCCCCTAAAGCCGGTAGCATACCGGCGCACCCTCCAGCAGCACCCTCCAGTAGCACCCTCCAGCAGCCAACAAGTACAACCCTCTGGCACATTAAAGCCTATTGCCCTAGATGGTATTACTTTTCCTGCCAAAGTGCCTACTATTTTGCACATTTTATACAAAGGGTATCTGGTTTCCCACTCTGATACTAGACATGAGTATACTCTAGAAATAAATATTATCTTTACAAAGTACAATGTTCCCAAGGTGTCCATAATAGCCCCTACCACTAGGATAAATTCAAGTTTTAGATATAAAGTCTACAAGACCAGTTAAACAAATTAAATAATCAACAAGAGGGAATGTTGAAATGAACGCAAAAAGTACTTGTGAATATTTTTAAAAAGTACTTTTGGAGCTTGGAGCCGATTTTCGTTGATTACTGCAAGTGGTTGGGGACATGATGTCATCGCAAAATACATATACATGGGGGTTCAGAAAGTGAGAACTGAAAGGGTTTAATTAATTAATTAGCCTGGAAACTTTTCACCTATGATTACACGGTGATTATGACTGGCTCTGCCAGCATGAGATCCCGCCCCCCTGGAAGTTGTCTTGGGACGCTTTGCTTTAGCCGAGGAAGTCACTCCACCAGGTGCCGAAAAATCGTAGTTGAATGCTGGCAATCTTGACGGCTTGACATCAAGGGCTCTTTGCCTCTATTCTTGTTGGACTTGTTATACATTATTTGACCGGACAGACCCTTATTAACCCTCCAACTGTAATTTCTCCCCTTCTTTTTCAAGTAGGGTCGTTGGGGGCTGAAATGGACCACCTGAAAACTCTATCTTGTCCCTGACTCGGCAGCGGGTGTATTGGCTATAGATCTTTGATTTTTAGGGCTTGTAGTAACTTTATCTTGACTTGGCTTGACTGGACAGGTATCTAAATCTAAAGTATCCCTCCCTCTGTAATTTCTCCCCTTCTGGGTCGCTGCGGGGCTGAAAATTTTATCTGAAAAGTCAAACTTGTTGGAACAATGAATTCTGCTTGTCTACTCTTCTTGAAGGTATAGTGCCTTATTTCAAGTGCTGCGTCTGCATCGGTGAAAGCCATGTAGCGCGGAACATTGGTTAAGGTACCCTCAAATCAGGTCTTTGGACCTGTAAAAGTATGGTGTTTATGTACTAATTCCTTATGGGAAAGAATACTAAACTAAATATTTGGAATTAGGGGGGTCTTGTTGCCTTTTTGGCGACTTGGTCCTTTTATTCCGCCAATACAGCCTTGGATTTGGGGTCACGGTGTATACCGTCCCCAGAACCATGGTTGTAGTAAAACTAAAGGTGGACATTAGGAGCCCGAGGGTTATCCCAGTAATCGCAAATTGTGACCTTTATTGGTTGCAACTGTGTGCCACTGTATTTAGCCCAAAGGTTTGACGTTTATAGTATCTTTATGGTGCAAAACTAAACTCATGACTTGAAATTAGCAGCAAAGTAAGTACCTTTTGGTGCCCTTTGTTGTCTTTATCGATAGTTACCTGGTTGATCCTGCCAGTAGTCATATGCTTGTCTCAAAGATTAAGCCATGCATGTCTAAGTGTAAACAAATTTATACTGTGAAACTGCGAATGGCTCATTAAATCAGTTATAGTTTATTTGATAGTAACTTACTACTTGGATAACCGTGGTAATTCTGCAGCTAATACATGCGTTAAATCCCGACTTCTGGAAGGGACGTACTTATTAGATTTAAGCCAACCCGAGCAATCGGTTTATGGTTGATTCATGATAATTTTTCGAATCGCATGGCTTTGTGCCGGCGATGGTTCATTCAAATTTCTGCCCTATCAACTTTCGATGGTAGGATAGAGGCCTACCATGGTTTTAACGGGTAACGGAGAATTAGGGTTCGATTCCGGAGAGGGAGCCTGAGATTTCACGGGCAAGTAATATTAAAAGTATTGCTAGTAGCATCTGGTTGCTGCGACACCATCAAATTGCGGGGAGTTCCTAAAGCCTTTGATACTAACCATGCCTATAAATAGAGCATGGGGCCAGGGTAATGACCTCGGGTATAGTAAAAACTCAAAGGATACAACAATGGATAATCCGCAGCCAAACCCTACGGGAGTTAATCCTATGGGTGCAGTTCACAGACTAAATGTTGGTGGGGGGTAACCCTTAAGATATAGTCGGTCCCACTGTGAGAGCAGTGCTAGTTGGAGGAATCACCGCTACTATCAGACTAGTGTAGTGTTGAAGAGAGCCAACTAGGGTCAATCAATTGACAGGATTAATGGAGAAACGGCTACCACATCCAAGGAAGGCAGCAGGCGCGCAAATTACCCAATCCTGATACAGGGAGGTAGTGACAATAAATAACAATACAGAACTTTCGAGTTTTGTAATTGGAATGAGAACAATTTAAATCCCTTAACGAGGAACAATTGGAGGGCAAGTCTGGTAAACTGTTGCCAGAAATAGGGTCCCTTAATACCCTAGTCGAGCCATGTACAATCATTAGTCCAAGTGGGCTGCTAACAGGATGATTGGGATACCTAGTGTCTTGTGGTCGGCGACACAACCTGGTACGAGGAAGGCCTTTGGGCTAATCTCGTGGCGAGCTAGAGTAACGTCTAGCCGTCGTAACGCGCGCCAAGGTGTGGGTCTACTTTTGTAGGCTTAAGGAACGTGCTAATCCCATTCGAAAGAGTGCCAATACAAGGAGCCCTGTTTGGCAAATTGTATTGGGGTCAAAGACTAGAAGGAAATGTCTAATCTTGACTGGTATTAATGGCCAGCAGCCGCGGTAATTCCAGCTCCAATAGCGTATATTCAAGTTGTTGCAGTTAAAAAGCTCGTAGTTGAATTTTGGTCCTGATTAGGTGGTTTGGTCGCAAGATTAACACTGCCTTGGTCGGGACTTTCCTTCTAGGGAACTAGTGTGCTCTTTATTGAGTGCGTTAGGGATCTAGGACTGTTACTTTGAAAAAATTAGAGTGTTTAAAACAGGCTTATGCTTGAATACATTAGCATGGAATAACGGAATAGGACTTTGTTTCTATTTTGTTGGTTTTCAGAAACGAAGTAATGATTAATAGGGATAGTTGGGGGCATTAGTATTCCATAGTCAGAGGTGAAATTCTTGGATTTATGAAAGACTAACTTCTGCGAAAGCATTTGCCAAGGATGTTTTCATTAATCAAGAACGAAAGTTAGGGGATCGAAGACGATTTATACAGTGTATCTGGTCGTTAAGAGTAACCTGAAAGGGAAGCTAGTTTGCCTTTGCAAGCGACACCATCAAATTGCGGGGACGTCCTAAAGCTAAAGACACCAACCATGCCTAGAAATAGAGCATGGGGCCAGGGTAATGACCTCGGGTATGGTAAAAGCTCTTTAGATGATACTAGCAATAGTAGAAATGGATAATCCGCAGCCAAGCTCTAAGTCTCTCCGGGGATATGGGTGCAGTTCACAGACTAAATGTTGGTGGGGGGTAACCCTTAAGATATAGTCGGGCCTCTGGTGAAAGCCATTGGAATTAGTGCAGATACCGTCGTAGTCTTAACCATAAATTATGCCGACTAGGGATCAGACAATGTTATTTTTTTGACTTGTTTGGCACCTTATGAGAAATCAAAGTTTTTGGGTTCCGGGGGGAGTATGGTTGCTTTGCGGCTGTAAATAGCATTTCAAAAAGGTTATGCTAGTCCAATCACATTGGGCGACACCATCAAATTGCGGGGACGTCCTAAAGCCTTTGATACTAACTCATCGTGGAAACATAGATGGGGGCCAGGGTAATGACCTCGGGTACAGTAAAAACTCAAAGGATGATACTAGCAATAGTAGAAATGGGCAATCCGCAGCCAAGCTCTAAGTCTCTCCGGGGATATGGGTGCAGTTCACAGACTAGATGTTGGTGGGTCAATATTTATATTGGCTTAAGATATAGTCGGGCCCATTATGAAAGTAGTGGGATAGCCTGCGCAAGGCTGAAACTTAAAGGAATTGACGGAAGGGCACCACCAGGAGTAAACCTAATTGTTTGCCGCAGTTAACTCTGCTCCGAAAAGCAGCCCGAAAGGGTGAGGTGGGTGCACTTGTAAAATAAAATGTAAATGCTAGTCTTGTTTATTCAGGGCGACACTTCCAAATTGCGGGAAACTCCTAAAGCCTACTAGTACCAAGTCTATTTGCGAAAGCAGTAGATGGCCAGGCTAATTGCCTCGGGTATGGTCAAAACCTAGTGGGATGCAACAATGGACAATCCGCAGCCAAGGTCCGTACTTGATATTTTCAAAGGACAAGGTTCAGAGACTAAATGGTAGTGGGTCAATATTTATATTGGCTTAAGATATAGTCCAGCCGCTAGTGAAAGCTAGTGGATATAGGTTATTCTATTTAATGGGAGCCTGCGGCTTAATTTGACTCAACACGGGGAAACTCACCAGGTCCAGACATAATAAGGATTGACAGATTGATAGCTCTTTCTTGATTTTATGGGTGGTGGTGCATGGCCGTTCTTAGTTGGTGGAGTGATTTGTCTGGTTAGGAATTGGCCAGAAAGAGGGATGCTTCGGCAAGCCCTAGTCTAGAAGCTTCACAGTAGCATGGCCAAGTGGCCAATTTGTAGTGCTCTGGGGATTTACGTCCTTGCTTCAGGCGACACAACCTGGTTCGGGGGAGGCTTCGCAAGGAGTTAATCCCGATGCGAGACAGCTAACGACTGTCCGCGGTAACGTGCGCTAAGGTGTGGGTATGAAGGGAAATTTGGTGAATGTCGGGTTGGTTCTTTTGGCCATCAGATCGTTTGTCTTTTTTTCCCTTCATGCTTAAGGGACGTACTAATCCAGTTCAATTTATACTTTCTTGTTGCATGGTGACATGTGATACAACTATGATCTTGTGACACTACTTTGGTGGTGGCACAGCAAGTTGGTGGTAGCACAGATAAGAGTAAAGAGAATTCTCACATGGCGAAGGCTACAAAACTAATCCATGTGAGGGGGAACTAGCCGATGGGAGGAAATGCCCATTGACTTCTCGCAAGAGAGTCCCCGGTATGGAATGTAATTCCGTTAACGAACGAGACCTTAACCTGCTAAATAGTTATACTAACTTTGGTTGGTAGTTGACTTCTTAGAGGGACTATGGATGTTTAATCCATGGAAGTTTGAGGCAATAACAGGTTAACCTATACAGGCCTGTAAAAGCGAGCCTAATTTCGCTAGTCTACTTGTTATTGTTGTGGGAGAAGTCTCCCTATTATCAGGCAACAGCTGCTTTGCAGTCAACAAGAGGCGAGACCACCTGGTTCAGGGGACACCCTATGGGTCAATCCTGAGGCGAGCCTACTAACGATAGGCCGTCGCAACGCGCGCAAAGGGGTCGGTTCAACATTTGTTGGGCTTAAGGTACGTGCTAGTCCCATGGGTAACCATGCTGCTATATGGAGGTCTGATAAGCCAAAGTATAGCGGGTCTTTTTAGATGGTATTTTTGCTGTGATGCCCTTGACAAGATTACTTATTAGTAACAAGTTTACATGAATGGTACATCTAGGGGTAAAAAGTAGGCTAAAAGTGTCCTGCTAGTTGGTGCTGTTTATTAGTTTTTAATTGACAGCATCGGCAACATCTTCAAATTGCGGGGAACTCCTAAAGC
>Ga0308011_10001623_pt1 | contig 10053 bp, 7 predicted proteins | sample Neamet177_FD_203144 | JGI IMG/M metagenome (GOLD analysis project Ga0308011, IMG submission 203144) | Marine microbial communities from water near the shore, Antarctic Ocean - #177 | ecosystem: Environmental > Aquatic > Marine > Unclassified | place: Southern Ocean | collected 2014-07-25
TCAAATCTCCTCTTAATACCCTTAAAACTATTTATTCCTTGAAGAAGTTTAATATCACTTACACCTAATTGTTTTGCAACAGCAATAGAAACAAGAGCATTAGAAACATTATACTCCCCACCCATATTCAATTTAAAGGCTGTGATTGTTTCCTTGTTTATCTCTACATCAAATAACATATTATTATCTTTTGAAGAAATATTTATCGCACTACAATCAGAAGTTTTATTGGTACAATATTGTAAAATAGTAATGTCTTTTCTTTCTACAAAAGTTCTATCAATATTAGACTCTAAATATAAAGTACCACCACTTTTAATTTTATTTGTAAAATCAGTAAAAGCAGAAAGTAAATTTTCTTTTGTTTTATAAATATCTAAATGATCCGCATCTACAGAAGTAATAATAGCAATGTCAGGATTTAAAGTTAAGAACGATCTATCAAATTCATCTGCTTCCACAACAACTATACTTTTTTCCGATCCTAAAATAAGATTGGAATTATAGTTAGTACTTATCCCTCCTAAAAATGCAGTGCAATCTACTGAGGCATGATGTAATATATGAGCAATCATAGTTGAAGTAGTAGTTTTCCCATGTGTACCAGCAACAGCAATAGAGAAATTATCTTCTGTTATCTTCCCTAAAACTTCCGACCTCTTAAATATTTCAAAACCATTTTCCTTAAAATAAGATAACTCTTTATTATCTGAAGAAATTGCTGTAGTATAAACCACTAAACTTTCCTTTTTATTTTCTTTAATCTTCTCTGAAATATTATCTATACTATCCGAATAATGAATTTGTATTCCCTCTTCTTCTAAATCAGAACACAAGGTAGACTTCACTTTATCATATCCATAAATATTTAATTCTTTTGCATTGAAATATCTAGAAAGGGCACTCATGCCAATTCCTCCAATTCCAATGAAATAAATATTTTTATATTCTGTCAAATCCATTATTTTACTAACTTTAAAGCTAAATCCGCTATTCTAACTGATGCATCATCTATAGATAATTTCCGAATATTACTACTTAACAGCTCTTGTAAATCCTTATTTTTAGACAAAGAGATTAACTCACTTACAAGTTTACGATTTGCATCAACATCTTTTACCATGAGTGCAGAATTCTTATTAACTAACGATTGTGCATTTTGTGTTTGATGGTCTTCTGCAACATTAGGAGAAGGAACTAAAATGACAGGTTTTCCTATATAACACAATTCCGAAATAGCTATCGCACCTGCTCTGGAAACAATAATTTCGGATGCTGCATAAGCCAAATCCATTTTCTTAATAAACATGTGAGAAGATATTCCATCAACATTTAAATCTGTAATGCTATTTTTTGCTGACTCACCAAAAATAGTTCCAGTCTGCCAAATTAAATTTAAGGAGTGATTTTTAAACTCTGATAAATTCTTATTTATAGATTCGTTAATAGTACGAGCCCCTAAACTACCTCCCACTACTAAAATGGTTATTTTACCATTATCTACTCCAAATAACTTTTTACCTTCCTCTCTTTTATTTTTAAAATCTAATATCGCTTTACGAATAGGATTTCCTGTAAAAATAATTTTATCTTTTGGAAAAAACCGTTCCATTTTATCGTAGGCAACACATACTTTATTTACATATTTGGATAGTAATTTATTAGTGATTCCAGGATAAGAATTCTGTTCCTGAATAACTGAAGGCACTCCCTTTCTGCTAGCAGCAAAAAGTAATGGTCCACTAGCAAACCCTCCTGTACCAATTACCAAATCAGGTTTAAATCTCCTTACTATTATCATTGATTTAAACACACTACTTATCAATTTAAAAGGGAACATTAAATTTCTACTACTAAAACTTCTTTGAAAACCAGAAATCCATAATCCTTTAATTTTATAACCCGCTTCAGGAACTTTCTGCATCTCCATTCTATCTTTTGCACCAACAAATAACAATTCAATATTATCTACTTTATTTTCTAAAGATTTCGCAATTGCAATTGCGGGGAAGATATGTCCTCCAGTACCACCACCACTAATTATTACTTTAAGCTTTTTCATAATCTCTATCTTCAGGGTTTCTACTCACACTTAAAATAATACCAATAGCAATACATGTAAAAATAATAGAGGTACCACCTTTGCTTATTAACGGCAATGTCTGTCCGGTAACTGGAAACAAACCAACATTTACAGCCATATTTACAGCTGCTTGAAAAATTAATGCAAACGATAAAGAAGCAACCATTAACGAACCAAATACACTTTCTGTTCTTTGAGAAATAATAATAGAACGATAAAAAAGTATTAAATATAATAACATAGGAAATATTCCTCCAAAAATTAAACCATACTGCTCTACAGTTATAGCATAAATAAAATCAGAAGATCCAGCATAAAGAAAATGTCTTTGAACTCCTTTTCCTGGTCCCTTTCCAAATAAACCACCATTTTTTATTGCAATTTTGGATTCATTTAACTGATATCCCTCCTTTTTATTATGATTTTCTGAAGGATATAAAAACCCATCAATTCTACTCACCCAAGTTTCAGATCGGGGGACAACTTCTTTAACAATAGGAACATATTTTCCTCCAAAATAAATAACTGAAATACCAAAAATAGATATTGCAATAATCGATAATAAATATTGATATTTAATTTTTGCAAATACCATTAATACAAAACCATTCACAAAAACTAATGCTGCTGTAGAAAAATTGGAAGGTAAAATTAACAAGGAAATAATAACTAATGGAAACAATAAATAAAATGTAAACCTCTTCCAATCTTTTAAATAACTTCTATACTTACTTATTTGTCGAGACATGAAAACCAACAACATAATTTTAGCAAAATCAGATGGCTGAAAGGAAAATCCAGCCATAGAAACCCACCTTTTAGCTCCATTAATTTCAGGTCCTAAAAAAAACACAAATAATAACAAAAAGACACTAATAACAATTCCAACTACACTTAATTTAGAAAAATATTTAAACTTTAATTTATGAATTCCATACATAACAAAAAGTCCCATTATGATATTTCTTATATGAGAAGTTGTTGCCGATAATCCTTCAACAGAAGATACCACCAGGACAGAAGCTAATAGTAATAATATTACTACAGTCCAGATGGTTTTATCTCCTTCTAATTTTATATATTTTGAAAAATTCGACATTTATATTTACAAACTTCTAACTGATTTTTTAAACTCTAAACCTCTATGTTCGAAATTAGAAAACATATCGAAACTAGCGCAAGCAGGTGAAAGCAATACCGCATCTCCCTTTACAGCTAATTGATAAGAATAAGCAACTGCTTCTTCCATTGAGTTTGCGTTTACTATATTATCTACATGATTAGAAAATATAGCATGTATGTTTTCTGTATTTTGTCCAATACACACAATTGCTTTTACTTTTTCTTCTACTAAATCTAATAATTCCGAATAATCATTTCCTTTATCTACCCCACCAACAATCCATATGGTATCTTTATGCATAGTTTCTAATGCAAACCATACTGAATTAATATTTGTTGCTTTGGAATCATTAATAAACTCTATTCCATGTACATTAATTACATGTTCTAATCTATGTTCTACATTCTTAAAATCTAAAAGAGCTTGTTTTGTAATAAAATCTTTTACTTCTAACACTCTAGAAGCTACCGCTGCAGCCATAGAATTGTAAATATTATGTCTACCTTGTAAAGCTAATTCTTGAATTGTCATTTTGTTATTATTTATATTAATATTTATTTGTTTGTTTTTATAGAAAGCCGCATTATTATCCCATTCTGTATGTAAACTAAATGGAATTTTAGTTGCTTTTGTTTCTACTTTATTTCTAATATTTTCATCATCATAATTATAAATGAAAACATCTTTTTCAGTTTGATTATTTATGATCTTTAATTTTGATTTCATATAATTTTCAAAATTATTATCGTACCTATCCAAATGGTCGGGAGTAATATTTAGCAGAATAGCAACATCTGCTTTAAAGTCTACTATTCCATCTAACTGAAAACTACTCAACTCTAACACTATATAATCGTAGTCTCTTTCTACTAATGATTTCGCAAACCCAGTACCCACATTACCAGCAACCAACACATCATAATTAGCTTTTTCTAAAATATGAGCTACTAAAAGAGTTGTAGTTGTTTTTCCGTTACTACCCGTAATTGCTATAATTTTCGCATTGGTATACCTGTAAGCAAATTCTACTTCCGAAATAATTGGAATTCCACTCTTTTTTATTTCTGTTATTAAATCAATTGAATCGGGAATACCTGGACTTTTCACTACCTCATCTGCAGAAAGGATTTCAGTCATATCATGACTTCCTTCCTCCCATTTGATATCATTATTTATAAGAACTTTTTTATCTGAAATTTTCCCCTTATCGGAAACAAAAACTTCATAGCCATTTTTCTTTGCTAATAGAGCTGCACCTATTCCGCTTTCCCCACCACCAAGTACTACTAGCTTTTTCATTATCTTAATTTAAGAGTTACAATTGTTATCACCGCCAACATGATTCCTACAATCCAAAATCTGGTAACAATTTTACTTTCGTGATAACCTAACTTTTGATAATGATGATGCAGAGGTGACATTTTAAATACCCTCCTTCCTTCTCCATATTTTTTCTTAGTATATTTGAACCAACCTACCTGAATTACAACCGATAAATTTTCAATTAAAAAGATACCACATAATATTGGTAACAATAATTCTTTTCGGACAAGCACAGCAACCACCGCAATAATCCCTCCTAGGGCAAGACTTCCAGTATCTCCCATAAAAACCTGAGCGGGATAAGAATTATACCATAAAAACCCAACACAAGCACCTACAAATGCTGACATGAAAATCACTATTTCCCCCACATTAGGGATGTACATAATATTAAGATAATCTGCTGCAATAATATTACCAGATACATAAGCGAAAATAGCAAGTGTAGCACCAATAATGGCAGAAGTTCCTGTAGCCAAACCATCCAATCCATCCGTTAAATTCGCTCCATTTGAAACAGCTGTTATAATAAAAACAACAATTAAAACAAACAATAACCACCAATATTCCCCCGCATAATGACCCATCCATTGTGTTAAATTCTGATAATCAAACTCATTATCTTTCATAAATGGAATAGTAGTTTTTGCACTTTTAGTGACCTTATCAGATATACTGACAATACCAATTTCTGTTTTAACATTAACTTGTTCTTTCACTACAATATCAGTATGAAATACCATTATTAATCCAACAATTATACCAATACCTACTTGACCTAAAATTTTAAATCTCCCAGCAAGACCTTCTTTATCTTTTTTATACACCTTTATATAGTCGTCTAGAAAACCAATAGCACCTAACCAGACTGTAGAAATTAGTAAGATAATAATATAAATATTATTTAACTGAGCGAATAATAAAGTTGGGATGATAATAGCTGAAAGAATAATAAGACCACCCATTGTAGGAGTTCCTTTTTTACTTTCTTCTCCTGCTAATCCTAATTCCCTTACTTGTTCTCCAATTTGTTTATTCCTAATAAAATCAATTATTCTACCTCCAAAAATTAACGAAACAATCAAAGAAGTAATAAGTGCCATAGCAGCACGAAATGAAATATATTGAAACACACCAGCTCCTGGCATATTATAAGTTTCATTAAGATATTCGAATAAGTTATATAGCATTTTCGGTATTTATATTTAAAGATTCTATTAGTTCAGCAACATCATCAAAAGGATGTTTTACTCCATCTATATCTTGATATTTTTCATGTCCCTTACCTGCAAGAAGAACTATATCTCCTTCATTAGCAAGAGTGCATGCCGTTTTTATCGCTTGTTTCCTATCTTGTATAATCAAAATTTTCTTTTTCTGAATAGGATCTAATTTAGAAAGCATGTCTTTAATAATAGAATCTAAATTTTCTGTTCTGGGATTATCAGCCGTAATAATTATCTGATCGGACAAATTAGCCGCAATAGAAGTCATTTCAGGTCTTTTTTCTGCATCTCTATCTCCTCCACATCCAAAAACGACTATTAGTTTTTCAGTATTAGTTCTTATATTGTTTATTGTTTTCAGAACATTTTCATAAGCATCCGGAGTATGCATATAATCTACTATTCCGGTAATGTTTTCTGAATTTCTAATAGTATGAAATCTACCTTCCGCCGGATTTAAATTACTGAGTTTTTCCAAAACATCTGTTTCGTTTAAACCTAATTGGATAGCAGTAGCATAAACAGCCAAAAGATTATAAGCATTAAACTCACCTATAATCTTAACCCAAATTTCGTAATTCTGTATATTCAATAACATCCCATCTAATCTGCTTTCTAAAACCCTACACTTATAATCTGCAATTCTTTTTAAACTATAAGTAATTTTAAATGCAGAAGTATTAGAAATCATTACTATACCATTCTTATCATCTTTATTAGTTATAGCAAATGCGGTAGAACTTAAATCATCAAAGAATTTTTTCTTAATAGAAATATATTCTTTAAAATCTTTATGATAATCTAAATGTTCGTGTGTAATATTGGTGAAAACACCTCCATCAAAATTTAAATTTGAAACTCTATTTTGATGTACCGAATGAGAACTAACCTCCATAAAACAAAAATCACATCCTGTATCTACCATCTCAGAAAGCATCTTGTTTATCTGTAATGAATCTCCGGTAGTATGTGTGTTTTTTACAGAAACAGTCCCAATTCTATTTTCAATAGTGGATAGCATCCCAACAGGATATCCTAAATCAGTAAATAACTGATGTAATAAAGTAACGATAGTAGTTTTACCATTAGTTCCGGTAACACCAATTAACTTTATTTTTTTAGAGGGATTATCGTAATAATTTGATGCAATAATAGACATAGAAAAAGAAGAACATTCTACGACAACATAACAAATACCATCCTGTTTATTCTTAGGAACATCTACAACAATAACAGATTTCGCTCCGTTTTTTATTGCAGTATCTATGTAATTATGACCATCAACTGTAACTCCTTTTATAGATACAAACAAATCAGATTCCTCTACTTTTCTAGAATCAAACTCTATCTTAGAAACCTCAACTGAAGCAATATCTCCAATTACAGATTTAATAGAAACACCATAAAGTAAATCAGATAGTTTCATTAAGATAATTTTAATTTTACAATTAAACCTTTCTCAAACAGACTTCCATTTTTAACCGATTGAAATGTGACTCTCCCAACTCCCTCAAACTCTACTTTTATATTATTATTTTCCAGAACAAATAATACATCCATAATCTCCATTCCGTGTAAATCAGGGAAGATTCCCTTTTTTAATTGATCGATTAATTTTGTTCTCTCAATAACAGAAAGGGATTCTTCTTTTTGTAGTTTATCATCACTCACTCTATCCGTATTTAAATCAGAATTTAAATCAGAATTAGAAAGGTATTCCATCTCTGAATCAAAAGCAAACACCTTATCAGATATCTCTTTAAATACCGGAGCAGCAACCTGACCTCCATAATGATTATGATTAGTTGTATCTACAAAACTGTGTATTACAACAATACAAGAATATTTAGGGTTTTCTGCAGGGAAAAATCCTGCAAAAGAAGCGGTATAAGTTCTATTAAATTTTGTTTTTTCACTCCACTTCCAAAACTCATTTTTTACTGTACCTGTTTTTCCAGCTATAGTATATTTATCAGTATAAATATTTGCTGCTGTACCATTAATTTTATCTGTAGTCCAATTTTCTCGCTGATTACTGACTACTTGAACCATATAAGGTATAATAGATTTAATTGTTTTTTCAGAACATATTCTCTCAGAAAGTATTTTTCTAGGAAAAGTTTCAATAACACCAGTCTCATCCTTTATTGTAGAAACGAATTTTGGAGAAACCATTACACCATTATTAGCCACTGCATTATAAAAAGTTAATATCTGCAATGGAGAAATCTCCATTTCATATCCATACGACATAGAAGGAAGTGTAGTACCCGACCATTTTTTGTCTGTTGGTTTTCTTACAACCATAGAAGATCTGAAAGGCAATTGTAAATCTAAAGGTTCTGTTAAATGAAACTTTTGAAGGTTAGAATAAAATTTTTCAGGATTAGATTTATAATGTTTATGAATCACTTTTGATATAGCAACATTAGAAGAAACTACAAAAGCGTCACCAAAAGAAATAGTACCATAACCACCTATTTTTGTATCTGATATTTTGAATTTATCGAAATAGGTAAAACCATTTCCTGTTTCTACTGAATCGGTTAATTTGATATAACCATCTTCTAAAACAGATATAAAGGAAGCCAACTTAAATGTAGAACCCGGAATAATTTCGGAGACAATAGCGTGATTTTTAGAGTCGAAATAGGAAGAAGAATCTTTACTCCTATGTAAATTAGCAATTGCTTTAATATTTCCAGTTTCTACCTCCATCAATACTACCGTGCCCCACAACGCTTTTGTTTCCATCAACTTATTTCTTAATGATGTTTCTGCAGCATCCTGAAATTCAATATTTATGGTTGTTATCACATCTTTACCTGGAATTGGAAGAATATTTTCTTCAGATTTTTTTGGAATATAATATCCTCCAGAAATTTTTTGATTCATTTCTTTACCGGGAATTCCTTGCAAATACTTATTAAAAGCAAGTTCAATTCCATTTTCCGGAATTATAGAATCATTCTCAATTTTCACCCAACCAATAGTTCTTTTAGCTAAAGTTCCGAAAGGATAATCTCGAGTACTTTTCATCTCTGACATGAAACCTCCTCCATATAATCCCAAATTGAAAATAGGGAATTTTTTCATTTCTTGCAATTGAATGTAACTCACTTTTTTCTTTAATAAGAAATATCTATGACCTTCTTTTTTCTTGATCCTTAACAGTTCTTCATAATATGCATCCGATTTTACGGAATTAAATAAATCACTTAACTTTTGGGAAAGTTCTTTAATATTTTTATTAAATACTTCTTCATCTACAGTTACTAAATCTAATCTCACATCATATATAGGCATAGTAACCGATAATATCCTACCGTCTTCTGAAAGAATATTTCCTCTTGGAGCTTCCAAAATTTTAAATGTAGGAGCGTGAGTAATAGTGATGTTTTCAGTATCCGAATATTGAATTGACATTAACCTCATACTAATAAAAACGAAAAGAACGAACATCCCTAAGAAAGAAGATATCAGCCACCAATTTTTATTTGATTTCTTTTTAACCATTAGTTACGATCAATTATATATGGAAGCTTATCAGAACTCTCTAACCCAGTACCATTTACTTTTTTTTCAATTACAGATCTCTTATACAAATTCATCATATCTGTTTTTAGCGACATGGACTTCATTCCTAAATCAAAAATCTGTTTTTCTGATTTTCTAATATTTACAATAGTACTTTCTGTTTTAAAAGACACACCAATCAGAACCACCATAAGGAATACTAGAAATAAAATAAATATCATATTATTAGATATACCTCCCTCTTCAAAGAAATCTATTTTTAATATTTTCGATTTATCTTTCAACATTTACCTTTTCTGCTATTCTTAATTTTACACTTCTCGATCTATTATTTTCCTTTTGTTCTGTTAGGGAAGAGACTATTACCTTTCTATTAATCTCTTTTAAATCTTTTAATATATTTCCGAAAAAATCTTTCTCTACTTCCCCAGAAAAACCTCCTCTCTTAAATAAATTCTTCACCAATCTATCTTCTAAAGAATGATAGGACATCACCACAAACCTCCCACCTTCATTCAACAATGAAACTGAATCTTCTAACATTATTTTTAAAGACTCTATCTCATCATTCACTTCAATTCTTATAGACTGGAAAACTTGAGACAAAAATTGATTTCTTCTTTTTTCAGGAACTAAACCATCTAAAATACTTACTAAATCAGAAGTTGTTTTTATCTCTTGTTCCTCCCTATGTTTTACAATTAAATTAGCTACTCTTCTAGATTGACGAATTTCACCATAATTAAAAAATACATTAGATA
>Ga0308011_10001628_pt1 | contig 10040 bp, 12 predicted proteins | sample Neamet177_FD_203144 | JGI IMG/M metagenome (GOLD analysis project Ga0308011, IMG submission 203144) | Marine microbial communities from water near the shore, Antarctic Ocean - #177 | ecosystem: Environmental > Aquatic > Marine > Unclassified | place: Southern Ocean | collected 2014-07-25
ACATCCTTGGATTTGTAGCAAAGTCTCTTGGTATTGCAACACCAATTTCGTTCTGTAGTTCTGTAAGTAATTCATCTTCTACATGATCGATATCTCTTTGGATATCTAATGAGTTAAGATAGAATCCAGATTTATTAGTACGCTCTAAATATAATGCATATGTCTTAAGAAAATTAACTAGCTCAGGATATGCAGACTCTACATGATCAGGTACTAGTTCATCTATATAAGATGATATATTATATTTACCAAGAGTACTTGACATTAGTTACTCACCGTTGTATAATCAATACCAGCAGTTGTACCACCAGTTGCCATAGTATCTACTTCACCAGTAATCTTAGCAGTTGATGTTTGAATTGTTAATAGTTCATTACGTGTAGGTGATACATCAGATGATGCAGGCTTTACCGTAACATCGATTGTTGTAGTACCAGTAGGTATTGCAGTTGGATTAAATGAATCAATAGTAATTATACCAGACTCTTCATTTACATCACCAACATTTGCAACTTGTACTAAGTTGTTCGTATCAACTATTTGAATAATACGCGTATCACTTGAAGCATCATAGTAGTCTTTAAGTTTACAGTCAATGCTATTAAATGTAAATGTAGTTGATTCTAAATAAGAACCTAATGAACCTGTAGTAGCATCTAAGTCAGTCAATGCTTGATTAAACTTAAGTTCGTATTTAGTATCTACACCTAGAGTAGGAGTAATTTTCTTAGTCATTTTAACACGAGTGATATTAGATACGATAGCAACGTTAGTAGCATCAATCTTCTGACCAACATTAGAGTCTCTGTATACTCCGTTAAAGCTCTTAAGTGTTGCATCGTTATATGCGATAAGTGTACTCCTTATTGAATTTGCAAGACCGCTTGCAGTAACTGTAGCTTTGTTAGGATTAAATTTAAAGAAAACCTCTAAATCAATGTATGTATATTCAGGATCAACAAGAACCGGAGTGATACTTACAACGTTCTTAGGTTTAAGAATATTATTTTTGATCTGTGTCTTTTGTATATCAGTAAGTACTTCAGCTGATAAAGGTTTAATACTAATGTATACCTTACCATAATCAGGGATAGGATTATCTTCTCCACCCCATACAGCAACAGCTTCAACATCAGCGAATTCGTTTTTAATAATTGTTTTATAGTCATCAGGAGTAACAGCTCTGTTCTGTGATATGTGAGCTAGAGGAGCATTAAATTTAATTGCATCTTTAGTTTCTCTTGCAGCACCACCCGTGGCTTTACTTACAAGTGTGATTGTCTCATCACTATTGCCAAGAAGTGAATCTGACATAATAAATACAGTAGCACCATTTATATCTTTGCCTGTTGGTATTGTAGAGTATTCTATAGTAACTGTATTACCATTACCTGGTCTCCTACCAATAATATTATCACCGAACTTAATTTCATAGTATCCATCTCTTCCTTCTTCTAAGAAATATACTTCAGATGAACCATTTAAAGTTACAACATTCTTATTTGATGCATAAACCTTTGCAGCATCTGTTGAAGTTGAATCTGTAACAGTAACTTTAATCGCTGAGGTGTTTACATTAGTAGCAGGAATTACATAGTTTTCGAATGCATTATTTTGATATGTGTAATTGATACTTGATAATGTACCTTGCTCTATTTTAAGATTAGCAAATTTCCAACCTAGTGTTGCATCATAGTTAATCGTTGTAGTAACTGAATTAAACATTGGATACGTAACACCATCGATAGTTGTAGAGAACTTTAAGCCTCTTTGCATACTTAAAGGAAGCGCTGTATTGCTTCCATCATGATTCCATAAAGGTGATGCTGTACCTTTAGCCATAACCACATCAATATAAGCAACAGATGGAGATATAGATCTTGGTGTATATCCTAATAGTTTAGCATGACTTACAACAGAAGCTCGTAGCTGAGCTGTGTCAAGGAATGTTTCGTTCAAAGCGAAGTTAGCATTCATAGAGTTGACGTGAGTTATATATGCAAGCACATCAATGATAGTGCTCATCGCAGATCCTTCATAGTTATAATCATTGAAGGTTGTATCAGTTGCCTTCATGTGTGCGACTAGATTTGTTTTTATATTATCAAAGTCTAATTCACTTGCATTAATTCTTCTGTCGATTGCCATTATCGTAATCTCTCTATTGTGGTAGTAATATCAAGTATCTCGTTACTAGATAATACTCTACCGGTTATTGTTATGTTTACTTGGTTTTGATCGGCTCTTGCCTGTATGTTTGTATTCATTACTTCTATTCTTGGTTCGTAATTCTGTAAAGCAACGTTAATAGAAGTAGACATGTTTGCTGCTGTTATATTACTAATGTTTTCAAACAGATATATTATTAAGTTTGCACCAAAGTTATAATTAAATGGACGCTCACCATGATTCGTGCGAAGTATATTAAGAACACTTTGTATTATAGATGCATTGTCTTTCTTTATTCCAACGTCATTTGTATTAGGATTTTGCTTAAAAGTAAAATCTAAATCTTTGTATGTTGCTTGTCGTGCTATTGTTGCCATATATCTTATTTATACCTAAGTGAGTGGGTTAGTGTTACTTTGATTAACATTGTTATTACCATGAACGTGACTATCAATTAATTGTGATGTGCTTGTGCGAGTCTTACCAGTTACGGTAACGTCTTTAGCTACAGTTAAATTTTCAGTGATGTCTACATTACCAGCCAATGTTATCTTCTTAGTCGTATCAGTTGTTGTTACTGTTATATCTCCTTCAGTAGATGTAGTAGTTATATTTCCTTCAGTAGATGTGGCATCTATATAACCTTTAACGTTAGCTGTCATATAACCACCAACTGTTGTTGCAACATTACCTGCTACAGCAATATCTGCATCGCCGCTTACAATAATTTTAACATTACCATGTACTTCAAGCGTATCATGACCTAATACTAATTGATAGTTATCTCTTGCAATAGTTTCATTCTTTGTACCATTTGGATCTATCTCGTATCTTGTTCCACTCTTATGTCTTTCCGTTATACGCTCATTGCCAGGAGTATCATCATATTCTTTACAATGGCCACTCTCTGTTTCCATAACATTATTGTATGGATACACTGGAGCATATGTACTAGGTGGTTGATATAAACCAACAGGGTCTTTTGTATTCGGATCAGCTTCACCTCTCACTCTTACGTTGTTATCTTTTTCACCTAATGTTTTTGTAGGTAAAGTTCCTAAGACCATAAAGTTTTGCACCATCGAATCTAAAAATACACCGACGACTAATGTTCCTACAGCTAAATTTACAGAACTACCTGTACCATTTATAGCAGGTGTATTTGAACCCATCATAACACTAGACCATGGTAGATCTTCTAAGTCTATATTGTCATGAAGATCATATACTCTGACTTTAACTCTTCCGTTTAATTCAGGGTCATCTACAGATACTATTGTTCCAAAGTTCATCATATTATTCGTCTCTTATTAAACCGACATCTTGTGAGTATGCGAATTCACCATCTCGCATATTAAATTTATGGTGAATATCAGAAATAATATAATTACTATCCATTTTAGAATAGTTAAGATTACTTTCTCCACTTTCTATTGCAATACTATATCCACAACCTAATCCAGGTATTGCAATAACTCCTGCTGCTGTGATTCTAGTATTAAATATTTTTCTTTTCATGTTACTAATTCCTATACCTTCAACACTATGTGCCATATCAAAAATAGATACTACACCATTATCATACATTTTATCTGGTAATTTATATACTGTTAACGGAATTTCAGTTGCTTCAGCTTTAGGAAAATTTTCTGTTGCAGTTTCATCTAATTTTACGTGTGTGACTTTGTGCCCATAATAACCACTAGCTAGTTTGCTAGCATAATCTTTGTGATGTTCTTCTATTATAAATTTTCCAACCGTTCCTACAGTTTCAGTATTACTAAGACCATCACTATCAGGGCTTGCGCCAGCAGTAGAAGCTCTTAATGACATTGTTGTATGATTTTCAGTAAGGCCAAGATATTCTATTCTCATAAATTTATTCTTATCCATAAAATCTAATGAAGACAATCGTGTTCCACCATTATCACAAACCCTTTGGTATAAACACATCGGTGTTTTCTCAGTATCATAAGAAGAATTCAAAACATTCCTAAGAGCGCTTGATGCTTTAATATTTGGAACAATGTATCTACCTTTATTTTCACATTTTGAATCTATTCTTAGAGGCGCTTGTTTATAAGTTCCATTAGCAAATCTAAAAATGTCTCTAATAATTTCATCAGCTCTTCCAGAATAAGTTTGATTTACTCTTTTTACTGTTTCATTCAATGTTGCATAAGATATAAAGTGGATTGTATATGTTTTACTTACCTTATCTAATTCTATTTTTTGCATACCATCAGTAAAAAACTTATTAGTAAATAGGTAACCCATGTATTGCCATTCAATATTCACTGGTGCTTGATACTTTACCATGAAAGTATCCATAAAGTTTACACCGTCTTTAACTGTCATGCTTCCTCGTACATTACCTTTTATAGTTTCGAACATTGTCAATGATGTAACCATAGGAGATATATCAGCATTCCATATGTTGACTTTTAAATTTTGAAGATTAATCATTAGCCGCCCATAACTTTTCTAAACTGATTTACTACTGTATATATATGCTGCGATTGAATCACTTTAATATTTCTATTTTGTTCAACTACAGCAGACTCATAATCTATATAGGTATATGCAGTTGTTCCAGCATCAGCACGTTTTACCCATGCTTGAGTTGTATCACTAACGTGATGATGAGGTGCATAAGCTTGTGACTTAATAAAATTAGCAACTGCTGAATCAGTAGAAGTAAGTCCGTTAATAGTTTCACCAGTTAAAGCAAATGTACCTGCTGTTTTTTCTATAGTAACATAACCCATATTGACATGAACTTCTTTCACAATACCTGTTGCACCAGATACAGAACCTGTTACTGTTTCACCAATTGTAAATTTGTTATTAAGATCAGTATTAGTATCAGCAACAAGGTATTGATATTTATTTGTACAGTATTCTATAAGCTGACTAGAACCCATTGGCCAATCATCCCATATATTTTTTATTTGTGGATTAAGTAATAAGAATGTCCAATGGAATGATGTTGTACCATACAATCTTTGGCTCAACTGGTCCGGTCTTTCTCCATCTCTAATCGCTAATGTTTGATAGTAACCAGCATTATTAATTAATGCCTGAGATATTTTTGCTTTAGCTGTTAGATTTTTCATTACATCTTTGTTACCTTTTCCATCTATATCAACTACTACATTTTTTATTGCAGAAAAATACATATTAATACCCCTTATCTACGTCAGCTGCATAGATTGGAACTATTTCTTTAAGTGTTAAAGCAAGTCCAATTTCTACAGGTGCATTATTTCTTCTAAAGAACGAAGTGTTATTTGGGTTATATGTGACATTAACTGATTCAATAAAACATGGAGGTAATTGAATCATCGATTTAGCTCCATGAAATGAAGATATAACATGATCTGGCACAGTAACTAGTGTCGAGCTTGTTCTTTTAGCATGAGCAGACTTTCTCATAAATCTAATTAGGCCTGCAGCTTGATCAGATTCAAATTCATTATCTGGTAATATAGTCCAGTTAAAAGTAAATGATCTTAATGCTGTTTGTCCATACTTTAACAGTTCATTAGGATTCATAACTTTACCAGTGTTTCTTTGTAATTCTCCAGAAGCTATAGCACCTATACCACCACCAAGTAAAGTAACAACAGCTTGTGGAACTACAGGTATGAAACCTGCGACAGCACCAATTGTTGCTAGAACTGCAGGATCAGATAATACCGTATAGTTAAATACTTCAGTATCTTGTCCACCCTTGGCAATGCCTGTAAGCGCAGCTCCTAGTTTTCTAGTATCTTCGTTATACATCATTGTATCACTCACTTGAATATCTTTAGGCATATATAAAGCGATTGATCCAGTATAATTTCTTTCGGCAGTTCTATCTAAATTTTGTAGAAAGCCTCTAACAGTAAATTCTTCTCCGCCTGCTTCTGCGGCTCCTTCTTCAATAGCTGCAGCTGACATCTCACCATAATCTCCACCAGAAGCTGTTGCTTCTGCCTGCAATTTCTGTCCTGCTTCTGTATCTTTAAACAAGCCACCAAAATTCATTACTTTTTTAATAGTTCTACTTCCAATCTCTATTTTTTCTTGGGCTTGTGCTTCGTCTATAGTCATGAACTCAAGTAACATGAATGGTTCATGCGTAGTTTCAGATACTTCATCCATACGTTGTATAGCATATTCACTACTTTGATGACTATTAAAATTTATGTTATCTACATAGGTATCGTTACCTACTGTTTGAGGATATTTCCAGTGCTCAAGACCCATGCCTTGAGACCATGAACCATTGTTGTATCTTTTATTAGGATTAAATCCAGTGGGTACTTTACCACCGGCATCCATATGGGCCATATTATCTGCTTCACTCATAATTGTTCCTTTGGTTTGTTATATACTTATTTATACGGGTTTGTATAAATACTTACATGAAAAAAACATATTCTGGATCATGGAAGCCAAAAAACCTTGCTAAGTATAAAGGTGATGCTAACAAAATAAAATACAGATCACTATGGGAACGCAATGCATTTAGGTACATGGATGATGCATCGTGGGTGAAGTGGTGGAACTCTGAAGAAACTGTTATAGGTTATATATGTGCAACAGACAATAAGCCTCATAGATACTTTGTTGATCTCACTATAAGAACAACTTCAGGCCGTACTCTATTAGTCGAGATCAAACCATCGGCACAAACACAACCACCTAAAAAGAAAAAGCTTAATGAAGCATTAACCTATATGAAGAATACATCTAAGTGGAAGTATGCTAATAAGTTTTGTGAAGACCGTGGATATGAATTTCAAATATGGACTGAGAAAGAATTAGAAGCTATGGGTATACGTACTATGTCAATGAAGTTCAAAGCAAGCAAAACAAAGGTTGGCAAAAAGATATGGAAGACACTGAAGAAAAGAGTATAAATATAAACATGAAAGAAGAAAATAATGACGGCAAATTAGAATTATCTCTAAGAATATTAGGGAATGAAATAATAGGCTTTAAAATGATGGTGGATGATTTCAAAATGAAATGGATGTTGTTAGGCTTAGTAGCTATCGGTGCTATCTCATGGATCATGGTATCATTTGGACCTCAATTAATGGAGACATTTAATGGCTAGTTTGTTTGATAAGTTAGAAGCAGAAGCATTTAAGAAAGGTTTGGTTGCAAGATCAAAGGAAGCAAATGATTGGTTTGCAAAGAATGTAAAGAAGCTTGGTAAGTTAGGCCCTAATGTTTTAAAAGACGAGGGTTTAAGAAAACAGGCTGGGGCTTCACCGGGTGATATGGTTATGTACACATATAATCCTAAGCTAAAAGAAGTGTTACCATACTACGATACATTTCCATTAACAATTGTTGTTGGTCCTGCGAAGGGTGGTTTCTATGGTATTAACTTACATTACTTACCACCTAAAGTTCGTGCGATCTTCTTAGACAAATTAAATGATACTGCATCTAATCAAAAGTATAATGCAACAACTAGATTAAAGATAACTTATAAGTTGCTAATGGCAACTCAGAGTTATAAATATTTTAAACCGTGCTTTAAACATTATTTAACTTCTAATCTTACATCAAACATTATGAAGGTTAATGCAGCGGAATGGAACATAGCAATATTTTTACAAACAGCATCATTCAAGAAGGCTAGCGCTGGTAAAGTTTGGGCAGATTCTAAGAGGGCGTACTAATGTCATTACCAGTAAGTATAGATTCAATGAAGTCAACGATCAATCGTCGTGGTGGTATTGCACGAGCTAATAGATTTGGAGTGTATATAACACATCCTGCTAGAAGTATGAATAGCTTATTGAATTTTAATCCAGCTACATTATTAAGTAATTTAATATCAGGTGATGGTGTAAATGTTGCAGACTTTATACAAGATCCAAGAGATATGTTTATACTATGTAGAAATGTTACACTGCCGGGTAAAAGAATATCCACAACAGAAGCTACACACAATCATCATATGTCTAAGAAACCATATTCGGCAATAGCAGATGAAGTAACTATGACGTTTATGCTAACGAATGATTATTACATTAAGAAGTATTTTGATATGTGGCAAGAGATGATTGTAGATACTCGTGGTCAACATTATAAAACATTTTATAAGGATGAGTATTGCACTGATGTAATAATACAACAATTGTCTACAGGTAATGATGTTGTACCAGGACATACAGTTAAATTAGAGAATGCATATCCTATACAAGTAGGAGCAATTGAATTAAGTTCTGAAGGTACAGGCCTTATGGAAATAGCCATCACATTCGAATACGATAATTATAGAAGCGTTGGAATGATAGAAGGATTTGAAGACGTAGCAGATAAGATGTTACAGATAGGAAAGGATACGTTAAGTACGTTTGATAGAATATTTTAATTTTTATATGGAGTAAATTGATATGTTGCCAAAACTAGCAACCCCAAAGTATGATATGATTGTGCCCTCAACAGGCGAAAGTATTACATATAGACCCTATGTGGTCAGAGAAGAGAAAGTGTTATTAATAGCAATGGAATCTGAAAGTGATATTGCAATTGAAAACGCAGTAACTGATATTATTAAATTGTGTGTGGAATCACCAATTAAAGTAGAAGACCTAACTAATTTTGATGTAGAGTTTATGTTTGTAACCCTACGTAGTAAGTCGGTTGGTGAAGGTATTAAGGTATCATCTAAGTGTACAGAGTGTGAAGAATCAAATGAGCACAAGATTGACTTAGAGAAAATAAAAGTAAAGAATTTAGAAGATGCAGTAGATAAACACATTAAATTAGAAGGTGATATATCTATTGACATAGCATGGCCAAGTATGAAAAATAAACTGACCCAAGCTGAAAGAAAAACTGGTACAGAAACAATTATTAATATGGCAGCTAAAAGCCTTGATATAATTTATAGTGGTGAAGAGATCTTTAATGCAAAAGATTCATCTATGAAAGAACGTGTAGGATTTATTGAGAGTTTAACTACTGATCAATTTGAGAAAGTAATAAACGTGATAAGCGAAGCACCAACTCTAACATATAATTTAGAATATAAGTGTAAGAAATGTGGTAGTGATAACAAAACTGAATTAAACGGTTTATCTGATTTTTTTCAATAGCCCTTTCTCACACTAGTATCGCGCATTATTATGAAAGTAACTTTTCATTAATGCATGATCATAGTTTTAACTTGGATGATCTTGATGGAATGATACCGTGGGAAAGGGAGATTTATATTGCCCTTGTAAAAGATTACGTTCAAAAAGAAAACGAAAGGACAGCAAAACAAAATGGCTAAAGATAATATAGGTTTATTAAACGAAATTGCAGCTTCATTAAAGAAGATGAACAACTCTCAGATCCGACGCGATATTGCGGATCAAGTATATAGAGACAGAGAGTTAGCTGCGAATGCTACTGGAGTTGCAGCTCAACCCGCTGGACCTGCATTTATTGATGATGCCACAGACTTTAAACGAAGAGTCAAAGGTAGTATATCAGCTACAATCATTGCCGAAAAATTTACAGATAGTGGTAAAAGAGCTAAAGATAGTGTAAAGAAAATTAAAGAAGAAAAGAAGTATAAAAAATTAGCCGGCCTTAAAATGAAAGATAAGAGAGTTGGTTTATCCACTGTTGTTGCTGCTGTTAAAGCAGGCCCTGAAGGTGCAGCAAAAGTAGATACTGGTTTGCAGGAAATTAAACTTATGAAAGTTAATACTGATGCACTAGTACAGATGCTTGGTGGTATTAGAAAACATCTTGGAATGAGTAATAAAGCTACTGAAAAAGCACGTAAAAAGAAAATAGACGCAATTAAAAATGCTGCGAGAGCTGCAGCCGAAGCGGCAAGAGAGAAGAAGAAAGAGACTCAAGATAAA
>Ga0308011_10001631_pt1 | contig 10036 bp, 9 predicted proteins | sample Neamet177_FD_203144 | JGI IMG/M metagenome (GOLD analysis project Ga0308011, IMG submission 203144) | Marine microbial communities from water near the shore, Antarctic Ocean - #177 | ecosystem: Environmental > Aquatic > Marine > Unclassified | place: Southern Ocean | collected 2014-07-25
TCTAAGAAGTAAAACCCGAGCAAGTAACACTCGTGCCAGACCCCCCAGACGTACTTACAAGTAACGCAGGGTGGGACACCGTAAAGAACCTAGCGTTCTTAACTGATGTTTTGGTTCAATTTGCGAATGCTGGTATACGTACAAGTCTATTCATGCATCCCGCAGAAGAAGGGATAAGGGCTGCAGCGTTAACTGGCACAGATAGAATCGAACTCTACACTGAAGATTACGCAATCAAACATGCCCAAATGGGAGCTGACGCAGCCATACCATATGCCAGAGCCTCAACATTAGCGCACGCATTAGGCATGGGCGTAAATGCGGGGCACGATCTTGATTTGTCAAATCTCCGAGACTTTTCACAAAATGTCCCCTTTCTCGATGAGGTAAGCATAGGTCATGCCCTCATCTCGGACGCGCTCTACTTTGGTCTCTCAAATACCGTTGAAAAATATCTCGCCTGCCTTGAATAAACCAGTCACATTACATCGACGAATTGTTGGAGACTCCGACGCGCCAGATCTTATCATCCTGCATGGATTGTTAGGTAGTGCTGACAATTGGCTCACACTCGCCAAACGGTATTCTGAAAAATTCCAAGTTCACCTTGTAGATGCTCGCAATCACGGCCAAAGCCCGAAGAGTGAAAACCACAATTATCCAATTATGTCAGAAGATTTACTTGGATATTTAAATGAACATGAGATTGAAAAAACGGCGATAATAGGGCACAGTATGGGAGGGAAAACAGCAATGACTTTTGCCGAAAACCATCCTGAAAGGGTCACGAAGTTAATCATCGCAGATATCGCTCCAAGGACTTATGACCCTCATCACGGTCACATCTTTGAGGCTTTGAAAAATACCTCTCCAGGAAAGGCCACTTCTCGTGAAGAGGTTTCGGAGGACTTAAAGTCAAGCTTGGGCAACGACAGTGTCTTGATCCCCTTTTTAATGAAAAGTTTAAGACGCGAAAAAAGTGGAGGTTTCTCATGGAGGTTTAATGTCGATGTTCTGAGCAAGACAATTCTCCGTATTACAGAAAAGGTTGAGCTGACAATTAACACCCTTCCAACACTGTTTATATACGGTCGGAAATCGGACTATGTAAAAGAACAGGACATCTTAGCCGCCGAAGGATTGTACCTGCAACTAGAAACTGCGTGTTTAGAAAATTCCGGACATTGGCTTCACGCTCAGGAGCCTGAATTGTTTTTTGAAATCACACGTGAATTCTTAAGCTAGCTGATTCTTTCGGAGTCAGCCACTGGTTGCCTTTAACCATCGGCGGTAGGCATTAAATAGTTTTGATCGAGACACGAAACCCATGTATTTGCCTTCAGAATCGACGACCGGAAGATTCCAAGCCCCACTGCTCTCAAACTTAGACATCACAGAATCCATTTTGTCATTGTGAACAATCAGTTTATCGGGAACGACCATCAACTCTTGAACTGTGACAGAATCATATCGATCCCTGTCAAACATAATTTCACGTATATCTTGAAGGTCAATTAAGCCCTTGAGTACACCCTCTTTATCCACTACGGGATGAAGGTTTCGTTGGCTTTTTGCAATGACACGCACCAAAATGCCCAATGTGTTGTCAGGCATGACAGGGATAAAGTCTGTCTCGATTTCATCCGTAAGCGTCATAAGAGTGAGAACATTTTTATCTTTGTCATGGGTCAATAACTCACCTCTTTCAGCCAGTTCGTGGTTGTATATACTGTTTTTGACTAGAAATTTAGAAACCAAATAACTGATAGCTGCACAGAGCATCAACGGCACGAAGAGCTCATATCCGCCACTGATTTCAGAAGCTAGAAATATCGCTGTCAGTGGGGCATGTAATACCCCAGCAGTCATGCCACCTATCCCCGCCAAAACAGCATTTCCAATCGGAATCGTGTCTGGCCCAAAAATAATATTTGTAGATAAAGCGAAAATGTAACCGAGGAGGGCACCGCCGAAAATAGCTGGCGCAAATACGCCAGCAACACCACCAGCACCTACTGTAAGCCCTGTGAGAATAGGTTTTAAAGCCCAAGCAATAAATAAGACACCTAACAATGTAAGACCTTGGGCGTTGATTTGTGGGATGAGTTCGTTTGCCAATACGTCGGAATATCCCATAAATAGTGAGTTTACAACTTCATAACCCTCACCATATAACGAAGGGAAACTAGCGACAGCCCAGCCGACAACAACACCTGAGAAAAGAATTCTTGTGAGTGGTTTTTTGAACCGTGAAACTGCGCGTGAGGAGAACAGGTAAAGGCGCGTGAAAACAACTGAACCCAAGCCTGCAAACAAGCCGAGAGACACGTAAAATGGCAGGCGTTTTATAGCAAATGGAGCGAGTTTTGTAACGGCCAAAATATCTTCACCCTCAATCAAAAAATAAGCCGTTAAAAGTGAAGCCAAAGACGCGAAGATGAGAGGAACCAAACTCGCAGCAGTAAGGTCAATCATGATCACTTCCACAGCGAATAGAAGCGCAGCTACGGGGGCCTTAAACATGGCCGCCAAGGAAGCTGTTGCAGCGCACGCGATAAGCAATCTGCGACGTTGGAAGTTCTTCTTCGTTCTTGAAGCAATTTCAGAACCAATCGTTGCTCCAGCCTGTACTGCAGGTGCCTCAAGACCACCAGAACCTCCAAACCCCACAGACAAAATGCTGGTGACTACAGGCGCAAAAAGCCAGGTCCGTTTTAAAGCACCTCGCCTTGTAGAAAGAGCGTGAAGCGTCGCCGGAATCCCACCACCAGGATGATCGCCTCCAAGAACCTTACGAACAAACCAAGCAGTTAACAGCAGACCTATTATGGGACCAAAACCCAAAAGAGGGGACCACCCTGAGTACGTTTGGGCCGAGAAAATTCCTGACCGAATGAAACTGACACCATTCTTAAGCAAGACAGCCACGAGCCCAGCAAGAACACCCACGATACTTGCCCAAAGTAATATAGCTCGATCCGACTTTAGGAATTCCCAAGCCTTAGAGCTGAGACTGTTGATCATATTCTAATGCTTACGATAAGAACATCATCGACCTGTTCTTCATTCGTTTTCCAATCATCGAATACCCGAGAGAATTCTTCATCGTGTTCAGAAATCGGCAGCATAGAAACCCGAACAATCAGTTCTCTAAACCTTCTGCGCATAAACTTCTTCCCTGAGGGTCCACCAAACTGATCCACGAAACCATCTGTTGAAGCAAAAATTGTATCACCCGTTTGTAAAGCGAAGGTTTGTTCGGAATAGTTTTTCGACCCTGGTTCGAAAGATGCAATCGCAAATTTATCAGATTTAAGCTCGTGTAATTCACCGTCACGCACGATATAAAGTGGATTATTTGCCCCTGCAAATTGCAGCTCCATTTTCTCCATATCTACAGCAATCATCGCCAAATCCATTCCGTCTTGGAGATGTGTAGGAGAGGATTCTGAACGAAGTACATCAAGGGCCGCAGAATTGAGTTTGTCAAGAATTTTGCAAGGTTTCGTGAACACTTTCGTGACGTGCGTCAAAGCATTGTACCCCACCAAACTCATAAATGCACCTGGAACCCCATGACCTGTACAATCAACGGCTGCGAGAAGTCTCACTCTGCCCACCGAGTGGAAAAAATAAAAATCTCCACTTACGATATCTCGGGGACGATAAAACACCGATGCCTGATCAAAGACTTCGGAGACTTCTTTTTTTGTGGGAAGAATCGCCGTTTGAATCCGTAACGCGTAACTAATACTGTCCTGTAAATCGCTTAAAAGTTCTTCAGCACGTTGTTTCTGTTCGCTCATCTCAGCCGTCCTATTTTCAACTTTTATTTCAAGTTCTCTTTCTGTGGTGGCCAAATCGTCCCTCATACTTAAAAGTGCATGGCCGAGAGAATCCTCATCACTTAATGGCTCGTATGGCGAGTTAAAATCACCCGAACCCACGGCTTCAGAAAAGACCCGTGTTTTGTGGAGACCTTCGGCAAGTCGATTTACAGCGACTGCCATATCGCCTATTTCATCTGGGGTAATGGGAACAGGACCGTCAGGCTCCTTCCCTTGCCCCATATACAATACAGCACGTTTCAGCTGTCTAACAGGCACAAGAATGGAACGTGTGACTGCCAGCCCCACAATGATTCCTAGAATTAAAACCAAAAGCGCAACTGAGCCCGCGTAAGTATTAAGATCTTCTCCAAGTTGCTCCATTCGACCTGTGGATGCAAGAAGAGATGCGTTTTGGGATTCAGTAAGTTTGTCCAACCTGTCGCGAATACGTTGCGTAAAAAGAGGAAGACTGGACCCCTCTAAAGCATAATACTCCGCATCCATCATCGCGATTGGATTGTCATAGCTAGAAAAATCTGGAAGCAAACGCATAATCTCGTTATACGCGATAAAAAGATAATCTAAATCTCTTTGTAGACTGTCGAGCTGAATCGTCGCATTTTCATCCCATGCAAATTCCATGTTCTTGAGGACAGAATATTGAGAGGGTATCGTCTGATCTATAAGTTCGACCAAACCACTCTTTTCTGGATCATCAGTTCTGCTTTGTACTGTAAGCCAGTGTTTGATTCGTACTCTCGATTCCCCGATAGATCTGTCTAAATCTTCTAGTGCACCTATACTTGGCACCAGTACATTGTCTATGTTTTTTCCAAGCTGACGACTCTCCCCCAACATCGTGCGGGTGCGTAAAAAGAGTACACTTACAGCCAAGGTAAACACCCCAAATCCAAGCGCCATCCTCCAGCCTATCGTGAATCTAAAACGGCTTCTATTTTCTGGTGTTGTAATAATTCCCAAGCTATTTAATTGCCTCTTCTAAAAGGCTTTTATATTTCTCACTTTCCTCATTCTGACTCAAGGCACGATAAATCGTCATCAGGCCTTTTAAAGTCTCCATTCTATTTCTCTCCATATTGTGAGCAGCCAACATGGGCTCGAGGGCTTCTTGAAACAGCAATACACAAATATCCTGTATCTCCATTAACTTAAACATTGACGTTGTATGGTCAATGGACCTAAGCTCTGAAACACCCCTGTTATATAAATTTATAGCCAAATTATATCTTGCTGTATAATCTCGCCCATCCAATTCAATTGCCCTCAAATAATGGCTTACTACTTTTTCAAACAACGCTTCTTGTTTTTGCGTTCTTGACGTGTTGTTCAAATCAATGCTTTCTAAGAGAATCCGATTCGCTTTGGCAAGATTTTTCTCTAACTCCACCTCCTCTTTCACCCAATTTTCATCAGGATTTAGTACATTTTTAATCTTTACAAACTCCATAAAATACTTCAGCACTTCTCCGTCCATCCCCATCTGAAAACCATGAACTCCTTTCACGGCATCATTCATATAGGTCTTTGAAAGGTAGTCAAGTGCCTCTTCCACCAATTCTGAAATCGCACCCGGAAAAGCACTGTTTTTATCAAGTTCATATGCTTTCATCAATTGAATGACAGCGATTGATCTTTCGGCACTGGCTGTTTTTGAGGTTGACGAATTAAGAAAGGCACTGTCCTTATACCTCCCTTTGTGCGCATAACCCGCAACATACCATGCTCTAGCGTCATTCTTCGCATCGTTTTTAAGATGAGGCTCTATCATCATTAGCGCATTGTCATACGCGCCTTCTTCAGCAAAAGAAATGGCTTCGTCTATCAGATTTGCGGTTGATCCAGGTTGAGCAATGGCAACGACTGAAAGCAAAAGCGCCAATCCCAAAAATGACAACCCTCTATTTAGAAGATGCATGTTCATCGTGTTACAGCCCATGACAAGATTCTATTACCGACAATTAATCCTCTTAAAACAGCATTATCCATATCTAACTCATATCTAATCTTACTTGATTGAACGAGGAAATTCATCACTGCTCCTTTTGGCATCTGTAACGCACCATTAACTGATGTGACAACCATAACTGGCTGGTTGCCTGTAGATTTAATCAGTGTCGCAAGATCATTGCCTTCTGATTCCGTATACAATATATGCGTAAACTCCGTCATTTCTGCGTCCTCATACCACACCATTTCCAACATCTGACTCCCAATAGACTGACTAGAATATTTCTCAACTAGAAAATCAAAAAGGACTCTGTTGCCATGGATTCCAATCTTGAAATTCCCTTCTTTTGTTTCTTGAGGCCAGTCATTTGATCTCGCAAATTGAAATAAAAAACTTGCCTTCGTAATCGCTATTGTATCGGCCGAATCCAACTTAGGCCCTCCCTGATCACCCTGAATCCAGGCCAATCCAAGTCCGGCAACAATGGCGATACACGCGAGGAAAACCCAAACAGGATTATTTAGTGGCCGGTTGCGAATTTCAGCTTTGTGCATCTTACGAAGATAACTTTTCAATACACTTCTATTCCCCTCTCATCATAGGGTTTCAAACGTCACAATGTGAGTGAATCACTGTTCCTTAAAAAAGCGAGCGGGTCGTATCTCCTCAGGCAGAGGGGTTTGGTCAAAGATGAAGTTCGCCAGGTGTGACGCAGTGGTCGGACCTACGAATACGCCACGGGTGCCCAAACCATTTAAAATGTACGTGTTATTTAAATTATTTACTGGGCCGGCATAGGGACGGCGGTCCGTCGAAGCGGGACGAAGACCTGAAACATGGTCCGTGATTTCAAAGTTGTCAAAAACGTGGGGGGCGATGATCGGTTGAAGGGCGAGAAGCAATTCGGAACGTCCCGCGTCGGTGGGTTCACTTTTCGTGACGTTCCATGTGTAGGTGGCGCCGAGTTTAAATGTGGAATTCCCTCGTGGGAGAAGCCACTTCACTCGGTTCACACACATTCCATGTGTGTTTATTGGAGATTGTATTGTCAAAATCTCTCCATGATCGCTCGCAATTTTAAGGCCGATGGAAGCGAAATCTTGTGTAGCGCCCACACCTCGACAATCAATGACATGAGAGAATTTGGGAGGAGTCTGGGTTGCGAAATCCCAACTTTTCTCAAAGAATTTACCTCTTAACTCAAGGTTTGAACGAAAGGACTGCATGAGCAGAGGCAAATCGACCCAACCCGCTTCGGGAACAACGCCAAATCCATGTGGCGCAATGACATCTTGCGGACAATCATCCGAGATCTCAGAAAGGAACCCGGCAACTGGATGTGAATCGTTCAGCCGTTTGGACCAAAGGTCTCGGTATTGTGAATTGGGGAAAACCCTCATAATAGGCGCAATGTGAAACAGTTCTCCTTGAAGGTTTAAAAAATGCTCTAAGGATTGATAGGTCTCACGCATCGCATTCATATGCTCCTGGGCATTCCAAACTTCGACACATCTTTTAAATGATACTGGGTTAAACATCCCCGCTGCCACCTTCGTTGCACTGTTCGATTCAGGACCCGATTTGGCACCAGAATTCCAAACCTCATAATCGACACCGCGTTTCTCTAACTCCCAGGCCATAAGAATTCCCGACAGACCGGAGCCTACAATAAGAAACGTGTCTGTTGCAGATGAGGGCATATTAATCGAACGTGCTAATCAATAACGCCTAGCTCTCGCGCGACCTTTTCAAATGCGGCCAGGGCGTGATCCAAATGTGCACGCGTGTGCGCTGCAGAAAGCTGAACTCTAATTCTCGCCGCTCCTTGAGGAACGACTGGATAAAAGAAACCGATGACGTAAATACCTTCTTCGAGGAGGCGATTTGCCATCTGTTGTGAAAGTCTCGCATCTCCTAACATCACAGGAACAATCGCGGACTCGCCATCATTAAAGGGAAGACCTGCAGCGCGAAGACCTGCTTTAAAATAGTTTGTGTTTTCCTCCAAACGGTCACGAAGCTCAGTGCTCTCGTCGAGCATCTTGAACACCTCAATTGAGGCGCCTACAATATTTGGAGCAAGTGAATTTGAGAAGAGATAGGGACGAGATCTTTGGCGGAGTAATTCTATGATCTCTTTGCGGCCGGTTGTGAATCCACCCATGGCGCCACCTAACGCTTTTCCGAGCGTACCAGTGATAATATCGACTCTTCCCATAGCGTCATGAAGCTCAATTGAACCTCTGCCCGTCTTCCCTATAAATCCAGTTGCATGGCACTCATCAACCATCACCAGCGCTTCGTATTTGTCAGCGAGGTCACAGATTTTTGAGATCTCTGCCACATAACCATCCATAGAGAAAACACCATCTGTTACAATGATTTTAAACCGCGCTCCCGCTTCATTTGCGGCTTTAAGCTGAGTTTCTAGATCAGCCATGTCATTGTTTGCATAACGGAATCGCTTCGCCTTACAAAGTCTCACGCCATCAATAATTGAGGCGTGATTTAACGAATCTGAAATGATCGCATCTTCTGCCGTGAGCAAAGGCTCAAAAACACCGCCGTTTGCATCAAATGCAGCAGCATATAGAATGGTATCCTCGGTTTCATGAAAATCCGCAATCGTCGTTTCTAATTCCTTATGAATATCCTGAGTTCCACAAATAAACCTGACTGAACTCATGCCAAACCCATGCGTATCTAAGGTCTTCTTCGCAGCCGCCACCACCCGACTGTTGTTGCTGAGTCCCAGATAGTTGTTTGAACAAAAGTTGAGTACCTCCGTGCCGTCACTCAGGACAATTGATGCTTCCTGAGATGATGCTATAATTCGTTCACTCTTAAACAGTCCCGCTTCCTCGATATTAGCGAGTTCACCCTGAAGGTGAGATTTCATTTTTCCATACATGATGCGAAGGTAAGGGGAATGTTATTCCCCCGTTCACAATGTCTTCATCCACCTAGAACAAGTGGGTAATTTCTCTCTCCATGTCCCATGGGGTTGTTGTATTTCACAGGATATCCTGAAGGCACGTGGGATGAAATTATTTCTTTTATTGTAAGACCAAATGGATTGTCAAAAGACTGACCGTCAGCGATGGTATTGTCTCTTAAATCGTCAAACGTTCCGACAATAAGTCCATCGGCCTTTTCAAAAATACCCGCCAGTTTTAAAGCGAGGAACATGCGATCGATGTGATACAGATATTCATCCAAATCTTCAAGAAAGAGATAAGAGCCTGAGACATCCGGAAAATAGGGTGTGCCCAGCAAAGCGTATAAAACACTGAGGTTTCCTCCAGTAATTTTAACTTCTGGCGTGACACCAAAGTCACCGCGAAGGGACGACCACAAAGCATCGACATCAGAACGTAAGGTCGATGGCAAAGTCGAGGCGACCGGGGCATGAAGAGAGGCGATTCCGAGGTTTGTCGACCAGGCATGAAGAGACGTGATGTCCGAAAACCCTACAATCCATGTTGGATCCGCGAGATAAGCCGAGGAATCGAGGAGTGGCAACAGCCTTCCTGACCCGTAGCCACCTCGAAGTGCAAAGACTGCCCGTATCGACGGGTCTCGAAATGCCGTGTTTAACAACGCAGCACGATGGGAGTCAGACCCCCCAAATTGATGGTCACGTTTGTCTAGCCCTTTGGGGATTACTGGAGTGAACCCCCCAGCAACAACTGCCGAAGCGGCATCTTGGATGACATCCTCTGTGGCAAAGCGTGCTGGGGCTACAAGCATGATTTTATCGCCCGGTTGAAGGTATGTAGGTCTTGAAGTGTTCATTTTAATTGGGGTTAAGTTAATGAGTCTGGGAGTAGTGAGGTATTTTTGGGGCTCTGAGTTTTAATAAACACAAATGAATTCAATTCGCAAACCGAAAAGACGGCTGATTACATCAGCGTTGCCCTATGCAAATGGCCCTATTCACGTAGGACATATGGCGGGGGCGTATTTGCCTGCGGATATTTACGTGAGATATTTAAGGAGTGCTGGGGAAGAAGTCGTTTGGGTGTGTGGCAGTGATGAACATGGTGCCGCGATTACTTTGCGTGCAAAAAAGGACGGGATTACCCCAAAAGAAATCGTTGACCGGTATCACAATGAGATGCAGGGAGCCTTCAAAGGACTCGACATCAGCTTCGATCACTACAGCAGAACATCGAGTGAAAAGCACCACAAGGTCGCGCAGGAATTCTTTTTAAAACTGCTAGAGACCAAGAGCTTT
>Ga0308011_10001639_pt1 | contig 10010 bp, 10 predicted proteins | sample Neamet177_FD_203144 | JGI IMG/M metagenome (GOLD analysis project Ga0308011, IMG submission 203144) | Marine microbial communities from water near the shore, Antarctic Ocean - #177 | ecosystem: Environmental > Aquatic > Marine > Unclassified | place: Southern Ocean | collected 2014-07-25
GGGAGGCGCGCCAAGGTAAGGACTGGGAGGCGTCCGACCGTTATCGTGATGAGTTGGCCGGAAAAGGCTGGGTCGTTAAGGATGGACGAGAGGGCTACGAAGTTGTGCCGTCATGAAGGTTTGCGTGGCTTCGCCTTACCCGCTCTCCGAGCTAAAGGGGAATAGTGTCACGACCAGACGGATCGTGAGCATTCTTCGGGAGGGGGGGATTGAGGCCCGAGCTTCCCATCTCTATGACGATTGTCCCGCAGATGTGTTGATCTCTCTTCATGCGGTGAAGGGGGCACCGGCAATCTTCGATTACCGGGCCAAGGTTGCGAATGGGCTCGTAATTGTTTTGATCACGGGGACGGATCTCTACGAAAGTCTTCCGAGAGGTTCCGAAGTGGGGAACCGCGCGCTCAGGGAGGCAGACCGAATTGTGGTGGTTCAGGAAGCGGCAATCGCACGGTTGCCCGAGGCTTTTCAGGAAAAGGCGGTGGTGGTTCCAAACAGCCTTGATCCCATGGGGATTAGGGCAAATCCCGTGGTGCCTCCGTTTGCGATCTCGGTTGTGGGGCATCCGCGCCCGGTGAAAAGGCCGTTTCTAACCATTGAAGCCGTCGCAAAGAACCCCGCATGGAATGACGTGGAAGTTTGGCAAATCGGAGAGGCCTTGGACGAAAGTTCCCGTAGAGTTGCGGGAAAGTGGGCTCAAAAGGATCCCCGTTTTCGGTGGTTTGGCGGACTGCCCCGTGAGGAAGCTCTCCAGCTCATGGCGATGAGTTCTCTCACAGTCAACAGTTCGGTTCTTGAAGGAGGGGCAAATGCCATTTTGGAAGCGATGACGATTGGGGTTCCTGTTTTGGCCAGTCGAATTGAGGGGAATCAGGGGCTTTTGGGAGAAGGTTATCCGGGGTATTTTGATGAGGGAAAATTAGAACAAGTTCTCGAGGCGATTATTAATAGGCGGGTTGATTTGAAAGGTTGGGCTCATCTTGCCACTCAAAGGCTCCCGCTTTTTTCCCGAGAAAAGGAGTCCGGATGTTGGCTTGAGTTGTTAAAGGATCTAAACTATCAGCATGAATCTTCATGACGGAACTTGTTAGAAATATTGCTGAAATTGGGGCCCAGTTTGCAATCGATGGCACCTTTGTCGCGGGTGAAGAAATTGAAAGTGGTCATATCAATACGACCTATCTTGCTTCGTATGAAGATGACGAAGGGGAAGCGAAGCGCTACATTCTCCAGCGTATCAACGAAAATGTTTTTCCCGAGCCACTTGTGGTGATGAAGAACATCGAGCTCGTGACCCGGCACATCAATCGGAAGGTTTATCGGCACAAACATGACTTTGGTGGGCAGACCCTGAATCTCTATCCTGGTCGGGACGGGAAGAACTGTGTGATCTGTCCTGCAGGTGGAGTTTGGCGCTGCTATAACTGTATCGAGGGTTGTCGTACATACGACGTTGTTGGAAACAGCCGCCAGGCCTATCAAGCCGCCAAGGCGTTTGGTGCCTTCCAGGATCTTGTGAGTGATTTGCCGGTGGGAAAAGTCTCTGTAACTATCCCCGATTTCCACGACACCCCGGCGCGCTACGCGCGTCTCATGGAAGCGATCAAAAAAGACACGCACGGTCGGGTCGATCATGTGCAGGATGAAATTACCTTCATTACCTCACGGCAGGAAATCACCACGGTGCTTCTGGATCACCTTAAGGCGGGGCGCCTCTCCGAGCGCGTAACCCATAATGACACCAAGCTCAATAACGTCATGATCGATGCTCAGACCGACGAAGCGGTTTGTGTGATCGATCTCGACACCGTCATGCCCGGATTGGCCATTTATGATTTTGGGGATTTGATTCGCGGTGCCACCAGCCCTGTTGCGGAGGATGAGAAAGACGTTTCCAAAGTCGAAATGCGTCTGCCTATGTTCGAGGCGATCGTTGAAGGCTACCTCGAAACCGCCAAGAATTTCCTCAGTCCTCTCGAGATTGAGTTGCTTCCTTTCTCGGCCAAAGTAATTACGATGGAGACTGGGATCAGATTCCTTACCGACCATCTGGAAGGTGATCAATACTTTAAAATTCAGCATAAAGGTCACAATCTCGACCGATGTCGGACGCAGCTTGCCTTGGTGAAATCGATTGAAGACCAAGAGTTAAAAATGAACGCCTTTGTTGCGAAGTGGACCCGGGCGTGAAATGAGGCTTTTGTTTCCCCACACCTCGCATTAACTCTCCCCCATGTTTAGCGCGAGTGACTTGAGTGAAGATCAGATTGAAACCATCAAGGCGTGGGTTTCTGAGGGTGCCCAGATGGCGGATGTCCAGAAACGCCTCAAGAATGATTTTGGTTTTAACGTGACATACATGGACACCCGTTTTCTCTCCTTGGATCTTGACTTGGAATTCCAGGTCGACGAGGAGCCCGAGCCCGAGCCCGAGCCCGAGCCCGATAACCAAGCCGAGCCCGATAACCAAGCCGAGCCCGATAGCCAGCCGGCCTCCGACCTTGCCTTAGCTGATTCATCTCCGGTGGACTCTCCGCCGGCCGCCCCTGCTGGTGAGGACAGCGTTACTGCCACTCTTGATGAAGTCGCCCGTCCTGGTGCCATGGTCAGCGGAACTGTCACTTTTAGTGATGGCATGAAGGGCGCCTGGCTCATCGATGAAATGGGGCGCCCGTCTATTGACCCTGATCAGGCCGGTTATCAACCTACCGAGTCAGATCTAGCGGCATTCCAGAAAAAGCTTCAGGTGATGCTTGATGGGCATGTTTAAGGCCTTTTAGGACTCACGGATTGCGGAGTCTCCCCGGAAATTTCCCGATTCTTGCTTAAAGCGGTATTTATTGGGAAGTCCCGACAATGACACGTTTCCAGTTCCGTTGAAAATCGGCGTTTTCTTCGGAAAATTCCTCAGCCAACTCGTTGGCGAGGGCTGTCTTCTCCATGAGCCAGGCAAAGGCGATTTCGGCGGCTTCTTCCCCGGAGTGCTCCTTGATGAGGCGTTCCGGCTTTAAGTTTGTCCAGGGAATGAACTCCCCGCTGTCGAGCGTGACCCCTTGTGAGTTCCCGGAGGCGGGAGTGATTTCGGTCCCGTCGTTTTTTTCGGCGGCCCAATCCGTTTGAGAGGAAAGGTCTTTGATGAATCTGCCGGCCTTTTTTTCTAAATACCGCCAAGCCCAGACGGCATCAGCGGGGGCGTGAGTTGGAGGATTATCGAGAATAGCGGTGATTTTGGCCAGCCTAAGAGCCTTTCCGTGTGTTACGAGAATGGGGTGAACGTCATTCCAGCTGACTGATTCGGTCACGGCGGGGTCCTGCTGAAATTTTTTACGAAGACGGGCAAGGTAGATTTGGCGGGCCCTTAGATTGTATAGGGCACGACCTTTGGTGCGGAGTTGTTGCGCGGCAGCTGCTATTTTTCTGATATTCTCACTGGCGACATTGGCATCTTTGACTTCTGGCAAGTTTTTGAGGCTGGCCAGAACTTGCCCGTCAGCGAGATAGACATCAGCGAGGGTCTGATAGCGTTGAAACCATTTGTATTCAGGAGAGAGCGAGATGCTGCGGACTTTTGCAAAGGTTGGTAGGGCGGCTTCCCACTGGCCTTGTTCCCACTGCTTGAGCGCTAGGGCAAAGGACCCTAGATACTCTGCGATGGAGTCGGGGTTTTGGGGGATGTCACTTTTAAGCGGAGGGGGGATGTTACGGAGAACTTTTCCCATGCGTCGAAGTTCGAGGACGATGGGGGTGTTGTTTTTGACGGGTTTGAGATCGGAAAGGGTCTGGGTGACAAGCTTGCGGGCCTCACCCGGCCGTCCATCAAGTGAGGCGGAGATGCTCCCTTCGAAAGAAGCCCAAGCCCGGCTCATTCGAGGGAGGGAGTCATCAGTGGAGATGGCCAAGAAGCTCTCTCCAGCCTTTTCGAAATCCTTGCTCGCGATCAAATCACGGGCAGATTGCCAGGCTTGGGCGGTTTTCTGGTCAGCTGATCCAATCGGATTGAAGGTTTTTTTTGGGGTGTCATTGATAATCGATTCTGGGCCATTAGCTCGGTTGTTCTCTATTTTTTCCCAAGGCTTCCAGAGGAATGCTCCTGCTCCGAGTGCGATCAGAGTGAGGGAAAAGACCGTGCCAAATCCGATTCCGCTTTTACGACGTTTCCTCCGCACTTCGCTGTGGGTGGGCCTTACGGGTGCGGCGCCCCCGGTTGAGCGTTTGGCTTGCTCAAGGGCTTTCATGACGTCCTTGTAACTCCCCCAGCGGTGTTCGGGCTTGTATGCCATCATACGGTCGACGACCTCGCCAGTGATGGGAGTGACCCAGTTGGCAACTTTGCAAAGGCGGGGGATTGTCTGCTTGGCGCGACGAAGGACGCTGTTGGAGGTCGAGGTCGATTCAAAAGCGGGGCGACCGGCGAGAGCTTGGTAGAGAGTGGCTCCGAAGGCGTAGATGTCGCTTCGGAAATCTTCAATTCCTCGCTCGAGCGCTTCGGGAGGGACATAGTAGGGGGTTGCCCAAATTTCCTCTGCTTGCGCGCGGCCATCTTTCGTGATGAGAGCTAGGCCAAAGTCGATAAGTCGGGCGCGGCCTTCGCTGTCGATGAGGATATTGGCGGGTTTGACGTCACGGTGGATCATGCCGGATTGCTTCGCGGCCCGAAGACCGGCGGCGACTTGGATGGCGATGTCCAGAACCTCGTCTTCCGGCAAGGCCCCGCGCTGCGCCATGATACGCTCAAAGCTGAGACCTTCGAGGAGCTCCATGACGAGATAAAATCGTCCATAGGCCCGTCCGAGAGCATAGACCTTGACGACGTTGGGATGGCTGACTTGCGCGGTCAGGCGGCCTTCATTTTCAAAGGCCTGAATACGAATTTCGTCATTGCAGTATTCTTCGTTGAGGACCTTGATCGCGACTTTCCGATCAAGCGTAGTGTCCCAACCGACAAAAATCACGCTCATGCCGCCGATGGCATAGCGCTGATCCAGTCTGTAGGCGCCAAACTCCCTCTTTACGTGAGTTTCTGTCGAGCAAATGGGGCAGATAGCAGCCTCAAAAGGACCAAGATTGGTGACGTCAAGAAGTTCCCCGCATCCCCCGCAGGGTTCGTGAATGTATTTTTCAGCGGGGGCATCGCTCACGTTCAACGGCTAGGCTAACGTCTTTCCAGCATTCCACCCAAAGGGCCTCCGGACTGGCCTCCTTGCCCCGGATCATTCCAGGGAATATTGCTGTCCTCGGAATCTTTTGGAGGGACGGCCTTACGTTCGGCTGTGCTCGTGTTGGCACAGGAAGCGAGAGCGAGTGAGATGATGGCGAGAAGTAAAATACGCATGGCCAAAAGGTAGTCTTCCCAGCACACGGAGCAAGGCGGGAATTTGTGGAAAATTCACCCCTTTCCTTGAGTCCCGGCGCGGTGTGGACTCGCGTTTTTTTCGATAAATTCGATGATGTTTGGCACGATGTCTTTGCCGGTGGCAGTTTCGATTTCTTCGAGGCCAGGAGATGCTTCGCTCATGATATTCTGGAACCACTTGCAATGAACCGGTGAATTTTGTCACCGAGCAATTCTCTTTCTGAATAAAATTCTTCGGAAGCTGATTTGGACGCCAGATGGAGAAAGGAGTCTCTACATGCGAATTTTGATATGATCAATCAGCCTGATGTCCCCATAAAAGCAAGCTGTTGCGAGGACGGCGGGACGGTTGACTTTGGGGACGGGCTGCAGTGTCTCGGCGTCCACCAGTTGGAGATAATCGATGGAAAAATCCTCTGGGGCGTCGGAGAGGAGGTGCTTTCTGGCAGCCTCAAGATAAACTTCGGGCTTTTGTTCCCCATTTCCATTGAGATCACGGGCAGCTTTGAGGGCCCGCCGGATTCTGGGGGCGTCCTGGCGTTGCTCCGGGCTAAGACGGGAATTCCGGGACGAGAGTGCGAGACCGTCGTTTTGCCGCACTGTGGGGTGGCCAGTGATTTTCACCGGGACATTGAGGTCCCGGACCATGCGCCTGATAATCGCGAGCTGTTGGAAGTCCTTGTTTCCGAAGATCGCAACCTCAGGCTGGAAGATGTTGAAGAGTTTTAGAACGATGGTCAGGACTCCGTCAAAATGGCTGGGGCGAGTTGCTCCGCAAAGATGCTTGGTCAGGAGGGATTCGGTCACGAGAATCGAGCGGTCGTCGTGGTAAAGCTCGCTTTTGTCAGGGATAAAGGCGATTTCGACACCTTCAGCCTCGCATCGAGCGAGGTCCTCTTCCAGCGGTTGCAGATAGCTGCTGAGATCGCTGGCGCGGTCGAATTGGATGGGGTTGACGAAGATCGAAACGACAACCGTTCCCTTGCTCCCGACTTGTTTCCGGGCTTCTCGAATGAGGGCGAGATGACCTTCATGAAGGGCTCCCATCGTTGGAACGAGGGCAAGTGGGCGGGAAAATTCTTGCAACGAGGCCCTTACAGAGTTGACGTCTGGGATACGTGTGATCATCTAAGTCAGTGTCGATGAGTTCTACGCAAAGAACCATGAAAAATCATTTCTGCTTCCTTCTTTTGCTTCTTGCTGTCCATTTTGGTCTGTCGGGAATCGTTCTTGCCCAGAACAATGGAGGAAAATAACAGGTTCAGCCTGTCATTGACGATTATTCTTCTAAAGCCATACTTCACTCAAACCCAATCTCCACCGAATACGAATATCATGAAGCTGCCTATACTTTCCTTCCTTGCCGGCCTTGTCCTGCTCTCCTCCATAGCCCATGGCCAGAACCGTCTCAAGATTGCCACCGTGAGCATGGAGCGTCTCTTCAATGAGTATCACCAGACGACCACGGTGCAACGTGATATTAATATCGAGCGAGCCCGCATTCAAAAGGACAACAACAACCGGCTCGCCAGTATCCGGGAGATCGACGCCAAGCTTCAAAGAATCCGGGAACAGCTTATAGACGAGAAACTCGGGGAAAAACAGCGCCGTGCACTTGGCGATGAGTCCCGTGAATTGTCACAGGATGGAAAGTCCAAAGAGCGTGAACGCACCGAATTTCTTGAGCGTCGTAATCGTGCTCTTAGCGAAAAGATGCGCAAACAGATGCGGGGGATCCTTGTGAAGATCCAGCGCACCGTTAGCGAGCGGGCCAAGGAAGGAAACTACGATTTCATCTTCGATACTTCCGGAAACAGTAATCAAGGGATTCCCTTCGTGCTGCACGCTCGTGACACCACGGACCTGTCCGATTCTCTTCTCGAAGAGATCAACAAGGACGCCGAATAGGCGCCCGATTAGCCCCAACTGCATTTTTTGGGTGTCGCTCGGCTGGCAACAACTCCACACCCTCATCGGTATCGCGCCGACCGAGGACTGGGAGGACGTCTACACCGGAATCGGGTCCCTCAATGAGGCCGGGCCGGATGAGGTTAGTTTTCTGGGCAACACTCGTTATCAGCCACAATTGGCGGAGACAAAGGCCGGTGCAGTTTTGGTTCCGGTCGGAGAATTTACGGCACCCGGTGACTGTCGGCTGATCCCGGTGGCAAACCCCTCAGCCTCTTTTTCCAAGCTGATTGAGTTTTTTCAGGCGGAAATCAATTCCTTTGCCCCCGGGGTTTCCCTTGGTGCCCATGTCGAGGAAGGGGCAACCTTGGACCCCCATTTTGTTCAGGTTTCACCGGGGGCGGTGATTGAAGCTGGAGCACAGATTGGTGTCGGAACGGTCATTGGTTCCGGCTGTCTCATTGGACGTGATGTTAAGATTGGCGAAGATTGCCACCTTCACCCGGGCTCCGTTGTGCGCGAGAGATGTACCCTCGGGAATCGCGTGATTCTTCAGCCCGGCTGTGTCATTGGCTCGGATGGATACGGGTTTGATCTCGTAGACGGCCGTCATCAAAAAGTCCCTCAGATTGGAATCGTGGAGATTCAGGATGATGTCGAAGTTGGCGCCAATAGTTGTGTCGATCGGGCCCGCTTTGGTAAAACAATCATTGGAGAGGGGACCAAGATCGATAATTTGGTTCAAGTGGCTCACAATGTCCAAACCGGTAAGCATTGCCTCTTGGTGGCCCAGTCCGGAGTAGCCGGGAGTGCTTCGCTGGGTAATTATGTGACCATTGCAGCCCAGTCCGGAGTGGGCGGGCACCTTGAAGTCGCTGATCAGACGGTGGTCGCAGCAAAAAGTGGACTTCTGAAAAATGTCACCAAGCCCGGCGTTTATATGGGATTTCCAGCCCGCCCCATGGCCATCGAGCAAAGAAAAATGGCAGCCCTGGCCCGTCTTCCGAAACTCCGTGAAGAACTCCAGGAACTAAAAAAGAAGCTGGAGGAACGCTCCGGAGAATGAGATGTTTCCCCCAACGAAATCACCTCCGATTACAAGCCATTGATTATGAAAATCTCCCTTCTTAAACGCGGCAGTCGAACAAGCGCTCTTCTTTTGTGCTCTTTCGGTTTGATCATCGCAGCCTCGGCCGAAGAGCTCAAGGTTGCCACCGTCAACATGACGACCCTTCTCAATAACTACCACAAAACCAAAGCGGCCGAGAACGAAGACCAAGTCGAGAAGATCGATATCAAGAAGGATGACGACGAGCGGCTCTCTGCCATTCAGGCCATGCAAGAAGAGCTTCGTAAGCTTTTCAATGAATTCAATGATCCTTCGCTCTCGTCGGGTAAGAAGAAGTCCATCTCCGCGACAGCAGCGGACCGCAAGGCAACGCTTGCTGCCTTGGAGCGGGAACGTGATGAGTTCTTACGGCGCCGGGGTCGTGCTCTCAATCAAAAGATGGGAGGTCTCATGGATCAGATCCGCGCGGATGTGCTCGAAGCCGTGAATGCCCATGCCGCCACCGCCACCGAGAATGTTGACTATGTCTTCGACAACTCCGGACTCACCACTTCCCAGGTGCCTTTCCTCATCTATGTGCGAAATAAGATCGACCTCACCGGCGCTGTCTTGGCAAAGTTGAACAAAGATGCACCGAAGGTGGAGGAAGCGCCCAAGGTTGCCCCCCCAGAGTAACACCCCTTTTTTAAAAGCCATTAATCTCAATCACGACTATGAAAATATTCAAATTCTTTACGGCTCTCCTTTTCGGAGCCTTTCTTTCCGCCCCTCTTTCCGCCCAGGACAAGGATGCTAAAATAGGAACAGTCGACATGCAGAAACTGCTCCGCGACTACCACAAATTTGAGCAAACCGCTGAGTCCTTAAAGGGATACCGGGAAGAGATGCAAAAACAAAACGTGGCCAGGGCGGAAGCGGTCAAGGAGATTGCCGAGGAATCCCGCAAGCTTCAGAAACAGGCGGAAGATCCAGCGCTCACCCGCGAAAAAAAGGGAGAGCTCTTCCGTGAGGCTACCGGAAAGCAAGAAGAAGCCCAGGCCCTTCAAAACGAACGAATTTCCTGGATCCAGCGCAAAAATTCCGCTCTTTCCGAGAAGGCTAACGTTGAGTTTAGCGGTATGCGCCTTGAGCTGATTAAAATGGTTCAGGAAGTGGCGGAAGCCCAAGGCTACGACTTTATTTTCGACCGTTCCGGAGCAAGCGGAGCCAACGTTCCAATTCTTTCCTACGCCAAGGATGCCAAGGATTTGACCGCCGTCATGTTGGAGCGAATCAATCGTGACGCGCCCGCCAAAACTGGTGAAGAGGAAAAGGACGCCGACAAGAATAAATAGTCCACATTCCAAATTCGTCTGAAAAAGACGTTGCCGAGCCATTTTCAGGGGTGTTTGTTAGACACTTATGAAGGTGGCTCTTTTCTTTTTCCTCATCGCGTCCCAATTACAGGCCCTTCCCAATTCAGTCCTCGGAGCGCTCGCCCAACACGACAGTTTTCTCAATGGGCAGGATGTGACAGATGTCATCCTCGCCTCGGGCACGTGGGAGGGTTCTCTGCCTCTTCCAGGTGAATGGCAGGCCGATGCGGGAGTGGCCAGTGCCAGCTCTTCCTATCTGATGGCGCGCCCAAAGGTTTTCGGAGTAGATGCCCTACTTGTTCGGGCACTTCACCGTGATGCAAATCTG
>Ga0308011_10001640_pt1 | contig 10006 bp, 10 predicted proteins | sample Neamet177_FD_203144 | JGI IMG/M metagenome (GOLD analysis project Ga0308011, IMG submission 203144) | Marine microbial communities from water near the shore, Antarctic Ocean - #177 | ecosystem: Environmental > Aquatic > Marine > Unclassified | place: Southern Ocean | collected 2014-07-25
AGTCCAAGTGTCGAAACATTTTGGCCAATCGGGGCATGACTCTCCCGCATCATTGATCCGGATTGTACCCCCGACTACGATTATCAGCAATGAGATTACCAACAATGCCAGTGGAAAGGCACTAGGGCGGGCCCACCAAACTCGGTCCATGCTTGAAGCCTGTTGCAGACCCCTTTTGAACACATTCCCATAGCGCTTGTTAATGGCCGGTAGTAGGGGGCGGGTTTTGTTGTGGATTGCGATTTTTCTATTGCTACCCATCACTATAACAAATACATCTTCAGAAAATGGAGAGGTCATAGAGGATGGTGATATTATTGCGATCCAATATATTGATTATTCGTGCTATCAACAATCATTAGAATGTCAAGCAACTGAAAGTGAGCATATAGTGGAATATTTCGGTGCTGATTGGTGTGAACCTTGTCAAATTGTAGAAGATAACTTAGCAGTGATGAATCGAACTGATACAGTTATTCTTCAGCATCATGCTTCTGTTGAAGATTATACTTACCTTAATTATTCAAATTTAAGATACGATGACAAATTTAGATTACTATTTATTCCAAGTTTAGTAATTGATGGCAATGGGTTACTTACCGGTTCAAGTCAATCGTTCGACTTGAATCAATCACTCAATAACAATACAGGATTGTTGAATGATAGCCTTGCCAATGTGGTGTTGAAAAATGACATTCTTAGTTGGAATCATTCCGCTGGTCAAAAATTGACAATTTGGAGATTAGACCCTACACAACATGAGAGTAGAAATTTCACCCACCAATACCTAGCATCCGATTCTATTACTATCGATTTGAACGATTCCAATATCTCCAGTCATGAAGGAGTTAATATCTCCGGCTTACTACAAAATTGGAGCGGTCGGCTAATTTTCATATTAGAAAACAATGGTTCTCCACAACTACGATCATATAGTGATGCAACTGCTACTAATATGGAATTTAATGATGATGAAAATGAAGCCTCCCCTCAATTAGAAAACTACAATTCAGCCCGCTATGCAGCGATATGGTTTGTAATAATGTTGATATTAATCACCCCTGCAATAATGCTCTGGGTAAAGGAAATAAAGAGTCCTAATCAATCAATTCTTGAACAAGAATGAATCTTTATTGAAGCGCTCTTCGGGGGTAGGTTCAAAAAGAGAAGGCATTAGCCCACGAATGCGAGTTCGCTCGTAGATGTCATTAAAATGGTAAAACCAGCACGAAAACATACACGTTTTGAACGCGCTAGAATCATTGGTGCTCGGGCACTACAAATTGGAATGGGTGCCCCGCTATTCGCCTCTGAAGATGTTCTTCGTGAAGCTTTTCGTGCAGAATTAGTTACTCTTTATGGATTGGAAGAAGCTTCAGTTCGTTTCGTATTAGATCCTCTAAAGATTGCTCTGTATGAGTATGAACATCATATGATTCCAATCGATATTGACCCTCACTTAGATTGATTGTCAATAACTATTGCTCAAGACTGAGCAAAGCCATAGAATTCTAAGTTCTTTACATCCGGCAGAGCATCTCGCTTTACCAATAATGTCCGAACCGACCAAAGATCAACAAAAATTCTGTATTTCAGAGTAGCATCGAGGTAATCAACACCACTTGAACCACCGGTTCCCATTCTTCTTCCAATCATTCTTTCCACCATTCTTGCATGATGAGAACGGAACAATAACATTGATTGTTCTAATTCTACTACAGAGTCAATTAATTTCCTTGGCCATGCAAGCAGAGGTAATTCCCGATATGATTCAATGAATAGCAAACCTGCTCTGCTTCTATTTATTTCTCCATCTGGCATTAAGAACGAACGAGCACCATCAATTCCAGCCTCTATCCTTGCCCTAACAGGCTCTTCTTCACCATGGCCAATTTCAACAATGTGAGATATTACTGATTCTCCATGCTCTGTCATCGCCTCGATATGACCTTCTACAAATTGCGAAATAGTCTCATTATCATCAGTATCAGAAGAAATTGAACCGTTGATCGGTGTGCGTCCTAACCAATCGGTTAGTACATCATTGAGTGATGGACGGGAAGAAACTTCTTCAAAGTTATCAAACACTTCTTGACTGACTTTACCTTCACCGACTAATTTCTTCATGTGCGCCAATGGGTCCATTCCACCCATACGTTGAGAATTATCCAGACCTAGAATTACTTCCAATTCCCTCATCTGCCAAGATTCAAATCCGGATGAAGTCCCTAATTTATCACGGAATGCCAGAAACTCTTGAGGATCAAGGGTTTGCATTACATCCCATTGATGAGACATCAAATTCATTATTGTAGTAACTCTATCAAAATGGTGAACTATTTGCGGGATTGATTGTTCATCAACACTACTTGCTGAAAGTAATTGATATGCTTCTTTCAACTCCCTTAGTACCAATTTAAACCATAACTCAAATGATTGGTGGACTATAATAAAATGTAATTCGTTATTACATGGAGCAGGTGAATATCCTTGTGGTCCACCTTGTAATTTCAAAAGGTCCTCTATACGAAGATATCCGCCGTAAGTCATCCTAGATGCTGGTTTGTCCTGTGCCATGGTTGGCGATTGTCACCAAGCCTTTGAATTGTTCACCCAATTACTTTGATTAATGACTATTGGGAAATAAATTGTCACAACGCAAATACTGAAAAAAGAGTTGTGAGTATAATGGATAACCTCCATTATTACTTTTGCACATTAATTTAGGATAACGCATATAGGGGGAATACTAAACCCCTCAACATGGGCGTAGATTCCAATACACTGGCTACATGGCTGGCCGACTATGACCCGAGTCAAATCACAATTGGAGTGGTTGCTTCTCATTCTTCATTGCAAATTCTTCATGGGGCTCGCCTTGAGGGTTTCAAAACATTAGGAATTGCCGTCGGTGAGAACAGACGCCGTTATTACAAGGCATTCCCAGGTGCTGAACCTGATGAATGGTTAATGCTCGAAGATTATAGAGAAATGCTGGATTATGCTGAATGGTTTCGCAACAGAAATGTTGTGATAATACCTCATGGTTCACTTGTCGAATATCTCGGCTCATCAAACTTTAGATCTTTACAGGTTCCAACATTTGGTAATAGAGGGATATTACATTGGGAAAGTAGCCGTGAAAGGCAGCGCCAATGGCTGGAAGCAGGTGGCTGTACAATGCCAAAGGTCTACACTGACCCTCACGACATTGATGGCCCTGTTATCGTTAAATACGCCGGAGCAAAAGGTGGAAGAGGATACTTTATTGCAAGAGATTACAGAGATTTCCGCAGGAATGCAGATTTAGAAGACGAGTTTACAATTCAAGAGTATGCATTGGGCTGCCGATATTATCTTCACTTCTTCTTTGACCCAACCGCAACTGATGGTTTCCAAGTTCAGGGACGAGGAAGTCACGCTGGACAAAATCTTGGTCGTCTTGAATTGTTGAGCATGGATAGAAGAGATGAGGCAAATGTTGATGAATTTTACAAGTTAGGATCTCTTAGGGATTTGAGGGAAAAGGGAATAGAGCCTTCATTCGTAGTAACCGGTAACCAACCTGTTGTAATTCGTGAATCATTACTTCCACGTGCTTTTGAAATGGCCGAGGGGACTGTTTCTGCATCATTTGAACTAGAAGAAGGGGCAAAAGGTATGATCGGACCATTCTGTCTTGAAACAATTGTCACAGACCAACTTGAATTCAAAGTCTTTGAAATCAGTGCAAGAATAGTCGCAGGGTCAAACCCATTCATTGGAGGTTCACCTTATTCGGATATCAATGAACCATTCATGTCCACTGGAAGAAGAATCGCTCGTTCCATTAAGAAGTCTATCGCTGACGGAACATTACTCGACATTTTGTCTTGAGAGTTTTCACTAAAGCAAATTATTAGGTTCGAGTTTGGAATTAATTCCAATCACTATGGATTACTTCCGTTCTAGGAAAAATGTGTTGCCTATCAATTACTTGAGGTAGGCAAAAACGGAATAAGCTTACCAGCAAGGCTTTGGACGTTGCGAGTTTGAATCCAAACACTACCTTGCCCTGTGAAGTTCATTACAAGACCTTCCCCACCAACGAGGAACGACTTCATGCCACCGACCTTGTTGACAGTGTATTGAACTGTGTCTTCGAAAGCAACAACATGACCAGTATCAACAGTGATAGTTTGTCCTGGCTGAACTGGTATTTGCTTGATTGCTCCAAAGGAATTGTACCAGACTCGGCCGACTGATCCGTCTTCGGTTGAGGCTTGGATGAAAAACATTGATTCACCACTGAAGAAGCCTTTTCCACCTTGGAATTTAGTATCGGTTTGAATATTGACACTCGATGCTAGGTAAGATCCGCCTTGAATGAACAACTTACGACCTGGTTGGACGTTGAATCCTTGGATATCACCAGGGGAACCTGGTGCAACGCTGACCCAGCCACCGGCTGCGCCTGCTGTGAAGGTGTTGAGGAAAAAGGACTCTCCACCAAGAGCCATTTTCTTGAGGGATTTGAAGAATCCACCGCCGCTTTTACGAGTTTGCATTTCTACGCCACCCATTGCCACCATGGCACCAGGTTCTACATTTACCGACTCGCCTGGAGCGAGGGTATAGGTCAATAGTGTGTATGCAGGGTTAAACTCAACGGTTTCTTCCATGTTCATTGGTAGAGCGAGTCACATATCATGGTTTCCTAACATTGTATTGAGCGTAATTAGTTGTAAAGTAAGTCCAAGTGAATCAAATCACCCTTTGAATTATCTTTAAGTGGACTCCTTAGGCGACATCATTGATTTTGAACAGAGTCTGGGGGCAGAGATATTATTGGTACCCATCCATATTAGTTCCATAGCCGACTGTACAAGATAGCCAATGTCATCAAAGCTACATTCACTCCCAAGAACAGGGTGGGTAGATGTTCAAGGTTGTGTGTAAGTGCTAATAATAGGATCAAAACTGATTGCGCACCGTATCCAAGTGTGGAAGAAATTGATAACTCAAAAACTAACTTTTCCGACCCCTTTCCTGCTAATTTGGAAATTATCCGGTCTTGCCAACTGAAAAAACAGAGGTATATGAAATGGAAAAAATTGACATTTTTTTGTCTTTCCCAAGGGTAAGCAATAGGCCGAATACGCTCATCAATTCGACTGGTCATGTCCCCGGAGCCTAATACCCTCATCATAATTGAAAAATGATTGAACACTGAGTACTGAAATAAGATAGCCAAAATAATTGTAAAGGTAAAGGTAAGTTCCCAACTCAAAAGTATTCCAAAGGCATACATTACTGCAACCAATCCCACTGTGTCTGCAATCGTGTCCCAATACCTTCCCACATGCGATGGCCTTTGACGTATACGGGCTAATTCGCCATCGACTGCGTCAATCACTCCTTTCACAACCAACAAAGAGCAAGCTTCGATTGCGTACCCCTCAAATATCAACCAGGCACCGAATAAGGAAAGCAACAAATGAAGATTTGTAACCTGTATGACAGAAACGGGTTTCGTCTCAAGGTATTTTGCAATAACTCGGGCAATTGGCCTTCCCCAATCAGAAAAATCTATGACTTTACTCTTGCCGTATTTCCGAACCATAACAGACACCCCTAATCCAACCCTAAAGTACTTCACAAATATGCCTTGAGTATGAAATTAATTGCCTAATGAGTCAAGTCCAGTAATTCACTTTAGGTTTGGTGAGCGCACGAGACCCATGTGTAAAGCGACTCCCACTGGCATCAACATCACTCCAAAGAACACGGTTGTTGCTGTGACCCAGCGCGGGCTATCTTGCTCCAGACATCGTTTCCACATCCACCTAGTGACGAAAATGTCTCCTGCAACCATGTGCGCCCAAGCGGCTGAAGCACCGGGTTTCGAACCCATGATAGCTGCAAGTCCATCAAGAATTCCTGCTGGGTTTAGAAAATCTTTGCCTAGATCAATTAGTCCTTGTGGAGCAGCGATGGTTACAGCCCACCAGATTAAGATTGGACCAAGGAAGAACCAAGGCCCTTGCATGAGTTTCTTAGTTAAATCGTGTTCTGGAATAACAAGCATGGCAAACCAGAACGGTCCGACCCACATTGTAGATAAAAAAAACGAGTAATCATAGACATCCATAGAATATGTTTTGACTGCTGTGTTTTAGTATATCGTTTTTAACAGTCAAACGATTCTTAGCAAAGTCTGGGATTTAACTGACTTTGTTTCAATCTTTCAACTCTTCAGATAATGCATCCAAATCGGGCATGCTAGGAACATCTTCAGTTTCTGAATCTGATTCTTCAGTATCTGTTCCGAGATTATCTACGGCTTCTAACTGATCTTCCAATTCCCTCTTCTTAGCGGCCCTTTCTTCAGGGGTTGCAACCTTGAATTCACAAACTAACTTGATTGGGTCTCCGTGGGTCAATGTACCATTGTATTCCATAAGTTCTCCTCCATTTGAAGTAATAATTTGGAACTTTGTTGGATCTCTTGTACGGCGTTTTGCATGTTTCTTGTAATGATGAACATAGACTTGGTACACTCCTGCTGGCGCTTTACCTTCAGGCCAAACAACATTTTCAACCGGCTTCTTGGTCTCAGCCCTTACATTTGCATCAACATCTAGTTCTCCGCCACAATTAGAAGTCTTATTTCCGCCATGTATGCGCTCGCCACTTGGACAAACGATATGCAAATCTAGATCATTGTAATTATTCCACATTAATGAGACTTGTACATCTGAAGAACGAGCCCCTTCACGTGCCAATCTCGCTTGCAGTTCTGACATTGCTCGCTGTGCTGCTTCGCGTGATTCTAGTTCCTGTTGCTTTGCAGCCTTTTTGATTTCTTTTAATCTCAATTTTTCTGCATCAGCCATTTCCTTTTGACGCAGGGTTTCTCTTTCTGCTGCTAAACGTGCTTCTTCTTCTTCACGAGCGATTCTATCTGCTTCTTCTTGTTCTAAGCGAAGACGTTCTGCCTCTTCTTGTTCTGAACTAAGTCGTTCTGTTTCCATTACAGCAGCAATTCTCTCACGTTCTGCATTTTCTCTTTCCTCAGCCAACTTTTTAGCAATCCGTTCTGACTCTTCCATAGCCAAACGCTCTGTCTCATCCATCGCCAAGCGGTTTTCTATTGCTTCACGCCTTCTCCGACGCTCTTCGACCAAAGCAAGTTTGCGGTCGAATTCATTTTTGGCTCGGCCAAAACCAGGAGTGTTATTTGCATTACGCAATCCTTCAGCGCTCATTCCTTGGCTAACATTAACAGATGCACCCTTACGAAGGAATATAGCCCAAATACCGATGAAAAATGCACCACCTAAAATAAGGGTCATGCCCATTGCGCCGGCGTCCATAGTCCCCTCTCTAAAAGTGGTAACTATTGAAACATTCCACTAAAAGGATTCAATTTTGTGACTGGAACAAAATTTACAAATTCACTTATGAGTCCTCATATGCCTATATGCGTGTTACTAATACACAAGCAAGATGAATAAAATCTCAATCAATTATCATTAATAAGAGCGACCGATTCGGTGAACTATGAGAGAAGCGCATATTTCTTGGCATGCAAATAGTATTGCCAAATCAGAATATGCTTCTATTGCCAAGGTAGCCCATAAATTAGAAGTTGTTGCCCATTTAGACATAGGTGAAAAGGGTATTCGCCAATTAATAATTCCAACCTTTAAAGAAGGAATGGGACCAAAAGATTTGAATGATATTCCATTTTTAACATTTGAAGCATCATTTTTAGAAGAGAATGATACTGGTCATCTTGTAGTTTGGAATTCACATCCTCTCTCTTTAGCAGCTATTGGTTTTCAAAATATCCATATTCTCCCCCCTTATACATTTGGAGGAGATGGAATAGAAATTACCGTTAGAGGTGTTCCTAGTGGAATCTCGGATTTCTTAAAGGCCTGTAGGTTATTTTTACCGCCAGATCAAGTGAAAATTGTCGAGATGGCTGACGATGAAGAAAAATTAGAACAATTACTTACCAAGAAGCAAATTGAATATGTGATTGCTGCTTGCTCGGTAGGGTATTACCAAACACCAAAAAATACTAGTTTGAGACTACTTTCCGAACAGATGAATATTCCTCGCTCAACACTACAAGAGCACCTCAGTCGAGCAGAAGCGAATCTTATGAATTGGGCTGCAGAATCATTAAGAAAGAACTAATTTCGGTAATCTTGAATTATTCCTAATGCATACTCACCCGAAACCTTGACCCTATGATGCTCGTGGGAGTGGCATGGATAGGTCAGAACGCCTTGAGAAACTATTGCCGAATGGTAGAGGGGTATGGATTCCAATCGACCATGGTGCATCCGATTTCCCTGTTGAAGGTTTAGTTGATACTGAAAGCACAATAAAGGCATTGATTCGTGCTGGAGTTGATGTGATTCTCGCTCAAAAAGGTGTAGTTAGTCACTATTCTCACCTTTGTCAAGGTACGAAAACAAATATGGTAGTCCATTTATCTGTTTCAACTAGGCATGCAGGGCCGGATTCAGCAAACAAAGTACTTGTTGGCCATCCAGATGAAGTAATTTCAAGAGGAGGGCTTGGTGTGTCCTGCCAAGTAAATATTGGCAGTCCTAATGAAGCCGAAATGATTGAAAGAATGGGTGAGGTTAGCCGTCAAAGCCATAAATTACAATTGCCTATGTTTGGGATGATATATGCTAGAGGTGAATTCTTGAACATAATGGAAGGGGATTCTACCCTTGGAAATGCTCATGCTGCTCGACTAGCATTTGAACTGGGGTGTGATGCTGCAAAGACTGTATGGACCGGGGATACTGAGAGTTTCTCAGAAATATGTCAAGGCGTTCCGATTCCATTATTAGTTGCCGGTGGACCTTCTACTGGTGATTCATTTACTATCTTGGAGATGGTAAGAACTGCATTGGATTGCGGGGCTAGTGGAGTTTGTATGGGCCGACAAGTATTTTCCCACCCTAACGTTGAGCAAATCGCAAAAGCGATTGTTTTGTTAGTTCATCAAGATTATTCAGTAAAAGATGCAATGGCATCGTGTGGCCTTTGAGGTGATCTGATGGAAGTGTGGCTGGATAATCGCGATAACCTCGCCGAATTATCTGCTTATAGCACAGATTGTATTAACTATGTCATTCAATCTATAGAATGCTCCGCTAAAACAGATTTACCGATAATATCCATTGATGGAAAAGGTCTTATTCAATCCGGAAATATCGTCGGAGAAATAATAAAAATTGATGGTTCAGAAGGTCAAAGTAAGGCTCTTTCTTTGGTTGGAAGTGTAAGTTGGTTATTACTCGAGTTTGAAAATTGGTCAATGATTCCGATTGAGAATATCATTGCCGCTTGTGCGGGTAGCCCGACAAAGGTGGCAGCATTATTACGCTCTCCAGCCGAAGCACAAGGGGCTGCATTTGCACTAGAAATCGGTGTTGACGCTTTGGTGGTGATTCCAGACCAACTGATGATTGATTCAGCAGCAATTGCAAAATCACAACGTGGAGAAGTCGCTGAAACTACTAATGTTGTTCAGAATAATGAAGAAATTAAATTACAACCATTGTTGATCACTAATATTGAATCTGGAGGATTATCGGATCGATATTGCATTGATTTGACAAGCCTCTTAGAAGTTGGAGAAGGGATGCTAATTGGTTCAAGTTCCTCATGTATGGCATTAGTTCATGGTGAGACCCTTGCTTCCGATTATGTGCCACCACGACCCTTTAGAGTAAATGCAGGGCCGCCTCATGCATACATTGTAATGGCAAATAGAACTACAAAATATTTGAGTGAACTAAAAGCAGGTGATGAAATATTGATTGTTTCTAGCTCTGAATACTGCAAAACTGCCACTGTCGGAAGGTTGAAAATTGAACGGAGACCAATGTTATTATTCTCACTCAAGAATACAAATGATAAAGAGGCCCAAATATTTACCCAACAAGCAGAGACTGTCCGTTTGGTCGGTACCGAAAAAGAAAATATAGCCGTA
>Ga0308011_10001642_pt1 | contig 10003 bp, 11 predicted proteins | sample Neamet177_FD_203144 | JGI IMG/M metagenome (GOLD analysis project Ga0308011, IMG submission 203144) | Marine microbial communities from water near the shore, Antarctic Ocean - #177 | ecosystem: Environmental > Aquatic > Marine > Unclassified | place: Southern Ocean | collected 2014-07-25
AATCGCATTGTTAAAAGAAGTCGAAAATACGAAATAATAGGATAATAGAATTCCTATCTTTGTAAAAAATTTAACAGATGACCAGAGTACTTTCCGAGCAAGAATTAGTAAGAAGAGAATCCTTACAAAAATTAAGAGATCTAGGAATTAATCCTTATCCAGCTGACCTATTTGATGTAAACACAACTTCAAAACAGATTAAGGAAAAATACAAGGAAGGTGAGCAGTTAAATGTAGTGATAGCAGGGAGATTGATGAGTAGAAGAATTATGGGTAAAGCCTCTTTTGCTGAGTTGCAGGATAGTGATGGAAAAATTCAAATTTATGTAAATAGAGATGAAATTTGTGAAGGAGAAGATAAAACCATGTACAATACAGTTTTCAAAAAACTATTGGATATTGGTGATATTATTGGAATTACAGGCACTGTTTTCATTACTAAAGTTGGAGAAATATCAGTAAAAGTAAAAGAGTTAAAGGTGCTTACAAAATCCTTACGACCTTTACCCTTACCGAAGGTAGATGCTGATGGAACGGTGCATGATGCTTTTACTGACCCAGAGAAAAGATACAGACAGAGATATGTGGATTTGGTAGTAAATCCAGAGGTAAAAGATGCTTTTATTAAGCGTACTAAATTAACAAACTCTATGCGTGAGTTTTTGAATAAGAAAGAATACCTAGAAGTTGAAACTCCAATTTTACAACCGCTTTATGGTGGGGCTGCTGCTCGTCCGTTCAAAACGCATCACAATACCTTGGATATGGAATTGTACCTAAGGATTGCTAATGAGTTATATTTAAAAAGATTGGTTGTAGGTGGTTTTGATGGAGTATATGAATTTTCAAAAGACTTTAGAAATGAAGGAATGAGTCGTTTTCACAATCCTGAATTTACACAAATGGAATTGTATGTTGCGTATAAGGATTATGCTTGGATGATGGACTTAGTGGAAGAGATGGTTGAGAAAATTGCTATGGATTTACACGGAAAAACAGAAATTCAGGTTGGTGATAATTTAATCAATTTCCAAAGACCTTGGAAGCGTTATACTATGTATGAAGCTATAGAGCATTTTACAGGAATTGATATTTCGAAAATGGATGAGATTACTATGGCTGAAACGGCTAAAAAATTAGGTGTTGAGGTGGATAAAAGTATGGGTAGAGGGAAATTAATTGATGAGATTTTTGGAGAAAAATGTGAAGGACAATTAATACAACCTACTTTCATTACGGACTATCCTGTTGAGATGTCGCCATTGGCAAAAAAACATAGAGAGCATGAAGGTTTGGTAGAGCGTTTTGAAGCGATTTGTAATGGAAAAGAAATCTGTAATGCCTTTTCGGAATTGAATGACCCTATTGACCAAAGAGCAAGGTTTGAAGAGCAATTGGAATTAGGAAAAAGAGGAGATGATGAGGCAATGTTATTGGATGAAGATTTCCTAAGAGCAATAGAATACGGAATGCCTCCAACTGCAGGTTTAGGAATTGGAATTGATAGATTAAGTATGATTATGACCAATAGTAATTCTATACAAGATGTATTGTTTTTCCCACAAATGAAAGCGGAAAAAGGAGGAATTGAGGAGTAGAAGTATTACAGCAAGCCTTTATCTAAATTATCTTGCTAAAAGCTTTTTGGAAACTTTATATTTTGCGGAATAAAAAAGACCGGTATGGCTAGTTTTAAGCGTCAAAAATTCCTTCTGGTACCATTTTGGGTCAGTTGCTTTCTTTTTATGATCTTCATGTGATGAAGCTTCAAGTACTTCACTTTTAATATAAGGCTCAATACTATAAATGCTGAGTCCAAAATGTTCAGCTCGTTGAAGAACAATCTCAAAATCGGTTTCGGAGAAATATTGAACTCCATCTTGACCAAATCCATCATTCAAGTTATTTAAATCTGTAAATATGTTTTGCTCTAAAAATTTTGATTGATCCATGTTTGTATTTTTGATGATGGTTTGTGTATGAGATATGTTGCGCAAAAATAGACTAAATTTCTCACAACTGAAAGCTGAAAAAGGAGGAACTGAGGAGTAGAGCTTGGAAGATTTTTTCTGTTAGAGGTTAGGATTAGGCATTATACCAGTAATTATTAGCTTAGCTATTGTTGGACGCAGTTTTTTTTTATTCTACAAGATTTTTAAATAAGTAATTCAGATTATGTCCCTTTGGATAACCCTTGAAAGTCCCGTAAACCTTGTATCCCATCTTTTCGTAAAACCCTTTAGCTTGAAAATCAAATGTTTCTAAAAAACAAATTGTTGCACCCTTTGAAATACTTTCTTGCTCTACCTTCTTGAGAAGCCTTGCTCCAATTCCTTTTTTTCTTTGATTTTTGCTAACCCACAATGAGTTTACATGCACTCCCCCCCCACGGGCTTAGCATTGACATTATCCCACCAATAATCTCATCAGAATTATTCGACACTTTATAATTGAATTTAATCCAATACTTCTGAACAGTTTGAGGGGCCTTACTTAAGTTAAACGCTCCTAGAGATTTTACTATTACATCTAAATCCTTATAGGAACTACATTCTTCTATTAGGCTTTCAAAATTTACTTGTTTCATATTAAAGTATTATTATATTTTACCTAACTAGTGATTTTGCGCAATATTACTAAAAACAAATTATGAGGCACTAAGAATTATGTAGTCTTTTGTGGCCAATAATTTTTTGCAGTGAAAGACGATAACAAGTCAATCTAAATATAACTTGTTATATGTTAGTTATTTAAAGATGTTCATATTTTCATCATAAATAGGGCTTTCTATTGCTAAAAAATTTAAAACACTATGAAAAACATGATTTTGTGATAATGTTTCATTAGACTTTAATTTTTTAGAGTCATCTGATAACCATACAATAAAAGGAATCTCTAATTGTTCTTTAGGGGCAATACTTACCGGTAAACCATGCATGTATAAATTATTTTCCCCTAAAGATTCACCATGATCCGATACGTATAGCATTGTACTATTGTATTCGTTTAATTGCTCTAAACTTTCAATTAAGTTAGAAAGTATATAATCCGTATAAACAATCGTATTATCATAAGCATTGATAAGTTCTTCTGTAGTGCACCTCCCTAATTCAACACTGTTGCAAACGGGTTTAAACTTTTCAAATTTAGGTGGATATTTCTTATTATATGTTGGTCCGTGACTTGTAGTGGTGTGTAAAATAATTAATATTTTATTATTCTTACTTGCTAATATTTGCTCTTTTAATCCACTTAAAAGAATTTCATCATAGTTAGAATCCTCCCCCCCATATCCCTTCTCTATGTCATGTCTATTAAGATAGTTTTTAATATGAATAGGTGGCTCTCCCCAGTTTGTAGTTCTCCAGATAACATCTACGTTATTTCTGTATAAATAATTAGGTAAAATTTCATATAACTTACTGGTATTTTCATGTTCTAATATACACCTTAACCCTGCCGTTGTATATGTTGCACAAGAAGTTGCATTAAAACTGTAAACGTTTTTTGTCTTGGATAAAAGCGGATTTGTATTTTTCTTATAACCGTATAAAGAAAAATTTTGACTCCTTGCAGATTCTCCAATTACAAGAACTGCAATAGATTTTTCAGTATCTTTTATTGTTGCATCAGGTAATAAAATTTCTTTTTTATTTTCCTGACTTTTATGAATATAAAACCTTGAGGTATTTACCACATAAGACCAGGGCATTACTAATGCCCCTAATTTGGTAGAATGTTTATCAATCCATAGCCAATTGCTAGCATTAGCAAAAACTAAGGATACAATGAAAATTAATGTTAACAGAAATGTAACTAATTTTTTTTTGAAGCTTTCGTTAATTATTTTAATCCTAATAATAAAAATACTAGGGATTATACCTAAAAAAAACAAATAGATAATCAATCCAAAAGAAAAGAAACTACTAGACTCTTCATAATTGGTATTAATGATGTTGCCAATCATTGTTTCGTCAATTATAACACTGTAGGTGTCTATAAAATATATTGCAATTGCGTTAATATTGAAAAATAATACTAATAAAAACTTCCCGATAATTTTAGGTAGAAAAAATATGAGATAAAAAACAAAAGCATTTAGGGTCAACATTAAAATTATTAGATTAGTAATAATTTTAATACCTCCTAAGCTTGTGCACTCTAAAGTGCTGAAAACGAATTTAAAAAAAGGGAAATGAAATAATAAAAAAGTAACAAAACTTATTATTAAAACAAAGTAAGTTAACCTAATACTATTTTTTAACATAAATATTGATAATTATAAATAATGTTGTGACTAGGCTAACTAGCGAAAAGTAAAATATCATCAAATTGTCAGTAATTATTTTATTCATTAAAGCAGCCGCCCAAATAAACATTACAAATATAAATACAGGGTAATATTTCTTTTTTTCAATCCAAATCCAAGGATTATATTTTTTATTAATAAAAACACCTACAAGGGCTGCTATGCACCCAATAATACTCCCAATTATAACATCTAGAGGATAATGTGCTCCTACGCCCACTCTTGTAAATACAATAATTAATCCAACGCTTAGAATGGAAAAGAACCATATTATTTTGAACCTTATTTCTTTTGGTATAAAAGCAACAAAAACTGAAGTAAGTATTGTAAAAGTAGCTATTGAATGCCCAGACGGTAGGCTTGTATTCCCTAAAAGGGTATTCCCAATGATTAGAAATTTATCATTGTCAAATACCGCAGCAGGCCTTGGAACAGCAAATAGTTTTTTTAATAAAAACGAGAAAATACCAGAAACAAGTAGAGAGCTTAATAAAGCATGCCAAAATTTAGGTGCGTAGACTATAAATATGGTCAACAAAGGCAAAAATATAATAACATCCCCTAATTGAGTTAAGTTAAATTGTAAATCTGGAAATTTTGAGAATTGAGAATTGAGATATAAAAACGAATCTTTTTGAATATGAGTGTATGCCTCAACAGAAAAAGCATTTTCTCTAAACAGAAAAAAAACAATTAATAGCAATAAAAAAAAAGGAAAAAAAAGGTAACTAAATCTTAAATCATCAAAATTATTAGCTACATATGTATTTAATGTATGATTTTTAGGGAGAAAGAAAGTTTTTTTCATTTTTAATAAATCATTTTTATATTTTTTTACTGCAATAAAAAAGAGTATTTATTACATTGTAAAAGTAATATTTTTTAATAAAACTCATGAGATACTTTAGTGCATTTCGAACAAATGTCTTTTTCAATTTTATCGAGTGAAGTGCTAAGGATCTTTTTCTCTTTGTTTCTTGTTGTGGTTAACGATTAATATATAAGTAGTTGCTGATCAAAGGAAGCTATTACTTATATATAAAGTTAGCAAAAGATTTTGTTTTTAAAATATATCCTCCGCTAGGCAGATTTGATGTATTGATTTCCATTCCTTTTGCTGTATAAATAAATGAGATTTGATTACTGAAATCTTGTCCAGAAAGATTGAATATAGAAATATCCTTTATTGTATAGCCTTCAATAAGTATCTTGTCTGTAAATGGGTTTGGAGATATATTTATTCTAGATTTATCATTATGCTTATCTATGCCAACTGTTAATATGCTAATAATTTTAGTTTTTGATTCTAAACACTCTCCTTTATATGTCGTTAGGGTTACTATAAATGTGCCTGAACTTATGTAGTTATGAGTTATTGCTGGATTGTTAGATGTACCTCCGTCACCAAAATCCCAACTTAAGGAATCAACATTTTGAGAAGTATTGTTAAATGTAACAATTGATTGATTTACGGAGTAGTTAAAATCGGTATATTGATTGTAAGTATTTATTCTCCAATCAGAAAGGTTGTTTAATACTATTGTGTCTGCTAATTGTTGGTAGTTACTCGCTTCTATTTGAGTTAAGGTACTTATTATGTAGGTGCCAAAGGATGATTTTTGGAATATTGCTGCATAGAAAGCACAGGCAATCATATAAGAACCTTTAGCATTCGGATGTATATCTCCATTTCCTCCCCAAAGCATTTTCGTTTGATTATTATTCCAAGCAGCCCTCATCACTTCTCCGGCTGGGGTAAAAAACAATTTGGTTGAATCGGACAGATATTCCAAGTTTGAACGAATCAGATCCATTGTGTTGTTATATGAGTTTAGGTTAGCTGATGTGTTTCCCCATACACCATATGAAATTTCATAATAAAGAATTTTTGCACAAGGACTATAAAATAATATGGAGTCTTTTAAAATCCGAGCCCTAGCTAAAGTTTGATTAATTGGTTCAGAATATCCTGGGGATTCGTTTGATCCTGGCTGTAAAACTACATAATCCTATTGTTCTTGTTGAAAATAGTTAAATACATTAGGGTCATTAACATGATTAATAAAACCTGTGCCTCCAGGAGCATAGATTGTAACTTCAGTAGGGTCTCCTTTAGAATTAGCTATTGATTCAAACGTTTGAGGCATGTTATTAAAGTATGTGATGCTATTTCCAATAAATAACACTTTAGTGGTGTCTTGCGCATTGCTCGAAATAGAATAGAGGAAGGTTAGTAGTATTAAATGTTTTATTCTCATAGTTTTATTTTTTCTAACGGTTTGTTACGTGTTTTAAGTGACTAATTTACTAAAATACTCACCAAGAAAGTTCGTTTGGACTTTCCTACGTTTATTGGTATGGACTTAAATGACATTCCGAATGCTATTGAAATTACAATATATTCTGATTGAAAGTATTAAGTGTAGATTAGGAAGATGAATTTCTTATTATTCATCACAAACATCAGAATACAGTTTTATTTCATTCAGCGATTCCCATACTTTATGTTCAAATTCTTTAGGTGAAAACTTAAATAGAATAACTGTTTTTTTCTCTTTTTCACAATAACCGCTTTCAATTAAAACATTTAAAGTAATTAGGTCGTTAGTTGCAAAACGATCATATGTTTTAACATATCCTTTAAAAAATATAGTTGACTTATTTCTTTTAGTTTGAGTGACTTTTGAAGATGCTTTTCGATTATTTGTTGAATCAACCATCTCAACTTTATTTAAGCTGTTAAAATATTTCACTAAATCTAATTCTAACTCTTTTTCTGTGATTTCGCTATTTAAATTTATGCTCCAAGCATAGGTGTATGACCAAAAAAATGTGTGTTCTGGATTTATCCAACCTTTAGGTGGGAATCTTACTTCTCCCACTCCTATGTAGTCCATGTTTCTTGCAGGAAACGAAGGACTTCTTGTCCCCAAGTGGAATCAAGTTCTATTAAATTAAACTCATTTTTTTGCCCAAAACTAGTTATGGAACAAAGTAGTAATAGTGAAATTAGAGCGATTGTTTTATTTTTCATTTGGATTTTATTTGTTTTAATAAGGCATTACGATTTGTGTATGGTGTCGTAGAATTCCAGAGTGGGCTATTGTTTTTAGGTTTTGTTAGGCTCTTTTATTAGTCTTTCAAAATGAAGCGTGTCTCGAAACCTTCCCTTCATCTCTATATCATTCTTAATTTCTTTCGTTTTTTCGAGTCCACATTTTTCAAGTACTCTCTTAGATTGTAAATTCAAAATATCACAAGTAGCTTCTATTTCTGTTATGCCGTAGTTTTCAACCATAAAATTAAGAAGTCCATTTGATGCTTCAGTTGCATAGCCTTTATTCCAATATTCAGGATTTATTATATAGCCAAAGTTTCCTCTTTTATTATTTTCTTTATTAATCCTAAATCCACATCCACCTATTAAATTCTTAGCACTCTTTAATGTGACACAAATTTCAAAGGCTCTCCTTGGCTTCTCTTTTCTTTCATTTATCGACTTTTCAATAAATTCTTTGGTCTGTTCTTCTGTATTAGGTCCCCAGACTTCATATATTAATATATGTTCTTGTTGTCCGTATAAGTGTACAGCTTGCCAATCAGTTTTTTCATATTCTCTAAGAATCAATCTTTCCGTTTCTATTCGTATCATATTTTTAATTGAGCCAACAATTGGTTATGTACAATACTACAAAAAAATAATAGATAACCAATCAGATACTATTAGGGCATAATCGTTTAAATACTACAATGATTTATACTCTTTAGGAGTTTTTAATTTTTTCTGTTTTGCTTTTTCCAATCAGCTTTATTAACTCTTCATTTTTGGCTTCCATTACTTTTTTAACTGAACCAAAATGAGTAATCAACATCTCTACTGTTTTCGAACCTATTCCTTCAATTTTATCGAGTGAAGTGCCAAGGCTATCTTTTCCTCTTTGTTTCCTATGGTGGTTAATGCCAAAGCGGTGGGCTTCATCACGTAATTGCTGTATCAATTTTAAACTCTCTGATCGTTTGTCCAAATATAAAGGTACGCTATCTCCTGGAAAATAAATTTCTTCTAAACGTTTGGCAATACCAATTATAGCAATCTTTCCTCTGATTTTTAGTTTATCTAAACTTTTTACTGCCGAGCTAAGCTGCCCCTTTCCTCCATCAACAACAATCAATTCGGGCAAAGGCTGCTCTTCATCCAATAGGCGTTTGTATCTTCTATAAACAACCTCTTCCATACTTGCAAAATCATCAGGACCTACTACAGTTTTGATATTAAAATGTCGATAATCCTTTTTGCTTGGTTTTGCGTTTTTAAATACAACACAAGCCGCTACAGGGTAAGCGCCTTGTATGTTGGAGTTATCAAAACATTCAATATGTCTAGGGCGATTTACAAGGTGTAAATCTTTTTGCAATTGTTCCAAAACACGCTTATTATCTTGCTTTTCAATGTTATTTATTTTACGTTTTTGAAGGTCCAACAACATGTATTTTGCATTTCTCAAACTCAAATCAATGAGTTTCTTTTTATCTCCAATTTTAGGAATGGTAATGCTTAAGTTCTCCCAAACATTTTCCAAGGAATGAGAACAGTAAATTGTATTTGAAGTGCTCTTAAACCTTTGCCTAAGTTCCACTATTGCTAACTGCAATAATTCCTCTTCCGTTTCTTCTAATTTCTTATTCAGCTCCAAAGTATGTGCCTGCACAATTGCTCCCGAATTTATCTTTAGATAGTTTACAAAAGCAGTTGTTTCATGGCTAAGGATGGTAAATACATCTACATTATTTATTTTAGGATTTACAATGGTTGATTTGGCTTGGTAGTTGCTCAATAAATCAATTTTATCTTTAACCGATTGGGCTTTTTCAAATTCCATTTTGTCCGAAAACTTGAGCATAGCAGTTTCCAAATACTGAATTACTGATTTGATATCCCCTTTTATTATCTGTTTGATATGTTCAATTCCTAACTGATATTCTTGAGCACTTTGTTTGTTTTCACAAGGGCCAAGGCAATTTCCCATGTGGTATTCCAAACACACTTTGAATTTTTCTTCTTTAATATTTTTATCCGTCAAATTCAGGCTGCAATTCCGTAATGGATATAGCTGATGAAAGAAATCCAAAAGCGTTTTTACCAAACGAACAGAGGTGTAAGGCCCGTAATAATCCGAGCCATCTTTTATTACATCTCTAGTTTGAAAAATCCTTGGGAACGGTTCGTTTTTTATGCAAATCCAAGGGTAAGTTTTTCCGTCCTTAAGGGCAACATTGTACTTGGGCTGATGTTTTTTTATAAGGTTATTTTCTAAAAGTAGCGCATCCATTTCAGTGCTTACTACTACATATTTTATATCCTGTATTTTACTAACTAATACCCGAGTTTTTCCGTGTTCTTGTTTTTTAGTAAAATAAGAGGAAACCCTTTTCTTTAGGTTTTTAGCTTTTCCGATATAGAGTAGCTTGTCACTTTTATCGTAATACTGATAAACCCCTGCTTTTTGGGGAATATTTTTTAGCAGTTCTTCTATATGTTTTGGGGCTGGCATTAGTTATGCAAAACAACAACTTTTTTATAAGATTCTACTTCTCCTTCTTCTGAAAATACTTGCATGAAAACAATATACATACCCGTTTTTAATTGTGCACCATTTTCTGATGTTCCTTCCCAGATTTCACTTCCCTTATTCC
>Ga0308011_10001643_pt1 | contig 10002 bp, 4 predicted proteins | sample Neamet177_FD_203144 | JGI IMG/M metagenome (GOLD analysis project Ga0308011, IMG submission 203144) | Marine microbial communities from water near the shore, Antarctic Ocean - #177 | ecosystem: Environmental > Aquatic > Marine > Unclassified | place: Southern Ocean | collected 2014-07-25
TTATTATAGCTTCAGCCATCCCTTTATTAAATTCGCAAGTATCTGGGCTCAAAACTAGTTCTAAACTTAAAGAGTCAGGCTGAGATAATGTAAAGGTATCGCTAGCAGTACAATTATTCTTATCTTTTACAATTAAATAATAATTCCCAGCTTTTAATGCTGATAAATAATCTGATTTTCCAACAAAAATTATAGTATCATTATGAAATAAAGTATAATTATAATCATAAACACCACCTACAGCATTAATTTGACTATATGCATCAGCATTACCATAACAACTTATATTATATCCATTTGTATCAGATAAAATATAGGTAAAACTTACAATAGAATCTGGCTCTCTAATGATGTAATCAAAAGTATCAGTACAATTTATACTATCAACAATTAATAACTGAAGAGTATCAGCTGCCAAGCCAAATAAACTATCAGTATTAGTTCCATTACTCCAATAATACTGATAAGTATTTGGAGAGTAATCTCCTCCGATTATTTCAATTTTTATCCAACCATCACTACCACCTTTACAAGAAACTTCATAAGTTGAGTAATTAGAAGTTGTAAATACAGGACTTCCTGCATCTGTATAAGGTTCTGAAACATATATATTTCTTTGTGCTGTACACCCTTTACTATTTGTCACTAAGCAGTAATAATTTCCTGTAAATAAATTATCAATGTATGTACCTTGAGCTGTAAATGGCTGATTAAAAGAAACAGGACCAATCCAACTTACTGTTGATGAACTATTAGCATCTCCAGCTAGCAATATACTTATAGCTCCTGTATTTTCATTAGGACAAGAAATTTCAGTTATACTTGAGGTTATTATTATAGAATCTGGTTCAAGAACATCTCCAGAAATTGTCAATTTACATCCATTTGCATCTGATATAACACATGTATGAATACCAACAGTTAAACTATCAGGATTAGCTGACCCCCAGTCAAATAAATAAGGACTTGTTCCTCCAGAAGTTGTTATTTCAATACTACCATCAGAATATCCTTTACAACTTACAGAATCAATATCTGTAACTAAAGAATACAATGGAGACATTGGCTCTTTAACACTTATATATCTGCTGATTACACAACCTGAAGCATCTGATATTTCAACTAAATATGCTCCAACAGATAAATTAATGATATCTTCATTAAGTGAAACAAAACCATTAGGTCCACTCCAAGAAAAAGAATAAGGATAAACACCTCCATTAATACCATTAATATCAATAGATCCTGTTGAAGCACTATTACAATCTACATCAATAATACTTACTGATAAAGTATCAAACGGCATTGACCCTAAAACTATAGAAATAGGAATTATCGGAGAACAGTTGTTCTTATCCAAAATTGAAACAGAATAAGTTCCTGTAGATAAATTATTTATATCTTTTGTAGTTGCTATATTACTCCACAGATATGTGTAAGGAGAAATACCACCATTTACGGACAAGCCTATAGAACCATTAGTTCCACCCTCACAACTTACTAATGAAATAGATGGATTTACTATAAGCTCTGTTGCTGGATTAACAGTGAAACTATACGGAATATCACAAACTACAGATAATCCTGAAGAAATCTGTGCTGTATAACTAATAATTAATTGATAATTTCCAGGAACTGCATTAGAAACATTCTGAGATGTAGAAACACTAGCATCAGGATAAACCCAATTATATGTATAAACGGCACTTGAATTAGGTGTAATATTTATTGATCCATCATTCATACCAAAACAACTTTCATTATTTACTGAAGTAAATACATTATAGGTAGTTAAAGTTTGTATTGTTCCAAAATCAGTTTGAGTACAAGATGTTAAAGCATCTGTAACTACTACTGTGTAAACTCCTTGCGATAGAGAGAAAATATCTTGAGTAGTTTCATTAAATATAAGACTAGAAGTTGATGTCCAAACAAAAGACGGATTAGTTACATTACTCACTGTCAAGTCTATTGACCCATCATCCCCTCCAAAACAACTAACAGCTGAGGCAGTTAATGTTAACATAATCTCTGCAGGCTGTACTAAAGTAATTGGATTTGGTGGAACAAATTGACATCCGTTAGCATCTGTAATAGTATAGTTATAATCTCCAGCCACTAATTGAGTTAAATTATATGGACTACTAACCTGAATATTTGCATATGAATTTGGACCATTCCAAATTATACTATAGGGTGGATTACCACCATTAACTACTAAGGATATATTACCATTTGATTCTCCAAAACACTTCACATCTAATTGACTCTCAACTACTGTGATTTCAGATGGTTCAGTAATAGTATACGGTAGAGAATTTACCGGACAATTATTTGCATCTAAAATTGAACAATAATATGTTCCAGCCTGGCTTAAATTATTCACATCTTCAGTATTAGCTATAAAACCATTTGATGGAGAGGTCCAAGAATAAGTATAAAAAGGAGCAGTATTGTTTTGTGTTCCTCCTGAAATATTAATATCTATTGCGCCATCAGCATCTCCAAAGCAAGTTATATCAGAAATATTTAAAAGAGTTAAAGTTAATGAAGCTGGAGCACTAATAGTTATAAGTTCACTAAGCTGACAAGCATTATCATCCTTATAATAAAGGGTGTAAGATCCAGCTGATAAGGATGGGAAAACCAAAACACTAGAAAAAGAAACTCCATCAATAGAATAAGAATATGGAGAAAATCCTCCAGAAATAGAAGCCGTAATCTCACCATCTGCATCACCAAAACACGAAATATCTGAACCATTATAATCAGAAGTAACAGATCCACTTACAGCTAATGGTGTTGGATCAACTAGTGTTACCGTTAAGTTATCTGAACAAAGCAAAGCATCAGAAACAGTAACAGTATATGTTCCCGCTTCTATATTTGCTAAATCCTCAATATTAGAGGTGAATCCATTTGGCCCTACCCAACTATATAAATAGGGAGAAAGACCACCGACAACAGTTAAATCAATTGACCCATCAAAAGCTCCTACACATTTAGTGTTAATATCTAAAGAAGAAAGGGAAACAGAATTACTCAAAACATCATAAATATAATCTGTAACACATCCATCAGGTGCCGTAATTTGTAAATTATACTGTCCTATCTCTAAGGCTAAAATGTCTTCTGTAATTGCAGAAAAACCATTTGGCCCAGTCCAAGAGAAAGTAGGGACACCTGAAATCCCTGATATAATAATATCAATTGCACCATCAAATAAATTAGGACAACTAACATTTGTAATGCTTTCTTGAACAGAAAAACCAGAAGAAGAAGTAAGGTTAATTGTATAAGTAAAGGAAAATGAATTATTAATAGGGCAGGCATCATCTACTACCGTAACGGTAAAGTAAAATGGACTATTTGACACGTCTAAGTAATCAGGAGTCCAAGTAAAAGTGCCATTAGGATTAATTGAATTATTTGCTGAAACAATAAAAGTAGCAGGGTTAATTTGAGAACCACTTAAGCCACTCCAACTCATTTCCTTATCACTAGAAGCTCCTATTGATGCGTTTATTGTAAATATTATTGGATCAATACCATTAGTGCAATGATCAATATTAACGTCAGCTACTGTAGCTATTGTAACATCAACTGGCGCTCCATTTATCCCTGTTAATACAGGGGGTGTAGTAGAGCAATTATTTAAAACAATAATCTGAATATCTCGAATTACACTACCAATAAATACTCCATTTCTATATTCAGAAACTTTCATTGCGACAACAGAAACCTCAACTTGATTAGCTAACATACATAAATCACCAGTCAATGGATTAAAAGTTGTGGTTCCCAAAATAGGATTTATGGCAGAGTAAGGAGGGTTATACGTTACAGTTGATCCATTCGCACCATTAAGAGGCGTAACTAAAGAGTAAACTAATGAATCTCCATCAGGGTCTAAAGCACCATTATTATAACAGAATTGTTGATTAACACAAAGGTAAGGAGTAGGGTATTCTGTAAAAATAGGCGAATTATTACAAAACTGTGTGTTATTTAACTCAGCTTGAATACATAAATCACCAGTTGGACCAGTAGTTATAGCGCCATTACGAGCACTCTCACAAGCCGCAAGAACCCAGTCAGGACATTTTGAGATTGTAATGGTTCCTTCATAAATATATTCCTCAATACCAACTACACCAGGAGTATTACAGGGATCTGTAATTGTTGCGCAAACAGGTGTTATATTAGTTGTCGAAATCAATGATAAATTTATAGAGCTATTTATACCACATAAATTTGAGGAATAAGTTAATGGGAAAGAACCTGGTGCAGAAATCCCTGAACAATCTCTATAGAATCGCAAAGTAATTTTATAGGTATCTGGTGTTCCACCTGACCATGTTGTCTGATACATATTACCACAAGGAGAACTAATACTAAAAGAAATTACTCCGGAAGAACCAGAAGAAGGGTTACCTGAAATAATGGTATTTCCAGAATTATCGGAAATAGTATAACTACCACCATTCCAACCATCACCATAAGTGTCATACCAATTAAAACTATACGAACCCTGACTAAGGCAATAAATAGTAAAATATGTTGAATTATTTGAATAAGCACCACCTTGCCCGCCTTGTGCTACTATAATTCCACTTGAATTAGTAACTGTCCAATAACATTCTGAAGCCCAGGCACCAGTTTGTATATTTACAGAAATATTTCCATAACCAATTACGCTTGTAGTTGGAGTAGCAGGTGTTCCTGCAGTTATACATTCATAACTTATATCCATACCTGCAGCATGTGAAGCAACACTTTCTTTTGGTGCTAAAAGAAAAAAGAAAAATAACATATATAAAATACTATCTTTCATAATATTATTACATTTTATTATTTCACTATTTAAAAAAATATTTCCCATAATTACAACTTTAAGTTACTAATGCTCAAAGATAAAAAAAAATCAATAAATAATCGTTAAGGTGCTAACCTTTTCTTATTCCATTTATTTCCGTCAATTTTATAAACTAATCTATCGTGTAAGCGAGAAGGACGACCTTGCCAAAATTCTATTTTAGCAGGAACTATACAAAAACCTCCCCAATGCAAAGGCCTTTCAACATCTTTGTCCTTAAATTTACTTTCTAAGGCACTTAATGTATCTGTAAATTTGTACCCTAAGGCTAACTCACTACTTTGATTACTTAGCCAAGCTCCCATCTGGCTCTCTCTTGGTCTGCTTTTAAAATAAGCATCCGAATCTAATGACGATATTTTTTCTGCAATTCCACTTATTCTTACTTGTCTCTCTAATTCTGGCCAATAAAAATTAAGGGCTACATTTGGATTTCCCTCTATTTCTATTGCCTTTTCACTTGCATAATTTGTGAAAAATGTAAATCCATTTTCACTAACATCTTTAAGTAAAATAACTCTTGAACAAGGTGTATTTTCAGGAGATATAGTTGAAAGTACACAAGCATTAGCCTCATCCTTGTTTACCGCTAAGGCATCCTCAAACCAACTCATAAAATATTGAATAGGACTATCATCCAAATTACTAAAATCAATAGACGATTTTTTATAGTTTAAACGTAAATTTTTGATATCCATAAGCACTATTAGTTAACATTTTATATATTTACAAAAGTTTAACAAAGGTATTTATTTATGTTGAAAGCCAAAAAAGGTAGATTATTAATTTCAGAACCCTCTTTAAATGATTCAATTTTCTTTAAAAGTGTGGTTTTACTTACCCATCATAATGATGATGAAAGTATAGGCTTAATACTCAATCAGCCTACAAAAATTAACCTTAACGAGATATTAAGCAATATTCCGCTAAGCGATTTCCCTGTGTATATTGGCGGACCAGTTGAAAAGCAATCCTTGCACTTTATCCATACTTTAGGTAGTCTTATTCCAAATTCAATAAAAATAACTGATGATATTTATTTTGGTGGCGATTTTGAAACAGTAATTGAATTGATGCAAAATAAAGAGATTACTAAAAAAGAAATCCGATTTTTTGTGGGCTATTCTGGTTGGGGGGTCGAGCAACTAAACAATGAAATTAGAGAAGATAATTGGATTGTAGAAAATAATAAAGACAAATTATGTATGAGTTATTCTACTCAAAAACTTTGGAGTGATATTATCAAAACTAAAAAATCAGATTATGCAATTTGGACAAATATGCCTAAAGATCCGAACTTAAACTAATTAGTTTTTTCTGTAATTTTGTAACACAATCAAAATTAGAAAAACCAATTTCCTCCACTATATTTACGGATGTTATTCCAGTAATTGCATTTGTAGTAAACACTTCATCTGCTTTTTCAATATCAACCTGGATTAATGATTTTTCAATTATATTTTCTTGACTAAAAACCCAGTTTCTCATAGTACCATCAACACAACCATCACTAAGTGGAGGACTGTAAATAACACCTTTTTTTACAATGAAGATATTTGAGTTTGTAGTTTCAATATAATTACCAGCTGTATTCATTAAAATTGCTCCTCCAAAATCAAATTCTTTAGCATAAATTGAACCTAGAACAGATACTAGAGAATTCAATGATTTAATATTGGAAATTTTACCTTTTGTTTTTACTTCATCAGAAAATATACACAATGAAATTGGTTTATTTATTTCAAATCCTAAGCCTTTATTAGCAATAATTAAAATTTCTGAAGAAGAATGATTAGGAGAATATTTCCCTCCTTCTTTCCTGAAAACCTGAACCTTAACACTTCCGTTAACTATTTTATTTTGCTTAATTAATTCAGAAATGATAGAAAGTAAACTCTTTTCTGTTTCACTATTTTCAATTTTCAGAACTAAACACGCAAAGGAATAACGAGCATAATGAGTCGAAAGATTAAAAGGCTTTTTATTAACTATTTTAATCGTTTCAAAAAAACCATCACCATAATTAAAAGCCCTATTTGAACCATTTATTATTAAATCTTCTTCATTTATAAATGCTGAATTATAAAAAAATACTCCCATTTTACTTATTATTTGTAATTTGCGAACCTACTGAAAATTACTTTATGAATAAAACTTTACTTCTGGCTTTTCTACTTCTTTGTCAAACTACTTTCGCTCAAAGACAAATTAGCGGTACGATAATTGACGGACAAACAAAAGAAACACTTATTGGCGCCAATGTAATTGTAAAAGGAACGAGCAATGGCACTTCAACTGATTTTAACGGAAACTACATCATCACAATTTCAGAAAAACTACCTGTAACTTTATCTGTTTCTTACTTAGGATACAAGCTAACAGAATCAAAAATAACAAGTAAAAACCCTAAACCTATCTCTTTGTTTCCTGACAGCAAAAACCTGCAAGAAGTAAAGGTAGTAGACAGCAGAATAACTCAAAAACAAAAAGAATCGGCTCTTACTGTTGAAGCATTAGATATGATAGCCATAAAAGAAACGCCTTCCGCCAACTTTTATGATGGACTTGGTTCACTTAAAGGAGTAGATATTACAGCTGCCAGCCTTGGTTTTAAAGTGATAAATACCAGAGGATTTAACAGTACCTCACCTGTGCGTTCGCTACAAATTATTGATGGAGTTGACAATCAATCACCAGGACTTAACTTTTCTTTAGGTAATTTTTTAGGGTCGTCTGAATTGGATATTATGAGGGTAGAAATTATTCAAGGAGCAAGCTCGGCCTACTTTGGTCCGAATGCTTTTAATGGCGTTATTAGTATGACTACAATCAATCCTTTTATCAAATCAGGGTTATCAATACAATATAAATTTGGCGAGCGTCAATTGTTTGAAAACTCTATTCGTTATGCTGAAGCCTTTAAAGATAAAGATGGAAATAATCTTTTTGCCTTTAAAATTAACCTTTCCTATATGCAAGCTAAAGATTGGGAAGCCGATAATATAGCTGCAGTTGACGGAACTATTTCAAGTGATAACCCAGGAGGATATGATGCTGTAAACCGTTATGGTGATGAGGATACTGGAGGGAATTTAAATGATGTTAGAAATAATTTTAATTTAAATTATTTAAGCCGACCAGGATTAGGAAAATTCCACCGAACAGGATATATGGAAAAGGATATTGTAGATTATAATACTAAAAACCTAAAAGCCCAAACCTCACTACATTATATGTTAAGCCCAAAAACTGAACTGATCTATGCAACTAATTATAGTACTGGTACTACTGTTTATCAGGGAGACAATCGTTTTAGTTTGAAGAATATTAAGTTTTGGCAAAATAAATTAGAAATAAAACAAAAAGATAAATTCTTCCTAAGAGCTTACCGAACAAGTGAAGATGCAGGAGATTCATATGATGCTGTATTTACAGCTATCAAATTACAAGAATATAATTTGATATCCAACAACGATTGGTACTCCGACTATAGTGCAAATTGGGGAAATAATTTTAGCTGGGATGATGTTGAATATTCTTACCTTTATGCATTCCCTGATTTTATAGTAAATGGAGACACTTTAACACAAAATGCTTTTGCAGATTTAAGTGACTCTGTTATCAATGCCAACACTGATATTATCATTGCAGCACATGATGCAACAAGAGCCCAAACTGATTTAGCGACAAATAGATTAGTACCAGGAACTGAAGCTTTTAATGAAAAATTAGCAGAAATTACTTCCAAAATACCAATGGATGGAGGAACTGGTTTTTATGATAAATCTTCTCTGAGTCATATCCACACGGAATACCAATTTACTCCTGATTTTGCAACAATAAAAGTAGGTGCTAATTTCAGACAATATACGCCTGACACAAAAGGAAGTTTATTTATGGATACTTCAAGCAGAATCATAAATAATGAAGCAGGAATATATTCTGGTATTGAGGCTGATTTATTAGGAAATGTATTGAAAATAAGTGCAACTATAAGAGCTGATAAAAATGAAAATTTTGATTTAAACTCTTCTCCTGCAATGTCTTTAGTTCTAACTCCTACAGGTAAAGATGTTATTCGTTTGTCTTTTTCTTCAGCTATTCGTAATCCTACCCTATCCGACCAATACTTATATTATAATGTAGGACGAGCAATATTAATTGGTAATTTGAGTGGACATGGGCAAGATTATGGCGAAAACCTAGTTACTATTCAATCACTTATTAACTACTATACACCTGCTCAATTATCAAAAGATAGTCTTAAGTTTTTTAGTGTCTCTCCTATAAAGCCTGAAAAAGCAAAATCTGCAGAAATAGGATATAGAACAACTCTTTTCGGAAAAGTTTATTTGGATGCTAATTATTATTATTCAAAATATACTAATTTTATTGGCTATAAAATTGGTGCTAAATTCAATACATTAGTTGATGATACAATTACTGGTGCATATGAGATAGCTGCACCTTCCATACAAGCTTACCGAATGGCAGCAAATGCTGAAAACACAGTAGCTACTCAAGGCGCTTCAATTGGGGTTAACTATTACTTACATTCCAACTACTCATTAAACGGAAATTATTCTTGGAACAAACTAAATGAAGAAGGAACTGAAGACCCTATTATTCCGGCTTACAATACGCCAGAACATAAATTCAATTTAGGATTTACTGGTAGAGATATACATTTATCCAATTCAAAATTATTTTTAAGAAACTTTAGTTTCAGTATTAACTACAAATGGGTTGAAGGATTTACCTATGAAGGTTCGCCACAATTCACTGGAGAAGTACCTACTTACGATTTAGTTGATGTTCAGGTAAGTAAAAAACTTCCGGAAGTTAATGCTACTTTAAAAATTGGCTCCTCCAATGTACTAAACAACAGACATTATGAAGTGTATGGAGGTCCTTACATTGGAAGAATGACTTACTGCTCACTCCTATTTGAACTCAATTAATTTTTTTGTATTATTGTAGATTACTAATCAATAATACAAATTATGAAAAAAACTCTACAATCGTTACTTGCGATTACTCTCCTAAGTTTAGGATACTCTGCAAGTGCACAAAATAGATATCTTGATGATGTCTTTTCGGCAGTAACCGTTACTTCTGATGTAGTA